>Ga0193728_1001389_pt1 | contig 12290 bp, 10 predicted proteins | sample U1c1metaG_FD_143037 | JGI IMG/M metagenome (GOLD analysis project Ga0193728, IMG submission 143037) | Soil microbial communities from a riparian zone of the East river system, Colorado, United States - U1c1 | ecosystem: Environmental > Terrestrial > Soil > Riparian zone | place: USA: East River...
TTTCGTGCATCAGGTAAGCTTTGATAAACCCATCCAGCTCACCGTCCATGACAGGCTGTACATTGCCTACTTCGTAATCGGTGCGATGGTCCTTGATCATTTTGTAGGGATGAAAAACATAGGACCTGATCTGGGATCCCCATTCTATTTTTTTCTTGCTGGCATTATTTGCATTTTTGATGGCTTCACGTTTTCGCATTTCTTCTTCGTACAAGCGGCTTTTCAGCATGGTCATCGCTTTCTCACGGTTCTCGCCCTGGGTTCGCGCCTGCTGGCATTCTACGACGATACCGCTCGGTTTATGGGTTAATCGTACTGCTGTTTCCACCTTGTTCACGTTCTGCCCGCCAGCACCTCCGCTGCGAAAGAATGCCCATTCAATGTCGGCCGGGTTTACCTGGATGTCAATGGTATCGTCAATCAACGGGTACACGTAAACGCTGGCGAATGAGGTATGCCTGCGGGCATTGCTGTCGAAAGGGGAAATACGTACCAGGCGGTGCACACCGCTTTCAGCCTTCAAAAAACCATACGCAAAAGCTCCATCGAACTGCATGGTCGCACTCTTGATGCCGGCCCCTTCGCCGTCTTGCAGGTCGAGCTGGGAAACCTGCCAACCTTGCTTTTCTCCATACATGCGGTACATGCGCATCAGCATTTCGGCCCAGTCCTGGCTTTCTGTGCCACCGGCTCCCGAATTAATCTGTAGAATGGCGGGCAATTCATCCTCCGGTTCATTCAGCGTGCTTTTGAATTCGGCCTCTTCGATCTGATTCAAAGCTTTGGTATATGCTTCTTTCGTTTCTTCTTCTGTCGCTTCACCGGCTTTCCAGAAGTCAAAAAGCACGGCAAAGTCTTCGATGGCTGTTTGAACAGACTCGAACAGTTTCGTCCAATATTCGTTGAGCTTAATATTCTTCAGGATCTCCGTCGCCCGCTGGTTGTTATCCCAGAAGCCCGGACTTAAAGAGAGTTGTTTCTCTTCCTGAATTTTGTATTGTCGGTTATCGACGTCAAAGAAACCTCCTCAGTCCCGCGAGCCGGGACCTCATATCGTTCAGTTTTTCCTGTGTCATAGCTCGCAAAGGTAATGACTTTAACATTGGCAACTATATACCACTTGGGGCGAAACCAAGTGGTATATAGTTGCGAAAATTGTTTACCGACATTGCCTTTCGCCCCTCTGACGAGCAGACATCGGGCCATAATACATAGTTGGGGAGGGTCGGGGTAGGGCTCCGGAGTATGCCGGAACCTTGTGTCGACCTTGTACCATCCTTGTGTGATGTTGTGTCAAATAGGCCTTTTCCGCTTGAAAAGCACAACATCCACACAACAGCACACAAGGATCACACAAGGTTGGTACAAGGATAAGGTGGCTTAGGCGTTAATTATCAAACAAGTACAATTGGTTTGGCAAAAAAGCGCCAGATTTCCAATGTCGTAAAAGGCTGATATACATTTTCATTTACATTAATGAATTGATTAATTTAAGACATACCTAACTCCCTATTGAACTTATCAACCAATCAACTTATCAACTTAGATATTTACCTAAGACTGTTCGTGTGGCAGGAAATCATCAATTTGCCGAAAAAAGGAAAAAAAATGCCGGTCTGGTCAGACCGGCTTTCTCGTTTTAACGATTTGATTTCGGACCATCATCCTGGTTATCCCGCAACCACTTATTTAGCTCTTCCTTCGTCTTGCCCGTTTTCTTTTGCAAACGCCCCAGCAGTTCATCTTCTTTCCCTTCCACATAGTATAAGTCATCGTCGGTCAGGTTACTGTAAGACTGTTTTAATTTTCCTTTTAAAACATTCCAGTTCCCTTTTAATTGCAAATTGTTCATAACATATCATTTAGATTAAATAAGCGCACTGTTTCAAGGATCGTACCAGCTATAGCAGGGCAGGATTTTCCAATGTTAATAACCTGGTGCAAAACAGGTGAATAAGAAGAACAATAAAAATTTGGAAAACGGTTATCGGTGGATGTATCTTCGGTTTACAATTGAGGAGCAGATATCCGTCAAACGAAGGAAGCTACTCAATCGAAAGCATCGGGTTAGTAAGAAATATGCGTTTGAGCAATCAAACAAGTAAATCAGAAACAAACTTGGTGCTTTCTTATTTTATTTACTCCCCGGCAGGTCTCTTCTTCTGCCCTGATTTTTTTTACACCTTCTTATCGTATCTTAATCCTCCATAAAACAATCTCTATGTCATCCAGGAGGAAATTCTTAAGAACGTCGGCCCTCACCCTTACTGCGTCAGGTTTTTACCCGCTGTTGACCAGGGCTAATGATCAAGGCTTCGTAGCTCCACAACCTGATTCCCTGCAATTGGGTATTGCCGGCTATACTTTTCACAATATTCCGATGGACCAGGGCATCGCTATGATGCAACGTGTAGGTGTAAGCGCTTTATCGATCAAAGATTTTTATCTGCCATTGGATAGCTCACCCGAAAAAATCGAAGAAGTGCTTGGAAAATTTAGGGCAGCAGGTATCCAGGTATACGCAGCAGGTGTCATTTATATGAAGACAGAAGGAGAAGTGGACCGGGCCTTTGACTATGCAAAAAAGATCGGCGTGAACATGATCGTTGGCGTTCCTGATTATGAATTGTTGCCTTATGCGGAGCAAAAGGTAAAGTCTTCCAATATCAGGCTGGCCATTCACAATCACGGGCCCGAGGACAAATTGTACCCGGCGCCTAAAGATGTTTTCGACAGGATCAGGAATATGGATGGGCGAATTGGGCTTTGTTTCGACATCGGTCATGGAGCCCGTGCAGGCGCAGATCCTGCCAGATCGGTCATCGAGTTTGCGCCACGCATTTTTGATCTGCACGTCAAAGACATCTCAGCTGCGGGCACCGGCGAAAGAGCCATTGAAATCGGAAGAGGTATTATTGATTTTCCTGCCCTGGTCAGGGCGCTGAAAAAAATAAAATTTGCAGGCAGGTGCAGCATTGAATTTGAAATGGACACCAAAGACCCCCTGCCCGGCATTGCCGAATCGGTCGGTTTTTTCAGGGGCGTCGTCAAAACACTGGCCTGATCAACAGACTGCTCATCTCATGCTGCGCGCGCTCAGGGACATTTGACGCAGGTTCGCCTAAATGCCCTTAATTTGTAGCTTTTAATTTATGCAGATTGATTTTCGTTCCGACACCGTAACGCTGCCCACGACCGGTATGCGTGAAGCCATGATGAATGCAGCAGTTGGCGATGATGTCTTTGGTGAAGACCCTTCGGTTAACCAACTCGAAAGCATGGCTGCACAGTTATTTGAAATGGAAGCTGCGCTGTTTTGTCCAAGTGGCACCATGTCGAACCAGATCGCCATCAAGTGTCATACGCAGCCCGGAGATGAGGTGATCTGCGAAAGACAGGCCCATGTCTGCATTTATGAAGGGGGTGGTATTGCTTTCAATTCAGGTGCCCAGGCCAGGACCATAGAAGGCGACCGCGGCATGATCAGTGCCACACAGGTCGAAGCGGTCATTAACCCGGATGATGTGCATAAGGCAAGAACTTCCCTGGTCTGTCTTGAAAACACTTCGAACCGCGGCGGGGGGAGTTGTTATGATTTAGATGAGATCAGGAAGATCAGGAAAATATGCGACACATACGGGTTGCGTCTGCATCTTGATGGGGCAAGATTATTCAACGCGCTGGTGGCAAAGGATGAAACGGCCGGACAATACGGAAAAATATTCGACAGCATTTCCGTTTGCCTGAACAAAGGTTTGGGATGTCCGATCGGCAGCCTATTGATCGGGTCTGCTGCATTCATTCGTAAAGCACGACGCGTTCGAAAAGTGCTGGGCGGCGGCATGCGGCAGGCTGGGTTTATGGCCGCTGCGGGAATTTATGCGCTGGAGCAGCAGGTGGAACGACTGGCACAGGATCATACACATGCAAAATTACTTGCAAGCGAGCTGTCGAAGAAAACATTTGTTAAAAACATGATGCCCGTAGAAACGAATATCGTGATATTTGAAACGCCTCCTGAACAGCCGGCCAAAATAATTGCCCAAAGACTGTTGGAAAAAAATATTCTTGTGATTGCCATTTCGCCCAGCCAGGTAAGGTTCGTTACGCATCAGGACATCACCGGGAACATGTTACAACAGGCCATCGATATTATCCGGCATTTGTAAAAATAGTTTCCGCTACTTTTTCCTTCGTCTTCAGTAATTTTGGCCTTAATTACCCGAATATGTTTCCAAAAATAAACCCCGTTCAGACCAAAGCATGGCAGGATTTGCGCGTACATTTTGATCAGGAACTTAAGACTACCCATATCCGTGAATTATTTGCTGCCGATCCCAGAAGGTTCGATCAATTTTCCATCCAGGCCGAAGATATTTTATTTGATTATTCCAAAAACATCATCAATCCGAAAACGATCACGCTTTTGCTCGAGCTCGCATCACAGTGCTCCTTATGGGACGCTATGGAAGCGATGTTCAATGGCGAAAAGATCAATGAAACTGAGAACAGGGCGGTACTGCATACTGCCCTGAGGAACTTTTCAGGCGACCCGGTATTTTCTGATGGCCGGGATGTAATGCCGGATGTACACCGGGTACTGGCTCAAATGCAGAATTTCTGCAGGCTGGTGCATAGCGGTGAATGGAAGGGCTATACCGGGAAGAAAATAAAATATATTGTCAATATCGGTATTGGCGGCAGTGATCTTGGCCCGGTGATGGTCACCGAAGCCCTGAGGCCTTACTGGGTCAACGGCATTCAAACTTATTTTGTTTCCAACATCGATGGGACTCATATTGCAGAGACTCTTAAGAAAGTTACTCCGGATGAAACCATTTTCCTGGTCGCTTCGAAAACGTTTACAACCCAGGAAACGATGACTAACGCCCATACGGCAAGGAAATGGTTTCTTGAATCGGCCAATGAAGAATCGCATGTTGCAGGTCATTTCGTAGCGCTTTCGACCAATGAAGCTGAGGTGGTAAAATTCGGCATCGCTAAAGCGAATATGTTTGAATTCTGGGACTGGGTTGGCGGCAGGTATTCGCTGTGGAGCGCGATCGGCCTATCCATCGCCGTTACGATCGGTTTCGAGCATTTCGAATCGTTATTGCGCGGGGCGCACGAATCGGACAAACATTTCAGAAAAGCGCCCTTTGAAAAGAATATTCCCGTGATGATGGCGCTGATCGGGTTGTGGTACCGGAATTTTTTCGGATCCCAGACGGAGGCCATTCTTCCCTATGATCAATACATGCACCGGTTTGCCGCATATTTTCAGCAGGGAAATATGGAAAGCAATGGAAAAAGTGCAGACCGGAATGGCAATCCGGTTACTTATGCCACGGGCCCTGTTGTCTGGGGTGAGCCCGGCACTAATGGCCAACACGCATTTTATCAGTTAATCCACCAGGGCACGACCCTGATCCCATGCGATTTTATTGCGCCGGCGATCAGCCATAACCCCATCGGCGACCATCATGTGAAATTATTGTCAAACTTTTTTGCGCAGACAGAAGCGCTCATGAATGGCAAGTCCAAAAAAGAATTATTGTCTGAAGGCGTTGAACCCAGGTTGCTTGCCTACAAATCCTTTACAGGAAATCGTCCTACGAATTCATTTTTGCTGAAAGAGATCTCACCATTTACCTTGGGTAAGTTAGTAGCCTTCTATGAACATAAAATTTTCGTTCAGGGCGTCATCCTGAACATTTACAGTTTCGACCAGTGGGGCGTTGAATTGGGGAAACAATTGGCCGGCAAGATCCTTCCGGAATTGTATCATGACGATCCGGTCAGGGACCATGACAGTTCTACAAATGGATTGATCAACTGGTTTAAACAGATGAGGTGACCCGGAGACATAAAAAAGCCCGGATAGAAATCCAGGCCGGTAACTTCAATTATGAGTTAATTCATTCGCCACTATAACGCGTAGCCATTTAGTTTTATTTTGTATCGGGCCTGTAACAAAAAAGCCGGGATGGAAATCCGTGGCACGCAAAATGCTTTTCCCAGAGTGCAGATCATCCCTAAAGAAGGCAAAATTCATTAGGTAAAAATGGTTCTGACCAGGAAATAAATTCAACCTCGCCACGTTAAGATGGTGGCGAAGATTTATCTTTGCCACCAAACCTATGTACTCTATGCTAAGTCTTCAGAAAGCTGCAGAGAAGATTCGTATAATTACGAAAAATCAGTTCCGTGTCGCTATCAGCCTTGTCTTATTGATCCCAACTGTATTCTATCTCACTGCATTCCTTACCGCGGGACGCAATTTTTCAGGCTCAGAAGACAAGCGTTCAACCCTGCCCGGACAAAGCAAGGATTCAACGGGCAAGAAATCAGCCCCTGTCCTGGATACCATCTTATATAACCAGCAATTGGTGAAAATGACCAACGGCGACTCTTCCGGACGATGGCCCGTTAAGACGGCTTATCCGGTAGCTGGCGCTATCCTGCCCTTTAAAAGGATCGTTGCCTATTACGGAAATATGTATTCGAAAAAAATGGGTGTACTGGGCGAATACCCGGTTGACGAAATGCTGGCCAAACTGGGTGAGGAAGTAAAAAAATGGCAAAAAGCTGATTCTACCACCGAAGTTCTGCCTGCACTCCACTATATCGCCGTAACAGCCCAGGGTTCACCTGGAAAAGGTGGAAAATACCGGTTGCGCATGCCTTTTAAACAGATCGATTCGGTCATCAGCATGGCCTCAAAAATCAACGCTGTCGTATTCCTTGATATCCAAGTAGGCATGAGCACCGTACAGGAAGAAATCCCCTTACTGGAACATTACCTGAAAATGCCCAATGTTCATTTGGGCATCGATCCTGAGTTTTCTATGAAAACCGGGAAAGTGCCAGGCAGTGCCATCGGCACGATGGATGCCGCCGATATCAATTTTGCAACAGGTTACCTGGCAAATCTTGCCAAAGCCAACCAATTACCTCCGAAAATACTGGTTGTGCACCGGTTCACCCAGGCGATGGTGACCAATTACAGGCAGATTGAAAAACATCCCGAAGTCCAGATCGTCATGGACATGGACGGGTGGGGCGCCCAATCAAGGAAAAAGACGACCTACAGGGAATTTATATCCAAAGAACCTGTTCAATTTACCGGGTTTAAATTGTTTTACAAGAATGATTTCCGGGAAGAAAATAGCCGCATGCTCACTCCTGACGAGATATTGAAATTGAAACCACAGCCTCTCTATATACAATATCAATAAACGTATTAAAACAAGATATTCAGTGAACCAGGCCGCAGCGCCTGGTTTATTCTTTTTAGCCCAGCCTCGGAACAAGGAAAATTTTACCAGTGGTAAAGAAACTCTGCTGCATGCTTGTATATTTGTTTGATCAGGTCACTAAATCATTCAATTATATGAGGAAACTCGTCATCGTACTGCTCACATTGACAACTTATCCCGCATGGGCGCAAACAAATTGGCCATCCAATATTCAATTGGCAAAACTCGACAATGGTTTACAGGTCCTGGTGGTGGAAGACAATTCCGTTCCACTGGTCACAGTAGAAATAGCCGTGAGGAATGGGTCTTTTACCGAAGAAAATGAGTTCAACGGACTTTCGCATTTGTATGAACACATGTTTTTCAAGGCAAACAAGGACATCCCCTCGCAGGAAAAGTACCTGGACCGTGTTCACGAACTCGGCATCGTATTCAATGGCACGACCCAAACGGAACTCGTAAATTATTTCTTTACCCTGGGCAGCAAGCAATTGACAGAGGGATTGAAATTCATGAACAGCGCAATACGTTACCCGCTTTTCCTGCAGGAGGAAATGAAAAAGGAGAACCCCGTTGTGGATGGGGAGTTTCAACGCCAGGAAAGCAACCCCTTTTTCCCACTGATCGATGGCTTCAACCATAAGATGTGGGGATCCTTATACTCCCGGAAAAATCCAATCGGCGACCACCAGATCATCCTCACGGCTACGACTGAAAAGATGAAGGTGATCAAGGATAAATACTATTATCCGAACAATTCCCTGCTGACTGTCGCCGGCGCTGTAAAATATGCTGATGTGATCGCCAGGGTGAAAGAGATTTTCGGCGATTGGAAGCCCAGTGATTTTGATCCTTTTCAGAAATATCCTCTGCCCGGATTCAAGGCGCTCAATTCCGCCGACAGCCTGAGTTTCGTGGTGCTCAATGAGAACGCCCGCGTGCCCGTGCTGCAGATTGGCTGGCATGGCCCTGATACCAGGACCGATCTCAAGAATACGATCGTTGCAGACGTATTCTCATATATACTCACGCAGAAAACATCAACTTTTCAAAAAAATCTGGTCGACAGTGGTTATGCATTGAATGCAGGCCTGAACTATTTTACGCAGGCTTATGTTGGCCCGATCACGCTTTTCTTTGTGCCAAATCCCGGAAAGTTTAAGACCGCCTTCAGGGCTTTGCAAAAACAGATAGACCAGTTTGATTCTGACGATTATTTTACCGACGAGCAATTGGAAACCTCGAAAACCAAGCTGATCAACCAGGACATCTATGGCCGTGAAGTGACTTCGCAATTTGTGCATACATTGAGTTTCTGGTGGTCTTCGGCCTCCCTGGATTATTATTTCACTTATCTCGACCAGATCAGGAAAATCAATCGCGATGACATTAAAAGTTATGTGCGTAAATACATCAAAGGACAGCCCTCGGTCAAAGGGTTGCTGCTGAACCCGGGTATGCAGAAAAACTGGAATGTCACGGACCTGGATGCTTTGTTCAAATAATTTCATACAGCGAAAAGAAAACATCATGAAAACTCCTTTCAGAATTGTTCAAATCCTGGCGCTTCTAGTGCTGAATGGCGCCGCAGGTTTCAGTCAACCAACCAAGGAAATAAAATACGAAGGCCTCAAGATCATTTACAAGAAAATCCCTAAGCAGGTGCTGACGGCCAGTCTTTTTATCCGGGGCGGTGTGGCCAATATCACCGATGAAGAGCAGGGACTTGAAGCACTGACCCTGAACCTGGTGCTGGAGGGGGGCACAAAAACAATGGATAAGAACGCATTTGCCGATTTGTGTGATAAACTGGGCACTGACTTCAGCAGCAATGCCTCCAATGATTACAGTTCCATGACCATGCAATGCCTGGATGTGAACCTGGATAAAAGCTGGGACATGTTTGCAGATGCGATATTGAATCCTGCCCTGGACTCTAATGAATTCCGGTTGATCAAACAGCAAATGATCTCAAGCTCAAAACAGCAAGACGCTAACCCCGATACCTACCTGCGTAAATTGGCGAGCCAGCAAATCTTCAGTGGAACGCCTTACGGCCGGTTTCCGAACGGAACACCTGAAACGATTGAAAAAATTACCCTGGACCAGGTAAGGAGTTACTATGGTCACTTGTTAGGGAAGAAAAGATGTTACCTCGTCATCATCGGCAATATGGATGAAAAAAAGCTGCTGGATAAAATAAAGACCAGCCTGGCCAAAATGCCAGAGGGAACTTTACCTCCTAAAATCGTGGTGAGCGGCGTCACTAAACCCGGAGTAAACATTAAAGACCGTGGAATTGCAACAAACTATATACTTGGCTCGGTGAATGGTCCGAAATATTTTACTCCGGACGGCCCGATGTTTGAATTCGCGATGGGCATCATTGCAGATCGCTATTTTGTTGAACTACGTACCAAAAGAAGCCTTTCTTATGCACCTGCTGCTTTTTATACCAAGAGCCTGATCAGTAATCCACTCAGTCAATTGTATATCACCACCGTGGACCCCAAGCAGTCTTTGCAGGTTATGATGGATATCATCAATGATGTGAAGAAAAACGGTTTTACGGCCAAAGAAGTCGAAGACAAGAAAAAACAATACCTCACCCGGTATTTCATGACGAATGAAGCCAGCAGTTCCCAGGCAGGCACACTGGGTTTTTGCGAGGCTTCGGGCAGCTGGAGAATTTTTGATGAAATTAACAACAAGATTGACATGGTCAAGACGGAAGACTTGAACAAAGTATTCAATAAGTACATGAATTCCGTGGCCTGGACCTATTTAGGCAAGAAAGACAAGGTCGCCGAAGACGACTTCAAACAGCCTGAACCGTCAAAGGAAAAATTACCCGGTTCCAAAGTAATTAAAGACAAGAAAGAATGACCATCAATCCATTTAAAACGGGCTGATTAGGCTACCGCAGGAACATCCTGATCACGACATAGCCGACGATGCTGAGGACTAAGATCAATATAATGGCAAGATAGATCCAGGGATATTCCCGGATCCTTTTTTGGATCCGCCGTTCCTTGGTTTTTTGTATCTGGTTGTGCAGGTCCTGGTTGAGCTGATCCACATAAGCCTGTAATTTTTTCTTATCCGGAAGATTTTCGAGACCTTCCACAGCATCGCTGATGAAATGATTGTCGTTCATCATTTTTTCTACTTCATGCTTTTCCCGCTCAGACAGTTTACCACTGAGATAGTCCATCAATTTCTGGTTGTCAATGTCTTTATTGCTATTGGATAATATGTTGAAGAGTTCATTGGTCATTGCTATGTTTTCTGATTTTTTGATCCAACGCAATTTTCAAATTCCTTTTACCATTCTGAATATGGCTTTTTACCTGCATCAACGTCAACCCGGTTTGCCTGGAAATTTCGTGATATGAACGCTTCTCCAGGTAAAACAAAGTTACACAGAGTTTTTGTTCCTGGCTTAATTCCTGCAATGCGGTCGTCATCTGGTCAAGCAACTGGTCCTTCTCCAGGTGCTGTTGTTGATCCGGTTCATCATCGTTTGCAATGCTCATCTGGTCTGTGATGGTTACAGCGGACTTCCCCTGGCGATCGCGCAATTTCATGAGGCAATGATTCTTGGCGACCATGTAGATCCACGACTTAAAATAAGCCACTTTGTATTTGTGCAGTTCGGTAATGGTTTTCAAAAACACCTGCTGAACGCTGTCCCTGGCCTCCTCTTCGTTTTTGAGATATTTCATGCATACGCCCAATAATAACAAGGTATAGCGTCTCAATACGATGCCCAGCCATTCGTTGTTGTGGTCGGCATAAAATCGGTCCAGCAATTCCTGGTCGGTGATATGGTCGAAATTGTCTTTATTCACAAAGGGTAAAGTAGGAAATTTCTCCTGCTAAGATGCGGGTATAGCCATATTTCACAAATATTTTCAGCAAGTCCAGGTGTCCTGCATACTTCGAGATTTAACTCTAATTTTGCCACACATCATAAACAATTCTTTATTATGGAGTCATCCATTTGTTGCGTACCCGTAAGCCCCATCCGCGCAACGGCATCTCACCGGTCTGAAATGGTCAGCCAGTTGCTTTTTGGCGAAAGTGTAGCTGTACTTGAACGGGAAGGGGATCAATGGATCAAAATCAGGTGTTTGTTTGATGGGTATGAAGGTTGGTGTCAGCAAAGCCATGTTGCTGCCGTTGACAACCATGTGCATGCAACAGGTTTGAATCAAATGACCGTGAATTGGTCAACCAAAATCGACTTCAATGGACAACCCATGCGCTTGCCCATGGGATGTTTACTTCCTGGTTTGGAGAAAGGGCAGGTTTACTGGGGTTCTCATAACATTAAATACAAGGGCAAGACCTGGAATCTATCAAAGGCTCGCATGGACAAGGGAATGTTCAGGCAACTGAGCTTCAAATTCCTGAACAGTCCTTATCTCTGGGGTGGCAAAACCGTTTTCGGAACCGATTGTAGCGGTTACACGCAAACGATATTCCGCTACTTTAACATTCCCCTCCAGCGCGATGCCTGGCAACAGGCCGAGGGAGGAATGGAAGTCAGTTCCCTCTTAAAATCAGCATTCGGCGACCTGGCTTTTTTCGACAATGCTGATGGAAGGATCACCCATGTGGGAATCTTGCTGAACAAAAAAGAGATCATACATGCTTCCGGAAAAGTTCGCATCGACAAAATAGACGATGAAGGGATCATTGATGAGGAGGGCCAGCGAACCCATTCGTTGAAACTGATTAGAAGATACCTTAGCTGATGTGCGGATTTACTTATCGAAGAAAAGCATCTTCACCGCGGTGATGATCAGCATGATGGCAAAGACTTTTTTTAGGGAATCCTGGGCAACGTTGAGGGATATTCTGCTACCAAAATAGCTGCCCACCAGATAGCCAATGAAGAGGATCAGCACGACTTTCAGGTCTATAAATCCTTTTTTATAATAATTCATCACAGCCAATATGCCGGCGGGAAGTAATAAGATGCCCAGGGATGTTCCGATCGCCTGGTGTTGACTAAATCCAAGAAAA
>Ga0193728_1001390_pt1 | contig 12284 bp, 12 predicted proteins | sample U1c1metaG_FD_143037 | JGI IMG/M metagenome (GOLD analysis project Ga0193728, IMG submission 143037) | Soil microbial communities from a riparian zone of the East river system, Colorado, United States - U1c1 | ecosystem: Environmental > Terrestrial > Soil > Riparian zone | place: USA: East River...
AGCTGGACCGGGCCGGCGCGACCCTGTCGGCGGGGGAGCGGCAGCGCATCGAGCTGACCTCCACGGTGCGCGCCAGCACGACCGGCATGCTCTACGTGCTCGACGAGCCGTCCGTGGGGCTGCACCCGAGCAATGTCGCGGGGCTGCGCCAGACGATCGCCGCCCTGGCCGCGAACGGCAACACCGTCGTCGTCGTGGAGCACGAGCGGGACCTCATCACCGCCGCGGACTGGATCATCGAGCTCGGCCCGGCCGCCGGGGCGAACGGCGGGACAATCATCGCGCAGGGCACTCCCGGGCAGCTGACCGCCGACCCGCGCTCCGTCATCGGCCCGTTCCTGGCGGGCACGGCCACGGTGCGGCGCGACCATGCCGTCGACCATGCCGCGCCGCCCGGTTCCGGCGGGCAGGTCACGATCGGGGTCGGGGACCTGTACAACCTGCACGACGTCACCGCCGCCTTCCCGCTGCACCGCCTCACCGCGCTGGCCGGGCCGTCCGGGGCCGGGAAGACCGCCCTGGTCCTGGACAGCCTCGTCCCCGCCGCGCAGGCGCTGCTCAGCGAGCGGCCGCTGCCCCGCCATGTCCGCTCGCTCGAGCTGGGCGGCATCCGTCAGGTCGTCCAGATCGACGCCTCGCCCATCGGGCAGAACGCGCGGTCAACGCCGGCCACCTACTCGGGGGCCTTCGACGCCATCCGGCGCCTGTACGCCGGCTCGCCGGCCGCCCGGCGCCGGAAGTGGAAGCCCGGTCACTTCTCGTTCAACACCCGCGAGGGCCAGTGCCCGACCTGCCGGGGCCTCGGCAGCATCGACCTGGACGTGCAGTACCTGCCCGACATCAACGTCGAGTGCCCGACCTGTCACGGCGCCCGGTTCAGCGACGCGACCCTGGAGGTCCGCGTGGACGGGTTCACCATCGCCGACGTTCTCGGCCTGACCGTGCACGAGGCCCTGGGCCGGTTCGCGGCGCAGGCGCCGGTCGCCGGCGCGCTGCGGCCCGTCGACGAGGTGGGCCTGGGCTACCTGCGGCTGGGCGAGCCCACGCCGTCCCTGTCCGGCGGCGAGGCCCAGCGGCTGCGGATCGCCTCCCGCCTGCGCAGCAGCCAGCGCGGCGTGCTGTACGTCTTCGACGAGCCCTCGACGGGACTGCACCCGCTCGACGTGGGCACCCTCGTCGGCGTCTTCGACCGGCTGCTCGATGCCGGGGCCACCGTCATCGTCATCGACCATGACCTCGACCTGCTCGCCGCGGCCGACTACCTCATCGACATGGGGCCGGGGGGCGGGCCGGACGGGGGCCGGATCGTCGCCCGGGGCACGCCGCGGGAGGTCGCGGGTGACCCGGCCAGCGTCACGGCGCCGTGGCTGGCCGCGCAGCTGGGCGTGGCGGCCGGGGCGCGGGCCGGCGTGCCGGCCGCGTCCGGCTAGTAGCCGCGGTCGCGGTCCACGACCTCGCCCCTGGAGACGCCGGCCTGGGTGTGGTGGGCCCAGGCCAGCCGCGGCGCCCGGCCGGCCAGGCGGCCGGGCACCGGGTAGCCGACGAGCAGCACGTCGGCGGCGGCGAGGAGGTGACTGAGGTCGCCGTCAGGCGCGCGGCGGTCCCGCATCGCCTGGTTGGCGTCCAGGGCCCGGACTCGCGCGTCGACATCGGTCACGTACGACAGGTCGGGACCCAGTATCGGTGCCATCACGGCCACGCTGACGGTGTCCGCGCTCACCTCGCTCACCTCGTTCATCCTCCGGGCCGGAATTTACTGTATGGCCCGCGATCGGCGGCGGCCGCGGCCGCCGCCGCTACCGCGCGATAATGGACGCCGTGGACAATAGCCATTACAGCCTGGTCGTCGCGGCGGCCCAGGCCGCGGGGCCATGCGCGCCGGGCGGGGAGGCGGCGTGGGGCCGCCGGGTGCACGGCCTGACCGTGGACCTGCACCTGATCGCCCAGCAGGCCCGGCAGGACATCGAGCGGCTGGAGTCGGCGCGGACCTTCGTGGCGTTCCTGGAGCAGGTCGAGATCGAGGAGTCGAGCCGGCGCGGGCTCGTCACGCTGCGCCTGCCCTCGGGGGAGGGCGAGACGATCCGCACCGAGCACGCGGACACCGACCGCGGCCGGGCGCTGATCGAGCGGGCCCGTTCCCTGGCCGGCCGGTGGGTGCTGGTCTACCGCTACAACGAGCGCAAGGCGGGACAGCGGAACCAGTCGGTCCGGATGCTGGCCCACCTCCTGGACCTCGGCGGCGACGGGGCCGTGCCCAGCGCGACGGCGAAGAAGATGGTGCTGCAGGAGGCGGGCGGCGACGTGGCCCGCGCGCAGGAGGCGTGGACGGCCGCGGGCCTGCCGGGAACCGGGCCGGTCAGCGTCGAACAGCTCGAGCGGGCCCGCTCGGCAGCGGGCCAGGCGGGCTGACGGGCGTCAGCGCTGCCCGGCCCGGGACGGGCCTTGCGCGCGGATGGCGCCGGGCCGGAGCGGGACGCCGAGCACATGACTGACCAGGTTGCGGTGGGCCGCGTGGAGGGTGCGGACGGCCGCTGGCGTGAGGCCGGGCTTGACGGGCTCCCGGCCGCCGCGCGGGCGCCCGGGCTTGGTCGGGATCCACAGGTGACCGGGATCGCTGCCCTCCAGCTCGGCGATGATCTCCGCCCGCGCAGCGAGCCACCGCTGCAGGACCTGCACGGTCGGCTCGCGCAGCGGGACCGGGCCGTCGGCCAGGTCGACGCGGGCCTGGCCGTCCAGGTGGAGGGCCTTGACGCTGAGGCGCGCGAGGTCCAGGACTGACCGGTCGGTGTCCGCGACGAGCGCGGCCACGGCGGCGGTGCGCAGGGCGGTAGCGGCGTTGGCGCCCAGCGGCCTGCGCACCGCCAGGTCGCGGAGCAGCCTCTCGGTATCAGCGGGCGACAGCCGGAAGCCGAGCGCCGGGGGCTGGCTGTCCCGGCGGTCTCCCGCGCGGAAGAACTCCGCGAAGGCGTTGTAGGAGTCGATGCGCACGCGCATCGAGTTGCCGTAGGCGGCGGCAGCGGGCCCGCGCAGGGTGTTGCGGCTGCGGGTCCGGCCGGCGGCGGCATCGGCGAGCCATGCGTCGGCGCGCGCGGGATCCAGGAGCTCGGCCGCCGTGACCTCGATGGTCCCGGCGGCCTGCTGGGCGTGGTGCAGGTACTCGTCGAGGAAGTGCCCGCGGATTCGCCGGGTGGTGACAGCGAGCCGCCGGCCGGCCAGGTGACGCAGGAAGTCGTCAATTGCGTCACGTGCCGTGGTGCGGGGATTCAGTGTCGGCATATGCCGGGAGCATACTGATAATGCGTGATAACAGCAAGAAGCGGGGAACAACGCCACGGCCCCGCGCACCAGCCCGCGATGTTCCTGTGGTCCGGGACGGTCCGACCCGAAACGGCACGAGCCGAACCGTTCCGGCCCGGACCCAGTACGCCGCAGCAGCTGTGAGGTGACCTCTTGTACTGCCTGCCTCTTGCTGTTATCAGATTAGGCGGCGAATACGCGCGGCGCAGGGGAGAGGTGGGCGAGTTTCCATGATCACGACCGGTTGCCTGGCAAGAACCGGGGGCAACCGGTCGTGATCATGGAAACGATCCGGCGGGCTGGGGCTGGGCCGAGCTTGCGGGTGGTGCTGCCTGACCCGGCGGCCCCGGGCGTCTCGCCAGGCTCGTGCGCTCGGCCGCGGGCGGGCGCACGGTGGCGGGCGGGCAGGAGGAGCTGCCGCACAACTCTACTTAACATAATGTGCATTATCGGCGTTTTATCAGAGAGCCGGAAGGGGCTCCTGAGCGCCCTCAGGGACGCTGCGCCGCGCGCCCGCCGCGATACGGAGGAGCCATGCCGCTGTTCGGTCACCGCGAGAACATGCGGCGGCTGCAGGAGTCAGGCGTCCCCGGGATGTCCGACATCGCCGTCCGCCAGGGCTGGGAGCCGGTTCCCGGCGCGCCGTTCGCAGGCCTGCTCGAGGCCGACGTCCACGAGATCAGCCAGGCGGTGTACGAGGCGCCCGGCCTGGCGGCGCCCGGCGGGCGGGCGGACGCCGGGCCGACCGCGTTCAGCGACGCCTACCGCGGCACGCTGGACGGGCGGGTGGTCCTGGTGGCCAACGCGTGGACCAGCATCGCGGCGACCCTCCGCGGCGTGGCGGTCTGCACGGTGGAGCTGCCCGCGGCCCTGACCCTGCTGAGCGTACAGCCGCGCCGGTTCCCGGCCGCTCTTTCCCTGCCGGAGATCGCGACGGGCCACCCGGCCTTCGACGGCCGCTTCCTGGTCCAGGCCACCGCGGACCTCGACGGCCCGGTCCAGGAGGTCCTGACGCCGACAGCGCAGCAGCGCATGCTGGCCCGCGACGACTGGTTCTTCCGGGCCGGGCGGGGACTGCTCGGCTGCGTGACGCCGGGACCGTTCCGCGCCGTCGACGAGGTCAGCCAGCGGATCAGCGAGGTGCTGGCCATCGCGGCCGCCATCCCGTCCCCCGGCGGGCGCGCCGCCGCCCCGGCCCCGCCCCCGGCCGTGCCCGCAGTCATGCCCGCCCCGGTCAGCTACGACGCAGCCGGCCCCTCCCCTGGCAGCGTCTCCCCCGCTGACCTGCTGGCCCGGCTGGGCCAGCTGGCGAGCCTCGACGATGCGCTGGGCATGCTGGAGGCGCTCACGCCCGCCGAGCGCGACCTGCTGGCCGGGCTGGACACGCCGCTGTCGGCGCTGGCCGGCGCGCGGAGGCCACGGCCCGCTACCGGACGCTGGACCCGCAGGCCAAGCTGAAGCTCGCCGCGCTGTTCATGCGGCCGGGCGACCCCGCCCGGCGCCGCTGACGAGCTACGGCACCGCCGGCGGGCCCGGCGGCCCGAGCCCGTCCCCGGGGCACGCGGGCCGGGGACGCCCTGCGCCTTCGGCCCGCCGCTCCCGGGCCGCCAGCGGCGCCCCGGGCCGCCGTGCGGCGGCATTCCTGGCGGCGGTCAAGGAGCCGCCGTGCTGCTCGCCGACGAGCCGACCGGCAATCAGCCGCCCGCCCGCGGGCCAGCCGGGCCGAGTCCGGCTGCGGCGCCCGCTTATCCCGCGGCGGGCGGCAGGCGGCGCAGGATCTCGGCGAGCGTCGCCTTCACGTCAGCCATATCGGCCTTGAGGACGGCGACATCCTGCTTCAGCACGGCCACGTCGGCCTTGAGGACCGCGATGTCCTGCGCCTGCTGCTCCTGGACGCTCTTCAGCACGGCCACGTCGGCCTTGAGGACCGCGATGTCCTGCGCCTGCTGCTCCTGGACGCTCTTCAGCACGGCCACGTCCCGGTTGAGGGCATTGAGCAGCCCGGTGTGCTGCCGCTGGACCCGCCGGATGTCGGCGATGTCAGTGCGCATGGCGCGCATGCCCGCGCTCAGCGCATCGGCCTGCCCCGGCCCGGCCCAAGTCTCAAGCTTGCTCACGCGCACCTGTAACGCCTTAATTTGCTCTTGTACGTCCGCCATGGCCGCAGGCTACGGCCGACCTCTGACAGGATGGCACGCCCCGGCGGCCGCGGCCCGCCACTTGCCGGGACGATCTAGGTCGCCGCCCGGAACCGCGGCCCGCTCACCCGTTCAGGTACTGCAGCACCGCAAGCACCCGGCGGTTGTCGCTGCCGGCCGGCGGCAGGCCCAGCTTCCCGAAGATGGCCGCCACGTGCTTCTCGACCGCGCCCGGCGAGACCACCAGCTCGGCCGCGATCCCGGCGTTGGACCGCCCCTCGGCCATCAGGGCCAGGACCTCGCGCTCCCGGCCGGTGAGCGACCCGACTCCCCCGGCCTGCCGCCCGGCCCGCATCAGCATCCGCACCACCTCGGGGTCCAGCGCCGTCCCGCCCGCCGCCACCCGCTCCAGCGCGCTGATGAACTCGGCCACGTCGGCGACCCGGTCCTTGAGCAGGTAGCCGACGCCCGCGGCCTGGTCGGCGAGCAGCCGCGACGCGTACCGGGTCTCCACGTACTGGGAGAACACCAGCACCCCGGTGCCCGGCTGCGCGGCGCGCAGGCTGATCGCCGCGCGCAGTCCCTCATCTGTGAACGTCGGCGGCATCCGGACATCCACCACCGCGACGTCGGGCTGGTACCGGGTCACGGCCTCCTGCAGGGCGTCCCCGTCGGCGACCGCCGCGCAGACCTCGTGGCCGTGCTCGGAAAGCAGCTGGGCCAGGCCCTCGCGCAGGATGGCCAGGTCCTCGGCGATGACGACGCGCATCATGCCTGCCGCGGGAGCTCGATGACAACCTCGGTCGGGCCGCCCGGCGGGCTGGTCACCCGCAGCGTCCCGTCCACCGTCGCGACCCGCTGCGCCAGGCCGGCCAGGCCGCCGCCCGGCCGCGGCCGGGCGCCCCCCTCGCCGTCATCGCCGACCGACAGCACCAGGGTGGCGTCCCGCTCGCCGACGGTCACGGTGACCTGCCCGGCCCGGCTGTGGCGGGCCGCGTTGGTCAGCAATTCGGCCACGCAGAAGTAGGCGATGGTCTCGATGGCCGGGGTCGGCCGCACGGTGACCGAGACCGCCAGCGTCGCCGGGATGGCGCTGCTGGCCGTCAGGCTGGCCAGCGCGTCCTCCAGCCCGCCGTCCAGGGCGGGCGGGTGGATGCCGCGGGCCACCTCGCGCAGCTCGGTGAGCGCCTGCTTCGCGCCCTGGTGCGCGGCGTCGACCAGGTCCCGGGCCCGGCCCAGGTCAGCCGGCTCGCCGCGGCCCAGCTGCTCCCGTGCCCGGCCCAGGTGCATGGCCAGCGCAACCAGCCGGGCCTGGGCGCCGTCGTGCAGGTCCCGCTCCACCCGGCGCAGCGTGGCCGCCGCATCGTCGACCGCGACGGCCCGGCTGGCCTCCAGCTCGCGGATCCGCTCGGCCCGCCCGGAGCGGCCCAGCAGGCGGCCCATCAGCCACAGGTCCGCGACCACCACGAACCGGGTCGTCCACGGCGCCACCAGCAGCACCGCCACGCCGATCAGGCCGACGGCCACCGCGTCGCCCGGCGTCCGGACGTGATAGCTGCCCGCCGGCAGCACCGCGCCGGCGGCCTCCTGGCCGTGGCGCAGCGGGATCCACCAGAAGGGATAGCTGAGGTAGAACACCCCGCTCACCCACGGCACCGCCACCAGGTACAGGCCCGCGGCCGCCAGCGGCAGCCGCAGCAGCAGGTAGGCGGCCGCCCGCCAGCCCGCGGCGTCGCGCAGCCGGGCGTCGAACCGCCCGAGAACCCCGTGACCCGGGCGAAACGGGGCCGGCCCCGCGACTGCCGTCCCCAGCAGCCGGGCCGCCAGCTGGCGGTACACCGCGCCTGCGGCGCGGCACCCCCGGGTCACCAGGGCCAGCAGCAGCAGGCCGGCGCCCGCGCCGATCAGCGTCGCGGTCAGCAGCAGGCCCGGCACGAGCAGGCTCAGCAGCGGCGCGAGCAGCAGCAGGCCGAGCGGGAACGCGAGCGCGCAGTAGCCGAGCTCGGCCAGGGTCCGGCGGGCCACCGGCGCCCGGGCGATGCGCCCGGCCCAGGTGGCCACCGGGACCGCCCCGCGGAGGGCCGGCTGGCGGCCGGCCCTCCAGCGGGAGCTCGTCGGTGTCATGGATCCCATTGTGCGGCCCGCCGCCCGGCGAGTGCTCAGGCGTCCCGCCGGGCCAGCAGCAGGCCGGCCGCCGCGAGGGCGACTGCCGCGTACAGGACCAGCATGGCCAGGCCGGCCCAGGGCGACAGCGAGAACGGCACGGTCTTGACGGCCGTGAGCGAGCTCTCCGCGATGGCCTCGGGCAGGAAGCGCAGGACTGCGTGCTGGATGCTGTCGGGCAGCGTCAGCACGACGATGGGGAGCACGAAGATCAGGCCCGCGAGGGCCGAGATCGCGACCGCCGCGCGGCGCACCATGATGCCGAGGCCCAGGCCGGTCAGGGCGATCAGCGGCAGGTAGGCGCCGGCCATCAGGACGGCCCGCAGCACCCCCGGCTGGCCGAGCGTGGCGTGCGGCGCCGGGCTGTGCAGCACGGCCTGGCCCGCCAGGAACGTCGCGACGGCCATGACCTCGCCGATGACCAGCGTGACCAGCCCGATGACCACGGCCTTCGCGGCCAGGACCAGCCCGCGCCGGGGCACCGCGACCAGCGTGGACCGGATCATCCCGGACGAGTACTCGCCGGTGGCGGCCAGGATCCCGAGCACGCCCGCGGCCAGCTGGGCTACCCCCAGGCCGGTATAGCCGTCGTCGGTCGGGTCAAAGGACGCCTTGTCCGCGGCCGACAGGCGCGCCCAGTGCCCCGGGTAGTAGCGCAGCACCAGGATGGCCAGGCCGATCATCGCGACGACCACCAGGCCCGTGATCCACCAGGTGGACCGCAGGCTGCGGAGCCTGATCCACTCCATCTGGATGGCCCCGCGCAGGCCGTACCGCCCGGCGGGCAGCTCCTGGCGGCTCAGCACGCTCAGCTCGCTCATGACCGCCCCGATTCGGCGGCGCGGTACTGGACCGCGTCATCGGTCAGGTCGAAGAACGCCTCCTCCAGCGAGCCGGCCCGCGCCGCCAGCTCGCGGACGGACGTGCTGGCCAGCAGCCGGCCGCGGCCGATCACCACCAGCTGGTCGGCCATCAGCTCCAGCTCGGAGATCAGGTGGCTGGACACCAGCACCGTGCGGCCCTCGCGGGCCAGCGAGATGAGCAGCTTGCGGATCCACCGGATGCCGTCGGGGTCCAGCCCGTTGACCGGCTCGTCGAGCACCAGCACGCCGGGGTCGCCGAGCAGCGCGCCCGCGATGCCGAGCCGCTGGGCCATGCCCAGCGAGAACGCCCCCGCCCGCCGCCGCGCGGCGTCCTGCAGGCCGACCATGCCCAGGACCTCGTCCACCCGCGACCGCGGGATGCAGTTGCTGGCCGCGAGCGCGGCCAGGTGGCTGCGGGCGCTGCGGCCGCGCTGGAAGCCGCCCGCGTCGAGCATCGCCCCGGCCTCGCGCAGCGGCCACCGCAGCTGGCGGTACCGGCGGCCGTTGATGGTGGCCTGGCCCCGGTCGGGCGCGTCCAGCCCCATGATCATCCGCATGGTCGTCGACTTCCCGGACCCGTTCGGCCCCAGGAAGCCCGTCACCACGCCCGGCTGGACCTCGAAGCTGAGCGAGTCCACCGCCACCGTCGGGCCGAAGCGCTTGCTCAGCCCTCTCGCCGAAATCATCGGATCTCCGTTTCCGCACACTGGCGCGTGCCCAGAGATCACGCTAGGGATAACGCTGACCAGGCGGAATCCGGCTACCGGCCGCCATTTTTCCGGGGGTTATCCCCCGTGCCCCGCGCACGCGCCCGAGGTGATCAGCTGCTTCCGGCCTGGCCAGGCCGGGGCCGCGCCGGGCTCAGCCGGGAATGGCAGGGACCCGCTGATTATCGGTTCGGATTGCCCCTCGGAAACGAGGTACGAAGCGAACCGCTGATCGATACCCGTGGCCTGCACCCCACGCCGACGCGGCAGCTGGGACTCGCGGTGCGCCCGGTGCCCATGCGTCGCCCCCGGAGGACCGCGCTGCTCCAGGACACTCCCGCCGCCGGCGCCGCCCGCCACGGGACGTGCGGCGCCTTGCCCGCGGCTACTCGACCGCGGCTGGCGGCTGCGGCCTGCGGGCCTGGCAGTCACCAGCCGGGAGCCGTCAGCCTCCGCATCGCGGGCGAGCTAAGATAGTGCTACTTCTTAGCCAAGATAATGCGTATTGTCGCACTGGACATGCAGCGGCCGCGCTCGCGGCGGAGAGGAACGGCCCTGATGCTCGCGCTGAACATCACGACGAGCCTGCGCGGCGCGCTCGACGACAGGCCTCGGGACGTGCGCGAGTGCACGGCCTACTGGTGGAACATCGCGGACACCACCCTCAGCGGCTACGCCGACGTGATTCTCGCGGTGGCCAGCAACGTCATCGCCGGAGTATTCAGCGTGCGCGGCTGGCGACGTGACCCGCAGGAGGACAACAAGGTGGTCTTTGAACTGGTCGACGCACCGGAGTGGCAGTGGCTCATCGGCCATGACAGTCCGGTGACCTGGCATAAGGCTCAGGCCAACCCTGTGCGCAAGGTCGGCGCCCTCATCGTCGGCGACCTGCAGTCCCGCCGCCCCCACCACGCCGCCGCCGGGCACGGGTGGTCCCTGGACGTCGACCCCGGCGGGAACGCCGCCACCGTGCACGCCCCCGGCCCCATCGCCGTGACCGCCGTGGACAGCGCCATCGCCCGCATGGCCATCACCCATCCCGGCAGGGGCCACTAGCCGCCGGGGCCGGTCCCACGCTCAAACCGGCCTGGCACCGGCGCCGGGCGCGGCCCGGCTCCGCGTGGCCCGGAAGCACATCATCGATCATAGGTTCGACAAGCTGGCCGATCAGGATGCCCGGGGGCTACGCTGTACATGTGACTGCCGCCCGGACTGCGCCCCGCAAGGCACCCGCGCGCTCCCGGCGCGGAGTGCTGGTGGCCGCGGACCTCGCGGACCTGCGCGGGCCCGCGGAAGGCACGGCCGAGCTGCCCTTGCGGCTGTTCTGGTCCGCCGCCGACCGCACGTTCGACCTCGGCGACACCGACATGCTGCGGTCAATGTACGAAAAGGTGCTCCGCGAGGCAATCCGGGCGGATGAGCTCACCACCTACCTGAACGCCGGCCGGCTGATCGCCGTCTGGCCCGACCTGTTCCTGCCCCGCGACGTGCGGCAGGCCTGGGAGGATCAGCACCCCGCCTTGCGCCGCGCCGCTGCAGCCGCGTAAATGCCGGTCAGCGACTTCCAGCGCCACGTAGCCACCATCGCCCTGCGGGTGGCCGCCGTGTACGGGTTCGTGCTGGGCGGCGGGAACGCCCTGATCCTGCACGGGATCGTTGACCGGTACACCCAGGACGTCGACCTCGTGACCAACCTCGGCTCGGGCGTCAAGGCCGCGGCCGGGGCGGTTGAGGACGCGCTGCGCGCCGCGGGCCTTGGAGCCAAGCGCCAGGACCAGGACAATGGCGGCCTGGCTGAGCTCTTCTACGGGTTCGAGGAAGGGCTCATCGAGTGGATCGTCACCGGCCCTGACGGCCAGCAGACGGTACTGCAGATCGCTCACTTCGACCGGAACCGCACCCCGGTGCCCATGGACGTCGGGCCCGTCCTCAACCCCCTGGACGCGATCGCCTCGAAAGTCCGGGCCTGCGTGACCAGGGCGGAAGAGCGGGACGTCATCGACGTGGCGGCGGCCCTCGAGACCTACACCGTGCCCCAGCTGATGGACCTGGCCCGCCAGCTGGAGCCAGGCCTCCAGGACGAGGACTTCGCTGACGCGGGCCGGCGGCTTGACCGGCTGAGCGACAAGGTGTTCGCCCGTTACGGGCTCAGCCCCGAAGACGTCGCCCGGCTGCGGGAGCGGTTCGCGAGCTGGCCCCGGTAGTCCTCCCGGCCCGGGCAGCAGGACGCCGGGAGATAACCCGCCGGGCCGCGGCGGCTGACGCCGCGCCGAAGAAACCCGGGCTCCTGGGGCACGTTGTTTGAGGGCGCGCGGGCGGAGCCCAGTGGCGGCGGGTTGCGATGGCGGGAGAGTTTTGGATCAGATTCGCTCTGCCGCCCGCGGCCGCAAGCTGCGGTTCGCCTGGCGGAAACGTCCGTTTCCGCACACTGGCGCGTGCCCAGAGATCACGCTGGGGATAACGCTGCCCAGGCGGAATCGGCTACCAGCCGCCATTTTCCGGGGTTATCCCCCGGCGGGAGACAACAGGGCCGCGGGCTACTCTGGAGTCGCCCGCGAACGGAGGATCGTCCGATGGACGAGGACACCATTGGTGCGCGGCTACGCGTCCTCGGCGGCCGCAACGGCGGCCCGGTCACCCAGCGCGGCGGCGGCCGGCCCGGCGCCGGACCCTACAGTTGCGGTGCGTCCTGCTGCCGGGCGCGGCGTGCGCTTATGCTGGGAGGCCATCGGTTCCCCGGCGGAAGGTGCGGTAGCGGTGGAGGACGTGCGACCGATCGGCGAGCGGCTGCGGTTGCTGCGGCGCTGGCGGGGCTTATCGCAGGTGCAGCTGGCGGGGCTGGCGGGGGTGACCGGCACGGCGGTGTCGATGTGGGAGACGGGCCAGCGGCCGCTGGACCGGCGCAGCACGATAGCCGCCCTGGCCGCCGCGCTGCGGGTGTCGGAGACCGACCTGGCCGGCGGGCCGCCGCACCTGGGGTCTGATCCGCAGCAGTCCGGCCCGCATGAGGCCGTCCCCGCGCTGCGGGCGGCGCTGCTGACCAACAGCCTGTCCTCCCCGGCCGCTGCCGCGGCGCGGCCCGCTGCGGTGCTGGACGCGGAGGTCCGCGAGATTCA
>Ga0193728_1001391_pt1 | contig 12283 bp, 10 predicted proteins | sample U1c1metaG_FD_143037 | JGI IMG/M metagenome (GOLD analysis project Ga0193728, IMG submission 143037) | Soil microbial communities from a riparian zone of the East river system, Colorado, United States - U1c1 | ecosystem: Environmental > Terrestrial > Soil > Riparian zone | place: USA: East River...
CAGGTTCGCGCACAGACGATCGACGGCGAGCGGATGCTGCAGACGGTGATCGCCCAGCGTCCGGGCGCCACGGGTGAGAGCCCGATCGTGATCGTCGCCCATCGCGACTCGGCGACACCCTCCTCCACGGCGCAGCTGTCCGGCACCGCCGCGCTGATCGAGCTCGCGCGCGTGTTCGCCGCGCGCGAGACCCAGCGCACGATCGTGCTCGTGTCGAGCAGCGGCGGTTCGGGCGGTGACGCGGGGGCAGCGGACTTCTCCGCGCACGTCATGACTGCAGGAGCCGACGCGGCGATCGTGCTCGGCGACATCGCCTCCACGCATATCCGCACGCCACTGGTCGTGCCGTACTCCGACGGCTACGGCAGCGCGCCGGACGCGCTGCAGCGCACGGTCGCGAACGCGATCTCACGCGAATCTGGCATCCACCCGGGCGCTCCGAGCGCGATCGGCCAGCTCGCGCATCTCGCGTTCGCGTTCGCCCCCGGCGAGGAGGGCGTGCTCGCCGCGGCCGGGCTGCCGGCGGTGCTCGTGCAGATCTCAGGCGAACGCGGCGCCGGTGCCCGCGCGCCGGTGAGCGCCGAACGCATGGAAGGTCTCGGCAGGGGTACGCTCAGCGCGATCGATGCTCTCGACGGTGCGCCCGACATCGCATCCACGTCCCAGACCGGCCTCGTGCTCGCCCACCAGATCGTCCCCGGCTGGGCATTGCGCCTGCTGATCGGCGCTCTGCTCATTCCCGTGGCGGCCGTTCTGCTCGACGGCCTGGCTCGCGCTCGCCGGCGCCGGCAGCCGTTCGCGCGCTGGACTGCATGGACGCTCACCTGCTCGCTGCCGTTTCTGGCGTGCGCCCTGTTCACGATCCTGTTGGGCGCCCTTGGCGCGCTCGCCGCCACGCCATCCATCCCGGCGCCGGCCGGCGCGATGCCCTTCGACGGCGCCGCGGCCACCGCGGCGCTTTCATGCGCGGCCGTGCTCGGGCTCGCCTGGCTTGGGTGGCCCGCGCTCGCGCGGCGGCTGGGTCTGGCGGCGCTACGTCCAGCACCCGAGGCTGCCGGGGCCGACGCCGCCGGGATCGCGACGCTGCTCGTGCTGCTGGCGCTGGCGTGCGTCGTGTGGGTGTTCAACCCCTACGCGGCCCTGCTGGTCGTGCCCGGTCTGCACCTGCTGCTGCCGATCGCCTCACCCGAGCGCCGCCCGCGCCCGGTCGCGGGACTGGCGCTGCTCGTCCTGGCGCTGGTCCCGCTCGGACTGCTCGTCGCCTTCTACGCTCACCAGCTCGGCTATGGCCCCGGTGAGCTCGTATGGGCCGTGGTGCTGCTGCTCGCGGGCGGGCACGTCGGAGTGCTCGCTGCGGCGATCTGGAGCGTCGCCTTCGGCTGCGCCGTGGCGATCGCGCTGGTCGCGCTGACACCGCCCGCGGATCCGATCGGACTCGGTGCAGACGAGCATCCGGAGGTCACCATCCGTGGTCCCCTCTCATACGCCGGCCCGGGGTCGCTTGGCGGTACGGAGTCCGCTCTGCGACGTTAGGGTTTCGTGCCCCTCAGCCCGTGGTTGCGTCGAGGGGTGTCCACCGACGGGCGCCCTACCAGCTGTGCTCAAACCCCCGCAACAGGACCTCCTCGCCCTGTTCGTCCCGCAGCGATACGCCCGGCACATCCGATCCGTCTGCGGGTCCGGGAGATGTGACCGAGCCGATCCAGGTGACCTGTGCGCCGTCCGCTTCATGCAGGGCGCGCTCCACGCCTGCGCATGCGCCGGGCGACACGGTGAAGCACAGCTCGTAGTCTTCCCCGGCCGCTGCCCCCTGCTCCCAGTTCGGCACGCTCTCCCCGAGTGGCAGTCGCGCCAGGTCGATCTGAAGGCACACGCCGCTGCTCTCGCCGAGATGTCGTGCATCGGTGGCCAGCCCATCGGACAGGTCGATCATCGCGTTCGCCCCGGCTCTTGCCAGCGCACGCCCCTCGCCCAAGCGCGGCAACGGTCGCCTGGGTCGGCCGCCGAGCGTACCCGTCACGCCGATGAGATCCCCTACTCGCGCTCCGTCGCGCCCGACGAGCTCGTGGGTCTCCTCAGCCCAGCCGATGACCGTCACGCACACGCTCAGCACCGGCGCCGCGACCACGTCGCCCCCCGCGACGGCGGTGTCGGTGCGGGCGGCCAGCTCCATCGCGCCGCGCATCAACTCGAGCGCCCCCCTCTCGCCGACCTCTGGCGCGACGCCAAGCGCGATGTATGCCTCGCCTGCTCGCGCTCCCATCGCAGCAAGGTCCGACAGCGCCCCGGCCAGCGCTCGCCAACCGACATCAGCCGGGCGATCGGAGCCGTCGTTCAACCGAAAGTGCACGCCCTCGACCATCGCATCCACCGAGGTCACGCACAGCGCGCCGCCGGCGCGCACCACGGCGGCGTCATCGCCCACGCCCCGCACGACTCGCTCCGCCGGGTGCGCCAGCTCGAGCTCAGCCGCGATGGATTCGATCAGGGAGCGCTCCATGTTCGTCCCTGGGTGATCTCGCTCCCGGCCGGCCGCCCCGCGCAGTCCGCTCAGCGATGTCGGTAGACGATCCGGGCGCGGTCCAGATCGTAGGGGGAGAGCTCGCAGCGGACGCGATCGCCCGGAAGGATCCTGATCCGGAACCGGCGCATCTTGCCGGCGACGTGTCCGAGTACGACGTGGTCATTGTCCAGCTTCACCCTGAACATCGCGTTCGGGAGCGCCTCGATGACCTCGCCCTCGAATTCGACCTTGTCTTCCTTCGCCACTTATCCGCATCCGATCCGGCCCCGCTCCACCTGCGTGTGCGCGGCCCCGTGTATATGTTCCCGATCCCCAACCTACCAGCGTGGCGTGTTTGCCGGTTGCTCATGGAGCACTCGGGCGCGGTCACGGATGCGGTTCGGCGCCCCCGGTGGGGGCGGGTTCGGGGGTGTTGTGTTCGACCGGTGGTCTGCCCGGCGGTTCGTGCGGTTCGTGCGGTTCGTGCCCGGGCGGCGTCACGGCTTCGGGGCTTTCATACTTGCGACCGCCAGGCGTGCCGTGACGCGTGCCCGGCTTTTTGCCATGTTCCTTTTCCGGCGCTTCGCCGGTCGAGGATTCGTTTTCGTTCGAGCGGCCGGTGCTCGCGAAGCGCCCAAAGAACGGCTGGTAGGAGATCGATTCTTTGGGTGCAGGAAATTCGACGCACGGCTCGCCTTCGGTCACCGCCGCCATGTACGCGTGCCAGATTTCCGCGGGCAGGTACCCGCCCTGCTGGGACTGGCCGTGAACGCTGGTCATCGACACGCGCCTGGTCGGATAGCCCATCCACACGACCGTCGAGTAGTTCGGCGTGTATCCGTCCAGCCAAGCGTCCACGAGTTCGCTGGTCGTGCCCGTCTTGGCGGCGGTCGGGCAGTTGATCGCCGAACGCGTGGCGGTACCGCCGAGCACGTTCTGATGGAGGATGTTCGTCTCCTCGCCCGTCACACCTTCGCTCAGCACCTTCGTGCGCTGCGGCGTGCCCCAGCTGCGGTCGACGTGGCCGTCGGGGAACGCGACCTTGGTGATCGCGATCGGCTTGTTGCGCCAGCCGCCGTCGGCGAGGGTCGCGAAGACGTCGGCCATTTCCAGCGGCGTCACCCCGAGCGTGAGGCCGCCGAGCGCCTCCGCGGGATAACTGGACAGGTGCGTTTTGACGCCCATCTTGTAAGCCATCTGCGTGATCGTTTCCTCGCCGAGGTCGGCCCCCAGCTGGGCGTAGACGGTGTTGTCTGATTTGAGCGTCGCCTGAACCAGATCGATCGCGCCGTTCTGCTCCCCGCCGAACGTTTTCACTTCGTAAGTCGGATAGCCGGTCAGCCATCCCGGCTGCAGCGTATGGGAGTCATAGATCGTGGAGTTCGGGTCGATCCCTCGCGAGAGCGCGTCGGCGAGATCGATCGCCTTGAACGTCGAGCCCGGCTGGCGATGCCCGTCGGCGGCGAGGTTGTACTGAGACTTCTCATAGCTCTCGGACTCCGCCATCGCCTCGATGTAGCCGTTGTGGGGGTTGATCGTGACGATCGCCGAGGCCGGGTCTTCGGGCTCGTTGAGCACTTCCGCGATCGCCTTGCGCGCGAGTCGCTGCATGTTCAGGTCGATCGTCGTATACACCTTCAACCCACCCTGTTCGACGGTCTTCTTCCCGTATCGGTGGACGAGCTGCTCGTGCACGTATTCGAAGAAGAAGTCCTCGCGCCGCTGGCGGTAGAACGTGCCGAGATGCACCTCCAGCGGTGCGTGCTCGGCCGCGGAGGCTTGCGCCGCGGTGACGTAGTGCAGTTCCGCCATCTTCACGAGCACCTCGTTGCGTCGCCGCCTGGCCACGTCGGCGTCGCGGAACGGGTTGTACTGCGAGGGCGCCTGCGGCAGGCCGGCGAGCAGCGCCGATTGCTCGAGGTTCAGCTGCGAGGCGGGCTTGTCGAAGAAGATGCGCGCCGCGGCTTGCACGCCGATCGCAGTCTGTCCCCCGACCGTTCCGTACGGGACACTGTTGAGGTAGCTCGTGAGGATCGAACGCTTGGAGTGGTGTTCGCTGTAGTCGATCGCGAGCTTCGCCTCGACGATCTTCTGTTTGAGCGTGTGCTGGTCGCCCCCCAGGTACACGTTGCGCACCAGCTGCATCGCGATCGTCGAGCCGCCCTGCAGCGGCGCTCCGTGGGTGACGTCCTTGACGGCCGCGCGAAATATGCCGGTGAGATCGACGCCGTTGTTCTTGTAGAACCGCTGGTCCTCGATCGCGACCGTGGCGTTCTTCAAATCGGTGGGGATTTCGTCCCAGCGGACGGGGCTGCGCAGATTGTCGGATTGGATAAACCCCAACCGAGTGCCGTCCGCGGCGAACACCTGCGAGGAACCATCGCTGATGATCGGATGCAGCGTATCCAGCGCGGGCGCGCTTTGAGCGACGTGCAGGACGTAGCCGATAGCAGCGATCGCCCCGAGTATGAGCGCGGTCGCGAGCACCCCGCCGCCCACGAGCAGGATGCGCGTTGGTCCGGCGCGGTGGTGCCTGCGCCGACGTTGTCTTGCTTGCCTGGACATCGCTCGCTGCAGCGAGGGTACCGTGCCGTGGCGCCTCGCCGTGACACTCGCATCGCAGTGGCCGTCTACGCTCCCACGTGATGAGCCCGGACACGGCCGAGATCGCCATCACGGACGCGCCGCCCGCCCGCGCCGCGCGTACCCCCATGTCGAGATGGTGGACCAGGCTGAGGGCGGACCCCACACGCATGGCGGCCGTGCGGGAGACCTGGCGCGCTCTGTGGATCTCGCGGCTGCTCGTATGGGTCGCGGGCGCCGGCACCGTCGCGACGCTCGGCTTTGGACCCATCCGCGGCGCGTTCGACCCGCCGGGCGTGACACGCGGATTCGGCTGGCTGGGCGATCTGCTGGCCGCGCCCGTCGCGCGCTGGGACTCGGCCTGGTACCTGGTGATCGCCCACTATGGTTACCGGCCGGAGCTCGGCTCCTACACCTCCGCGCGCGACGCGTTCTTCCCGCTGTACCCGCTCGGCCTGCACGCGCTGTCGGACCTCGGGCTGCAGGCCATACTCGCCGGTGTGCTGTTCTCGCTGGCGGCGTTCGCCCTGGCGCTGTACTGCATCCATCGTCTCACCACGCTGGAGCTGGCCGGGTCCGGACGAGCAGGCAGCGGCGACATCGCGGGCTTGGCGGTGCTCGTGACAGCACTCGCGCCGATGGCGTTCTACTTCTCGGCCGTCTACTCCGAGTCGTTGTATCTCGCGCTATCGGTCGGGCTATTCCTGTGCGCGCGCCGGGGGTGCTGGGCGTGGGCGGGCGCGCTCGGCGCGCTCGCGTGCGCCACGCGTAGTAGCGGGCTGGTGCTGTTGTTGCCGGCGCTGATGCTCTACCTGTACGGTCCGCGCGCGGACCGCTCGCCCGACTTCGCCCCCGAGCGGCCACCGCCCCGGTCTGTCGGCGATCGCATGCACGCGATCCGGGTGATCGGGGGTCGGCTGCGTCCTCGCTACCACCTGCGCGCTGATGTCCTGTGGCTGGCGCTGCTGCCGGCGGGCCTCGGCCTGTACATGGCCTATCTGGGACTCTCCGGCGGCGATACGCTGGCGCCGCTGCACGCCCAGGACGTCTGGGGACGGCATTTCGCCGGACCTTACTTCGGCCTGTGGGACGGCATCAAGGCCGCGTTCGAGGGTGCACGCCAGCTGCTCTCGGCCCAGCGCGCACACGTCTACTATCCGATCGCCGCCGGCAGCCCGTTTGTGAGCGCCGGGCACAACCTGATGCTGCTTGCCTTCCTGCTTGCCGCCCTGCCACTGTTCGTGCTGGCGCTGCGCGTACTGCCGCTCGCCTACGGCGTCTACGCGATCGCCGCGCTGGCGCTGCCGCTCTCGTCCCCGCCGGCGGCGCAACCCCTGATGTCGCTGCCGCGCTTCCTCGTCGTGCTGTTCCCGTTGAGCATGGCGTTTGCCGTGTGGCTGGCCGCCCACCCGCGCGCGCGCATTCCCGCATTGGCGATGTCCGCTCTGCTGATGGCGTTCTTCGTCGCCCAGTTCGCCACCTGGCACTGGGTGGCCTAGTGATGGACGACCTGACCATCCCGTCCGAGGAGGGGCAGGCGAACTCGTCCGGCGAGGAGCGCATCCCGCCGGCTGGTCGCGCTCAGGGCGGTGGTGGATCGCTCGCCGAGCCTCCACCCGGACCGAGCGATCCCCGCCGCTCTCCCGACATAGGCTGGTCGCCCTGGACGGCCCCGGCGGCGCTGTTCGGCGGGCTCGTGCTGGCGGCGGTGGGGGGCCTGATCGTGGACCTGCCGGCGGTTTTGTTCGGTGTGCACATCTCACGCAACCACACCCCCCCCGGGATCGAGCTCGCCGACACGTTCGTGCAGGACTTCGCGTTCGTGCTGGCAGCTGCTTACTGCGCGCACATCGGCGGACGCGTGGTGCGCGCATGGCAGTTCGGGCTGCGCCCGCCCGGTGTCGGTTGGAAATCGGCCACCGGCATGCTCGTGCTACTGCTGGTCGCCTTCCTGGTGCTCAGCGTGGCCTGGTCGGCGGTGTTCAACCCTGGCAAGGAGAAGCTGCTCGAACAGCTCGGAACCAATGAAGCCACGTCGCTGCTGCTGCTCAGCGCGGGGCTGACGTGCGTCGTGGCGCCGATCTGCGAGGAGTTCCTGTTTCGCGGTTTCATATTCACGGCGCTACGCGGCTGGTGTGGGACGTGGCTCGCGGCGGCGATCGCCGGGCTGCTCTTCGGCGCCGTGCATGCCGGCTCGGCGCCGGCTTTGGACCTCGTCCCGCTGGCGGCGTTGGGCTTCGGCCTGTGTCTGCTGTATCGCTACAGCGGCTCGCTGTACCCGTGCATCGTGGCGCACTCGCTGAACAACTCGCTGGCGTTCGCCGCGCTGGAGGGCTGGGGCTGGCAGGCGCCCGTGCTGATGATCGCCGCGCTTGCCTCGATCGGCGCGCTCGTGCTGGTGGCCAAGCGCATCGGTCTGATCGTGCCGGAGGCCTCAGCCGTCATCGCCGGCGCATAGGATCTCCTCGATGCTCGAATCTGCGCCCCCGCCCGTTCCCGTCCCGGTCGCGGGTCAGATCAAGCTGGTGCTTCAACACGTCGGCGGCAGTCCCACGTTCGCCACGCTCGGACAGCGCGTCGTGGTGCGCGGCATCGTCACGCCCTACGTCGGTGGGCAGAAGGTCAAGGTCAGCTTCTACCGCGACGCGCGCAAGGTCCAGGTGAAGAGCGTCAGCGTGTCGGCGATCGGCAATGGCGCGGGCCAGTTTCACGTCAACTACGTCAGCGGCTTTCCCGGGCTTGTGCAGGCGCGTGCTGCGCACTATGCGACTCCGCAGCAGGGGGCGTTCGCCGGGCGCTCACCGGGTGTGCGGTACGTGACGCCGAACATCGGACCCGGTGGGCAGGGTCCGTCCGTGCGTCTGCTGCAGTCAGAGCTCAACGTGCTGCACTACGCGGTGCCGCTGAGCGGTGTGTTCGACGAAGGGACCGGGCGCGCGCTGATCGCTTTCCGCAAGGTGACCGGGCTGGCCCGCATACCCTACGCGGGCGCCCAGGTGTGGAGCCGCCTGCAGCATGGCGGCGGCGCGTTTCACGTGCGCTACCCACATGACGGTCGCCACGTCGAGGGGGATCTGACCAAGCAGGTGCTGGCTGAGGTCGAACCCGGCGGGCGCGTGCGGACGATCTACACGATGAGCTCGGGCAAGCCCTCCACCCCGACCGTGATCGGCCACTTCCAGGTGTACACCAAGACCCCCGGCTTCAACTCTGAGGGGATGTACGAATCGAACTTCTTCATCCGTGGATACGCCATTCACGGATACGCCGAAGTGCCGACCTACGCCGCCAGTCACGGCTGCCTGCGCGTCCCCATTCCAAACGCACCCGCGATCTACTCGTGGGTGAAGATCGGAACCGCCGTGGACGTCTACAACGAGTCCGGCGGGGGATCGCACAACGTCAACAGCCATGCAGGGCCCTAACCCGCCGTATCGCGGATCACCTGATTTAGACCCTGACGCGTAGAAAACGCGCTAGAAACGCCAGGCCGAAGCCGTAGACGAGCAGCGCGAGGACCGTCTTGACGATGTGGATCGTCCATTCGCTGTGCGATCCCGACACGATGCCCGCGAACGGCGAGGTGAGCGTGTCGGTGGTTTCGTTGAGCGTGCGGTGCAGCGTGCTTTCGTGCTTGGCGCCCGATGCGCTCGTCGTCGGCGCGGATCCTTCGGCCACCTCGTTCTGCTGATGGGTCGAGGCCGTGCTCGTCTGATTCACGACGAACACGCCGAACCAGGCGATCACGATCAGGCAAATGACGCGGCTCGCCAGGCGCATCAAGGTGGTGAGGGAGGATGTCACGCCCGGGACCATGAGGCTAGATTAGACTCGTACATGGACGCCCTGGCCGAATGTAGGAGTGAGTCATCTCGTCGCGCGCGCGAGCGGCTTGTGGAGTTGCTGCGCGAGCACGCGCTCACGATCGGCGAGGTGACGCTCACGAGCGGGCGCACAGCCCAGTACTACGTGGACGCCAAGCGCGCGATCATGCTGCCGCAGGCGTTCATGGCGCTCGGCGCGCTGGTGGCCGAGCAGGCGCGGGCGTGCCACGCGAGCGCGGTGGGCGGCGTGCCCGTGAGCGCGATCCCCGTGGCCTGCGCCGCACTCGCCGCACCCGAGCCGCCGGCGCGGGTTTTCATCGTGCGCAAACAGCGCAAGGATCACGGGTTGCAGCGCTGGATCGAGGGGCCGGCACTGGATGTCGGCGAGCGCTGCCTGATCGTCGAGGACGTCGTTACGACCGGGGGCTCGACGATCGAGGCGGTGGAGCGGGTGCGCGACGAGGGGCTGACGGTCGCGGGCGTGGTGAGCGTGCTCGACCGGCTGGCCGGCGGCGGCGAGGCGATCCAGACTGCCCTCGGCGGCGACGCTCGATATGTGGCGCTGACCACGATCGACGAGGTCTACCCCGATCGCCCGGACCGTGACTGACACGATCGTTCGCCCCGCCGATCTCCGCGATGTGCCCGTGCTGCTCGAGCTGTTCGCCGAGCTGGCCGAGTACGAGCACCTGACGCACGAGCTGCACGCCACCGAGCAGGGCCTGGCGTCCGCGCTCTTTGGCGAGCTCCCCATGGCCGAGGCGTTGATCGCCGAACACGATGCCGAGTCCAGCGATCCGGAGGTCTTGGGATACGCGCTCTTCTTCCCTACCTTCTCCAGCTTCCTGACCACCACCGGCGTTTGGCTCGAGGACCTGTTCGTACGCCCCGACCATCGTGGCGCGGGCGTCGGCCGGGCATTGCTCTCGGCCGTGGCTGCGCGCGTACGGGAGCGCGGCGGCGAGCGCCTGGAATGGGCGGCGCTCGACTGGAACGAGCTCGCGCTCGGCTTCTACCGGCGGATCGGCGCGAGCACGAGGGACGAGTGGATCACCCACCGCTTGGACGGCGCTGCGCTGGAGGGCGTGGCGAGAGAGTGGCGCGCCGCTCGCAGGTAGGCTTGCCGACGCCGGTCCGAACGATCGCTCTTGCGTCTGGGCCGTGGCGTGCTCAGCGCGAGGCTCGCGCCGTAGGCTGCCCTACCGCCTGGTAGTCGCCGTGGAGAACGTCGGGGTCGAGGTCGTAGCCGTTCGGCCAGACAACGGTTCCCAATTCGGGATCCACTTGTACTTGGGCAAAATAGTCCGGGTCTCGCAGGGGTTCGGCCATCGGGCCCCAGAGATCGCCTGACAGATCCACCTCGCGGACCAGCTCGTCGGTAAAGGTCAGTCGCAAGCGCCAGCCGTCCAGGGGCTGGACGGTGAGAACTCGGGGCAGTCGGTGACGCGCGCTCATGGCAATGGATCAATGCTAGCGAGCGGTTCACGCGCCTGGGCGCGGTTCCAGTCGGCGTCGAGCTCGTCTCGATGCTGGCGAGCCCACTCGCGTACCAGCCGCGACGCTCGCGAGCCCACTCGCGTACCAGCCGCGACGCTCGCGCCGGTAGTTGACCTGCCAGAACATCGCCCGTACTGATCGCGATCTTGGCCTCGTACTCTCCGTAGCGCGCGTGAAAGTGAGGCGGTGCGTGATCGCTGCTGTACATCGTCACGACGATCCCATAGAACATGCTGATCCGCGGCATGGCTTGCCTCCTTTCGCGAGCCGTGCAACCGTCCCACCGAGATCTCCGGCGGAGAATCCAACGGCGCGGTGTGACCGTCGCTACCTTGGACCCTACGCACGGCTATCCATGAAAGTCAATAAAAACCGCCAAATCTGGCGCGAAAGCGTCCACCCAACCTGCATTTCGATGCGCGATGTCCGGCACATGACGGACACGCATACCCGATGAGCTTCGCGGGCGGCCACGTCACCCGGCCGCGGCGGGATCCGGGTGCCGAGCTGCCGCGCTCGCGCCGGCGGCTCGTGCTCGTCATCTGCTGCATGAGCCTGCTGATCGTCGGCCTGGACAGCACGATCGTCAATGTGGCGCTGCCGTCGATCGGACGCGAGCTGCACACATCCGTGTCGGGGTTGCAGTGGACGGTCGACGCCTACACGCTCGTGCTCGCCAGCCTGCTGATGCTGTCCGGGTCGATGGCCGACCGCTTCGGACGGCGGCGCGTGTTCGAGACCGGGCTCGTGCTGTTCACGCTCGGGTCGCTGCTGTGCAGCGCCGCCCCGAGCGAGGGCTGGCTGGTCGTGTTTCGCATGCTGCAGGCGATCGGCGGGTCGATGCTCAATCCGGTCGCGATGTCGATCATTCGCAACGTGTTCACCGACGCGCGCGAGCGCGCGCAGGCGATCGGCGTGTGGGGGGCGACCGTCGGGATCAGCCTCGCCCTCGGCCCGGTCGTCGGCGGTGCGCTCGTGGAGTCGGTCGGCTGGCGCTCGATCTTCTGGATCAACATTCCCGTCGGCCTGCTCGCACTGGCGCTGACCATGCGCTTCGTCCCCGAGTCGCGCGCTCCTCGTCCGCGACGCCTGGATCCGGTCGGGGAGCTGCTCGTGATCGCGCTGCTCGGCTCGCTCACCTACGCGATCATCGAGGCGCCCTCCGCCGGCTGGACCTCGGACCAGAGCATCGCCCTGTTCGCGCTCGCGGCCGCCTCGCTGATCGCCCTGGTCGTGTACGAGCGCCGGCGCTTTGAGCCGCTGTTGGAACTGCGCTTCTTTCGCAGCGTTCCCTTCTCCAGCGCGAGTATCATCGCGATCTGCTCCTTCGCCGCCCTGGGCGGGTTCCTGTTCCTCAACACTCTCTACCTGCAGGAGATTCGTGGGTTGTCGGCGTTGAGTGCCGGGTTGTACACCCTGCCGATCGCGGCGATGACGATCCTCTTCGCCCCACTCTCGGGTCGCCTGGTCGGCCGCCAGGGCCCCCGCATCAGCCTGCTCGTCGGCGGGCTCGGACTCACGCTGGGTGGAGCCCTGATGACGGAGATCGGCCCTCACACCCCGCTCGCGTCGCTGTTTCCCGCCTACCTGATCTTCGGGATCGGCTTCGGCATGGTCAACCCGCCGATCACCAACACCGCCGTGCTCGGCATGCCCTCCGCTCAGGCCGGGGTCGCCGCCGCCGTCGCGTCGACCTCGCGCCAGGTCGGACAGACGCTCGGTGTCGCTGTGGTGGGTGCCGTCGCGGCGGGCGGTGCGATCGTCGTCGGGCCGAGCTTCGTCGCGGCCAGCCATACCGGCTGGTGGATCGTCGCCGGCTGCGGCCTGGCCTCACTTCTGCTCGGCTTCATCAGCACCACGGCCTGGGCCAACGCCA
>Ga0193728_1001392_pt1 | contig 12283 bp, 6 predicted proteins | sample U1c1metaG_FD_143037 | JGI IMG/M metagenome (GOLD analysis project Ga0193728, IMG submission 143037) | Soil microbial communities from a riparian zone of the East river system, Colorado, United States - U1c1 | ecosystem: Environmental > Terrestrial > Soil > Riparian zone | place: USA: East River...
TGCGGCCGGCGCCCTGCGCGGCCGCCGCCGGCCCGCGCCGGGGCACGGGCGAGGGACAGGACCGCCCCGCCATGACCGGCTCAGATCATCAGTTACCCGGCAGCCTCGATCCGGGGGGCAAGCGGTCGTGATCATGATCGTTCGCCATGCTGAGCACGGCGAGTCTGTGTCGCAACGCCGCCGGGCAACACGGGGCTGCGGGTCGACTCACCCGATCGCGGCGCGGCGGCGGCGGTGGGGCGCCTGGGGCTCGAACCCAGAATCCACGGATTAAAAGTCCGCTGCTCTGCCATTGAGCTAACGCCCCGGTGCCGGCGCGGCGGTCCAGTATCCCGAGCGATTCAGGGTACCCGCCGGGGCCGATCCTCCGGCGCTGCCCGGTGCGCCCATGGGCTCCCGCGAGCCCCTTCACCCGGTTACTCAGCGTTAATTATCGTTGTCGGCGAAGCCGCTGCAGGTATCGACTCGTGTCTGCGGGTGTGGGATAACAATGGGGTGCTGTATCCGGGCCGGCCGGATCAGGGGCTGGGTCTGGTGCTGGCGCGGCTGTCGCGCACAATGTCGTCCGCCTCAGATAGTCGCAAGGAGCTCCATGCTGTCGTCGTCTCCAAGATCAGCTCCCCGTGCGGGTAGCAACTCGTCCCCGGCCAGATCCCGCGCCACCCGTCGAACGGTTCGCAAGGCGGTTCCGGTCGCGGCGGTAACGGGCCTGCTCGCCTTTGCCGCAGCCGCTCCCAGCGCGCACGCGGCTCCCGTCCACGCCCGCTCCGCGACCCCGGTCCCGGCCCTGAGCGGCCCGATCCTGACCGGGAAGGGGCTCCCGGCGCCGATATCCACGGCGGACTGCCGGGCGCAGATCGGGATCGCCTGCTACACGCCGCTGCAGTACCGGGTCGCTTACGACCTGAACCCGCTGTACAACCGGGGGATCACCGGCAAGGGCCGGACGATCGTCATCGTGGACTCGTTCGGGTCACCGACGATCCAGAACGACCTGAAGGTGTTCGACGCGCAGTTCGGGCTTCCCAACCCGGTCCTGCAGATCGACCAGTTCGGCACCATCCCGCCGTTCGACCCTAACGACTCGACCATGGTCGGCTGGGCCGATGAGACCACCCTCGACGTGGAGTACGCCCACTCCATCGCGCCGGGCGCGAAGATCGTCCTGGCCGAGACCCCGGTCGCCGAGACCGAGGGCGTGACCGGCCTCCCGGAGATGATGAAGGCCGAGGACTCGCTGATCAAGCACGGCGTCGGCGACGTCATCACGCAGAGCTTCGGCGCCACCGAGAACACGTTCCCCGGCTTCAGCCAGGGCAACTTCTCCAGCCTGCTGAACCTGCGCTTCGCCTTCAAGGACGCGCTGGCCCGCCACGTGACGGTCCTGGCCTCCTCGGGCGACGATGGCGCGACGGACGCCGAGCTCGACGGCACCACTCTGTACCCGATGCCGGTGAACTCCTGGCCGTCAGCTGACCCGCTGGTCACCTCGGTGGGCGGCTCCATGCTCAACCTGAACAACGCGGGCACCCGCCTGTCGCCGGACGTCGTGTGGAACGACGGCTTCGGCGCCGGCGGCGGCGGCAAGTCAGCGGTGTTCGCCGCGCCCCTGTACCAGGCCGGAGTCCGGAGCGTCGTCGGCCATCAGCGCGGCACCCCGGACATTTCGATGAGCGCCGCGGTCAACGGGGCGGCCTGGATATTCACGTCGTTCCCGGATCCCAACGGCGGCACCGGGTGGAATCTCGTGGGCGGGACCTCCGAGGCCTCGCCGATCTTCTCGGGCATCGTCGCCCTGGCTGACCAGGTCGCCGGCCACCGGCTCGGCCTCATCAACCCGGGGCTGTACGCCCTGGGCGCGGCCAGCCGGCACGGGAACCACCGGACGGGCCTGGTGGACATCACGTCCGGGAACAACAGCTTCAACGGCGTGACCGGGTTCAACGCCGGCGCTGGCTATGACCTGGCCAGCGGGTGGGGCACGATCGACGCGGCGAAGTTCGTGCCGGTGCTCGCGCTCGTCGGCTAGCTTCAGCCCGCGACTGACACCGGGGCGGTCAGCCGCCGGCACGAACCAGTGCCGGCGACTGGCCGCCCGGGTCGTGTCCGACGGCCAGATCGCGCCGGCCTGACCCGCCCGCGGCGGTAGCGTCGGTAGTGACGGCCGGGCGGGCGGCCCGCGCAGGGCGCCGGACCCCGGCCGCGCCGAACGCAAGCGACAGGGAGGCGACGAAATGAACGAGGCTGGCGGCGCGGACATCGGAGTCACGGGCCTGGCGGTGATGGGCCGGAACCTGGCCCGCAATCTCGCCCGGCACGGGCATGCCGTGGCCCTGCACAACCGGTCGCCCGAGCGGACGCAGTCGCTGGTCAAGGAGCACGGCGACGAGGGCACGTTCGTCCCGTCCGAGTCGATGACGGATTTCGTCGCGTCCCTGTCGCGGCCGCGGGCGATCATCATCATGGTCAAGGCCGGCGCCCCCACGGACGCGGTGATCGACGAGCTCGTCCCGCTGCTCAGCCCGGGCGACATCGTGGTCGACTGCGGCAACGCGCACTTCCTGGACACCCGCCGCCGCGAGGCGGCGCTGCGGGAGCAGGGTCTCCATTTCGTCGGGTGCGGCGTATCGGGCGGCGAGGAGGGCGCGCTGCTCGGCCCGTCGATCATGCCCGGCGGCTCGCCGGAGTCCTACGAGAAGCTCGGGCCGATCTTCGAGTCCATCGCGGCGCAGGTCGACGGCACGCCCTGCTGCGTGCACGTCGGCCCGGACGGCGCCGGCCACTTCGTGAAGATGGTCCACAACGGCATCGAGTACGCCGACATGCAGCTCATCGCCGAGGCCTATGACCTGCTCCGCACCGGGCTGGACGCCACGCCGGCCGAGATCGCCGGCCTCTTCCGGACCTGGAACGAGGGCGATCTCGAGTCATTCCTCATCGAGATCACCGCGGACGTCCTCGCCCGCATCGACGAGGTGACCCGCCGGCCCTTCATCGACATCGTCCTTGACCAGGCCGAGCAGAAGGGCACGGGCCGGTGGACCGTCCAGAGCGCCCTGGACCTGGGCATCCCGATCACCGGCATCGCCGAGGCGACGTTCGCGCGGGCACTGTCGGGTCATGCCGAGCAGCGCGGTCCGGCTCAGGCCACCTTCGGCTCCGCGGTCGGCTCGCGGCCGGCCGGCGACCGGGATGCCTTCGCTGAGGACGTCCGCCAGGCACTCTACGTCTCCAAGGTCGTGGCCTACGCTCAGGGCTTCGACCAGATCGAGGCCGGGAGCGCCGAGTACGGCTGGGACATCGACCGCGGCGCGATGGCGACCATCTGGCGGGGCGGCTGCATCATCCGGGCGCGCTTCCTGAACCGGATCCGCGAGGCCTACGACCAGCCGCAAAGCCCGCCGTCCCTGCTGGTTGACCCGTACTTCGCCCAGGCCGTCGACCAGGGACTCGGCGCCTGGCGCCGGATCGTATCCGGGGCGGCCCTGGCCGGGATCCCGACGCCGGCCTTCGCCTCGTCGCTGTCTTACTTCGACGGGCTGCGCCGGGACCGGCTGCCGGCTGCGCTGATCCAGGGCCTCCGGGACAATTTCGGCGCGCATACCTACCGGCGCGTCGACCGCGACGGCACCTTCCACGTGCAGTGGGCCGGCGACAGGAAAGAGCACGAGGCCTGACCGATCCGGGCGCCGCGCCAGCTCGCAAGCGGTTCAGGGTGCTGCTTCAACGCCAGGGAATTCGGCGGGCACATGCATCCGCGCGGCATGAGCGAGATCGGTGAGCAACACGGCAATAAGGCGCTCCTCCATGACCGCGCGGCCGTGCCCAGTCAGCCGCGCAGCGAGTTCTGGGTCCCATGGGCTGGCGGTCGGCGATCCCGTCAGCGGCGTGGACTCGCCCATCTTGAGCGCATGCCGGTAGTCGGCTGCGTTCATCCGCCACGGCCTCGCGCTGTGGGAGGTGATGGCGGCACCGACGATGCGCAGTCCGGTCCAGTCGAAATCGGCTCGCCAGTGCAATCGGGCGCCCTGCGCGACGGCAGACCCGAGCAGCTTGTGGCACGCGGCGCTTGGTATCCCCTCGGTGCACACTAGCGGCGGGCAATCCGTGCCAAGGTCGGCTGCTGCGACGCGGAGCACAGCGGGGTTCTCACAGACAAATATGTCACCGGGTATGGGCACGACGTCGTAGGCGGTCTGCTGCTGAAGGGTGAGCCGGAACGGGACGCCGAACCGGCTGGCGTCGTTCAGCCAGGCCGAAACCAGATTGGAACCGCGGCACGCCACGTTGAGCACCAGGACCTGGCTGGCCAGGTCGTCGGGGATGGCGCCGTGCATCTCCCACAGCGCCCGCTGCCCGGTGCGGTCGCGAGGCATGGCCTCATGGCCCGAATGGATGGCCAGTGCCCGCAGCACGAGGGTGGCTAGCGGGCCGCCCGCCAGCAGTGCCTTGGTGTCGCCGGTGACCTGTTCGGCGAGCACCGGCAGCGGGATCGCGCTGCCGGGCGCATGGCTGCGCAGTTGTTCCAGGATCCGCACCGCATGTTCGAGCAGTCGGTCATCGCCGCGGCGTAGCAGCCTGGTGATCGTCCCGTCGCTTTCCAGCGCCGACCACCAGGAGCCGAACCATGCCTCGCCGGCGAGCACAGACTCGCCGGCCGTCGCGACGACCTTCGCGCGCTGCCGTTGTTCCCGTTCTCGTTCGGCGGGCCGGTCGCGAATCGGGCCACCGAGCATGACAACGGTGTCCAGCAGAGTGATCCCGTACCGCTGGCGCAGGACCGCGTCGAGCGTAGCGAGTTCCACGGTGAGCCGTTTCACCGTCTGCGGCCGGTAGCTGCCGGTGATACCGATGACCAGCCTTCGTTCGGCCTCGGTGGGTGAGTTCAGTCCGATCGAGTGGTCCAGCGCGCCACCGGTCCGTTCCACGTTGCGCCGGGCCGCGGCGAGCAGCCGTTTCCAGCCCGCGCCGTACAGGTCCGTCAGATCCTCGTCCACAGTGCCCCTCAAACCCGCAGGTCCTCACGCCGAGGCGGTGATCACCCGCCGGGCGCCGGGTGAACCGAGTACGGCCGACAGTTCGCCCGCCTCGTCGGCGAGGAGCTGCGCTCCGTCCCACACCAGCAGCAGCGCGCTGACGGTGTGCTCGGTGGGAGAGTGCGCCAGGTCGTAGTGCGCGGCGGCGCGGACGGCGGCCTGCGTCGCCCACAGGTCGTAGCCTGTCATGAACAGGTCCAGATCGAACTGCGCAGCAAGGCCCATCAGCTCGCTGCGGCCGGTGTCGTCCACTCCGGCGAACGCCTCGTCGAGGCCGAGCAGGCGCGGTGCGTGCGGATGCGCGGAGTTCAGCATCGCGTGGGCGGCGGCGAACAGCGGCAGGTGCAAGGATACCGATTGCTCGCCGCCGGACAGCTGGCTGTGCCGTGTCCGGGTCAGCTTCTCCTCAGTGCCCTCAGCGCTGACCAGCTGGAATACGAACTGCCGCCAGCGACGATAGTCCAGTACCTGGGCCAGCAGCTCTCGGTAGGCGAGCTCGCGGTACCGGGCACGAGCGGTCTTGATCTGCGCGGCGAAGTGGCCGCGCATCCGGGCGAGAGAGTCCGGGTTGAGCCGGGAGGCGTCGGCGTCCAGCAGCCCGCACACCGCGCGCTGCTCGTCATCGAGCTGGTCCGCCAGCAGCCACCGCACGCCGACCGTCTTCCCCGAGGACATTTTCCGGGACCGCATCTCGGCGTTCATCGATCTGATCAGGTCCTTGGCGTCCACGGTCCGCTCGTGGATCTGCTGGGCGAGCCTGGCCAGCAGCGCATCTTCAAGGATGCGCTGCTCAGAGTCGGTCAGCAGCAGCTGCTGGTCACGGCGGGCGGCGGCGATGCGTTCCGCGAACGCGCCGACCGGCAGCGGGCCCTGCTCGTCGGCGATGCGGACGACGATGACACCGTCGGCGCTGTCCCACTCGGGGTGGTAGTCCTGGCCGGCCGCGCCCAGCTGGGTCTGCAGATCCTCCAGCGCCCGGGTCAGCCGGGTCGTCGAGATCTTCAGCGACGTCTCGCTCGGCGTCAGGTCGCGGGTGACCTCGAGGATCGCCTCGTGCACACCGACGACCGCCTGCGGCAGGTCATCACCGGTCCAGTCCGCCTCCTGCGCGGGCCAGGCCAGACGCGGCGGGCACTTCAGCACGTCCAGCAGCTCCCGGGCGGCGAACGGGGCGAGACCGCGCGCGGTGTCCCGCTCCTCCGCGCACGCGACGTCGAGGGCGCGCCTGCCGCTGGAGACCCGCTCGGTCGCGGCACTGACGGCCTTGATGACCTCGACCTCGGCGGTGCGGGCAGAATGCTCAGCCGAGGTGGCGGCCGTGATGCCCTGCTCGGTCTCGTCGACCTGTGCCATCACCTCGGTGGCCTCCTTGCCGACCGCGCCGTGCAGCGCCGCCAGTTTGGCGGCCTCCTCGGTGTGCCGGCGGCGGGCCATCCGTTCGGTCTCGGCGGAGACGTGCTCCTCATCGGCGGCCTGCTCCAGCCGGCCTCGGGCGGCGGCGACGATGCCGCGCTGCCGCGCTTCCTCGCGACGGCGGCCGGTGAGGTCCCGGGCGGTGGCCTCGAACTGCCGGGTGGCGGCCTCCACCCGGTCGGCCTGTTCCCATTCGATGGCGTGGTCGATGGCGGTACGGCGCAGCGCCCGCTCCGTGACGGTGCAGGCGGCCACCGACTCGTCGTAGCCGGACTGGGCACCGTCGGCGGCCGCCCGGGCCGAGCGCAACTGCCCGACGGCCTGGGAGTGCGTGCGGAGCGCGGCGGCGGTCGCGGTAGTGCGGGGAAGCGCGGCGCGCGCCTGCGCGAACGCGGACAGTGCGTCGGCCAGCCCGTCGAGCTTCCGGCCGACGCTGGTCAGCAGCTCCTTCAGTCCGGCGATCTGGGCCTCGCACTCGGCGATGCGCGCGGCCCGGCGGCGGGCCCGGGCGGTCGCTCCGATGTACTCGGCGTGGTCCTTGTGGTGGGCGCCGGCGGTGACACCGTGGGAGTAGCGGCCGTCGGCGCCGATCACGGCGGCTGAGGAGAACCATTCGCCGTCCAGGGCGATGGATGCCAGCACGGCGCCGATCCGCGTGGCGGGCACTGGTGTGTCGTCCTCGGGCACCAGCACGCCAGCAAGGCTGGCCCCATCGACCGGCGGGCCGGGGACCAGGTAACCGTCGTCGTCCCCGGCGGTGATCTCGTGGCCGTCCGGCGTGATCCAGGCATCCAGCATCCCGGTGGCTTCCAGCGCCGCCTCGAGCGCGGCAGCCCGCGTGTCACCGACGTCGCCGGCGAAGCGGACCAGCCGCCACAGCGGTGCACCCTCGCGTCCTGACCGGTCGGCGGTGCGTCCTGGCTGGGCGGGCGGTGCGTCGTCGCGCTGCGAGGCGATCCGGTCCCGATCCTCGGCAATGCGCTGCCGCTCGGCCTGCGTGGTGGCGTGTTCGGCACGCAGCCGCGCCTGCTCGTCACGGATGGACTGCTCGGCGGCGGCGGTCGCCCCGGCGAACACCGACTCGATGGTGGGCGCATCCGGGTCGCCGAACATCTCGATGGCCGCGCCGAGGCCCTCGGTCAGTTCCCGCATCGCCGTTTCGTCCAGCACATCGGCGTAGTCGGCCGCCCACCGCGTCAGTGCGGACTGGGCGTCGGCGCGGGCCGCGGTCACCGCATCGGCCGCGGACTGCTCGGCGTGCTCGGCGGCGGTCACCGCCTCCAGTGCCCGGTCGAGCGCCAGCCTGGCCAGATCGCGGGCGTGCTCGGCTCTTCGGTGCGCTGTAAGCGCGGCCCGCACCGAGCGGACGGCCTCCAGCCGGGCGGTGACCCGGCCGCCGGCCCGTTCGGTGAACCCGTCAGCTCCGGCGTCGGCGGACTGCCAGCCGATACCGGCCGCAGTGGCGTGGTCGGCGAGCTGCGCCGCGCTGCGCGAGACTACCGATTCCAGGTCGGCGAGTATCGCCGCGGCCTGCTCCAGATCGGCCTGGGCACGGGCGGTCCCCGCGCTGCGCCGGGCTAGTTCCGAGGTGGCCTCGGCAGCGGTCCGCTCGTTGGTGCGGACCAGCCGCTCAAGGTCGGCGAGCTGCCCGACCGCCTGGTAGGCGCTGGTGGATTTCAACTGGTCGAGCCGGGCGCGCAGCCCGGCGAGAGCGTTCTCTGCCTCCTCCCGGCGGGCCTGCGCCTGCGCCTGCTCGGCTTCCGCGCTCGCCAGCGCCGTGATGTCACCGGCGAGCTCGGTGCGCCGCTGCGCGCTGGCCCCGCGGCGGCGGGTGAGGGCGTCAGCGGCCGACCGGGCGTGGGTGCGCAGATAGGTGGTGTAGGAGGCGAGGAAGGTGCGGGTCGCCTCGTCGGCGGCGGTCAGCCCCTCCAGCGTGGTGGCGACCATCTCCATGTCGTCGAACGAGCGGGCAGCCTCGGTGATCAGGTCGTCGTCGACCGGCCGCAGCCCGTCGGTGAGCGTGTCCGACAGCTTCACCGGGTCGAGGTTCTTGGCCAGCTGCGGCCGCCGCAGCGTCAGGATCAAGGTGAGCAGCTGTTCGTAGCGTTCCCGGCCGAGGTCGAACAGCCGCTGATCCAGGGCGGCCCGGTAGTCGGTGGGAGAGACGTGCAGGCTCGACTCCCCGATCTCCTCGGCGAGCTGCTTCCTGGTCATGGGCCGGTCGTCGCCGGTGATGAGCGAGAAGTCCGCACCGACCCGTCCCTCTGCGACGAAATGCCAGCGGACCGGCGTGTCCCGGTGCTTCTGGGCGTGCAGGCCGATGCCGATGGTGACGGCCTCGCCGGTGTCACGGTGCCGCAGCTCCAGCCATACATAACCGACCGCATTCTCGCCGCCTCGGAACAGGAGGTTGGACTTCATGGTCCGGTCCTCGGCGGCGAACGGGTTCAGCCGCTTCGGGTCGATCCGGCCGTCCAGCACGAACGGGAACAGGACCTCAAGAGCCTTGGTCTTCCCGGATCCGTTGGGACCGCGCAGGATCAGCCAGCCACTGGCGAAGCAGAACTCCTCATCCCGGTAGTCCCACATGTTGATGATTCCGGCCCGGGTGGGTTGGAAGCGGGTCACGTGGTGCCTTCCCTCACAGTCATCAGAACATGCCCGGCGGGCTCTTGATGTGCGCGGTGATGCTGCGGTAGCGGCCCACCAGCGGTAGCACCAGGACGCCTCCGTCCACCCTCGCCACCAGGCCCAGCGAGTCAAGCAGGGCGACCGCCTCGGCCAGCAGGCGACCAGGGTCGGCGGCCTGCTTCTCCGCCATGCCCGCGCCGAAGTCCTCCACCAGCTTTCGCAGCTCGGTGCGCAACCATACGTCACTGAGAAACGGGTACGCGGCGTCGGCGGCAGGGCCGGGTCCGTCTGATCCGGAATCGGTTCCGTCCCCGGGCCCGGAATCGTCGGTCTCCGGCCACCAGGCCTGTTCGGCGAGCAGGTCGGCGATGCGGCCCCGGTCCGGCAGGGCAGAGTCGATCCGGCGGGCGGCGTCGGCGAGCCGTTCCGCGGCGGTGGCTGCGGGCAGCGGTTCGATCCTGCCCCTGTTGCGCTGCAGGTAGCCGGCGATCCGCGCGCACAGCAGCAGCGCGGCCTGCGCGACGGTGCCGGTCGACGGGAACGCCACGTCGCTGAACCGCTGCCCGGCGTTGACCAGCGCCACGCCTTCGGCGCGCCGCTCCAGATCGAGGCCGGTGAGCCGCTCGATGTCCTCGGCCAGGCTCGCCGAGCGGAGCTGGCCACGCAGCCCTTCATCGATGTCGGTGTAGTAGACGACCGGCTGCTCCACGACGAGCCGACGGGCATGCCGCGCGTTCACCCGCCGCCGTGCCTCCCGGCCCTGGGCCGACACGGAGCCGCCGGGGCCGTCAAGCAGCTCGGTGACGGAGTTCAGATGCTGCAGCACCCGGCTCGGCGCGTAGAGGGCGGCGGCCACTTCGCGGTCGATGTCGTAAAGCGCCTCGGCACGTTCGGGGTCGTTGACCCACTCGACGGCCGAGCCATCGGCCATCCGCAGGGCGCCGCGCACCTCCAGCCAGGCGACCGCGTCCACGAACGCGTCCCGGTCCGGCTTGCGCCCGGTGTCCATGCCCAGGCCGTCAATCCGCCCGGCGTCAGCGGCGACCGTGTCCGCCAGCTCACTGAGCGCTATCTGGGTGCCGGAGCGGCCCAGCGCGGACAAGGTCAGTACCAGGTAGGCGTAGCGGCGGCGGTCGAACGGCCGCCGTGCCCGGGTGACTGCCGGGCGAGTGCCATCCAGCGCATCCTGCACTCGCCGCAGCCGGATGGTGTCGCCGCCGCTGAGGAGCGTGTAGCCGAGGACCTCGCCGAGGTCGGTCCGCAGCTGCCTGACCCACTTGCGCACGAGGGGGAGCGTCGAGGCATCCGGGTAGGACGCGGTGATCAGCGGGTGACGCAGCACCAGCCGCGCCGCCTTCTGGTATTCGGCCAGCTCGAGCGAGCTGACGTCGCTGGCGACCCTCATCCGGTGACCTCAACCGCCAGCCCGTCCAGATGGAGCCGGCCGCGGACCGTGTGCACAGTCGTGGATCCAGGGGCGGGCCGCAAGGTGAGCCGCACCCCGTGCGCGGAGCCGCTCGCCGTCCGGCTGACCGGGACCCGCGCGGACAGCGCCACGTCCAGCAGGCTGAGCAGGGCCTGGGTCTCCGGCTCGTCCAGCACCCGGCCGTAGACGCCGTCGCCGGCCAGCGCTGCCGCGGCGCTGCGCCGTTCCGCGGTCGCCTTCAGCTGCTCGGCGCGCAGCCGCTGCCTCTCCTCGTCGTTGCGCTGGATCCGACCGGGGCCGCGCAGCGCCTGGGCCTTGCCGTTGCGCACCAGCGTCCGGGACAGCTCCACCGGCTCGGCGTCCCACCACGACAGCCGGCTCCCGATCGCCTCCGGGTCCGCGTGCACGGCTGAGACGTGCCTGGGTGCCCCGAGACCGAACACTGCCTGGAACAGCGCATGGGCGTCGTCGTCAGTCGGGCAGCCGGTGAACCATTGCGCCAGATGGCGCAGCTGGGTCTCCCTGCTCACCCCGCCGCGGCGCGACTCGGTGACCCGGCGCAGCAGGGCCGTGACGTTGGCGATGGCGGTGACCGTGGCGTCCTGCAGGCGTTCGGCCTCGCTGCGCCGAGCGGTGCCGAACCAGTGCACCAGGCCGCCCCAGCGCGCCCGCCAGTCCGCGACCCGTTCGTCGGCGCCGCGGAACAGCGACTCGTCAGCCTCCGCGGCGAGCCGGGCGAGGCGCTCGGTGCCGGTGGCGTCTACCTCGGCGACCGCAGCGGCCAGGAGCGGCGCGAACCGGGTCAGCTCGGTGTGGAACTCCCGCATGTGGGTGAGCAGCGCGTCCTTGTGCGCGAGGAATACTTCGGGCCGGGTGTCGTTGGTGCGCGCCAGATCGCCCAGCATCAGGTAGAACCGGGCGGCACGCTGCGCCATGTCGGCGAGCACGCCGTCCAGCCGGGACAGCTTCCGGTACACCTCGGCGGCGTCCCCGGACCGCACCGCCTCGGCGAGCGCTCGCAGGTCGGCCAGGATGTCAGGGAACACCAGGCGGGACAGCTGGGCGTCTTCCAGGCTGGCCGTCAGCACCTCTTCGACGGCCTGGAAGGCCCGGTATCCCGCCTGGTTGAACTGGTAGACGTAGTGCCGGTTGCGGTACTCGGCGAGGTTCGCGGCGCGGGTGCCGTCGTACGAGCGGTCCAGCACCTGCCATTCGGCGAGGGCATCCAGCAGAACCTGCACGTCGCCGACGTCGGCCGCCCCCGGGTGCTGCTCAGCCAGCTGGCCGAGTGCCTCGCGGGCGTCGGAAGCGTGCATCAGCACCTGGTAGTTCGCCCTGGCCCGGTCGAAGGCACGGAGCAGCCACAGGTACTCGTGGCGTTTCTCGGTGGCCGCGAAGTGGAACAGCCGCAGCCGGTCATCGAGGGTGAACGCGTCAATGCCGAACGCGGCGTCCCCGGCGGCCGCGTCGCCGTCCGGGACAGCGTTGCTCTCGCTTACTGGGATATCGGGATAACTACCAGTCACAGGATCCGATCATCTCGATAGTCGGGGACATTCGTGAGCGGAACGGCCGGGGAGATGTGCTGTCCAGTGTGCCGGATCGCCGTGACGGGCGCCAAAGACACGCCGAACAAAGGCCGCAGTCCGGTCAGCCCTCCGGCGGCTCGGCGCACCTCGCGAGGCCATGCAGCGATGTCAGCACCGTCAGCGCGGCGCCGCGGCTGAGGTCCTCGTGGTGACGCTCGTTTCGCGGGGTGCGCAGGCAGCCGTAGCAC
>Ga0193728_1001393_pt1 | contig 12281 bp, 10 predicted proteins | sample U1c1metaG_FD_143037 | JGI IMG/M metagenome (GOLD analysis project Ga0193728, IMG submission 143037) | Soil microbial communities from a riparian zone of the East river system, Colorado, United States - U1c1 | ecosystem: Environmental > Terrestrial > Soil > Riparian zone | place: USA: East River...
TCGCAGAAAAGTTGGGAGGCCTCGGAAGCGATGACGGTGCTGTTGCACGAGATCGGCCATGCGCTCGGCCTCGGCCATCCGCTCGCGCCGCCTGCACCAACGCCGCTGAACGAGATCATGGATAGCGGCAACTACAGGTTTACGAGCTACCAGGGCGGCGACCTGTGCGGGCTGTTCGAGGTCACCTGGCAGCAACCTTGCGTGGGCGCGGCGGTCGCCACGCCCGGGGAGGGAGAAGCCGGCACGCCGATCGCGGACTCCGGCTAGCGAATCCCCCGTGGGCGCCGATGAGATTCCTCCCCGGCGCGCGTCACAGCCCACAGGAGTCACAACCACCAACCGAACACGGAGGGTCACCGCATGGACTGGAAGCTGGAATTGATCGTCGTGCCCGCGTCAGACGTCGACCGCACGAAGGCGTTCTACCTCGAGCAGGCGGGCTTCGAGCTGCTCGTCGATCACCGTGCCGGCGAGGACTTCCGCGTCGTGCAGATGACGCCGCCCGGCTCGGCCTGCGCGATCGCAGTGATGAAGCAGCCCGAGCGGGCCGGCCAGGTGCTCGGGTTGCACCTGTGCGTCGAGGACATCGACGCGGCGCGCGACGAGCTGGCCGTACGCGGCGTAGACGTCAGCGACGTCTTTCACTTCGGCGAGAGCGGACAGGCGCCAGGCCACGACCCCGAGCGCCGCAGTTACAACTCGTTCGTCAGCTTCGGGGACCCGGACGGCAACGGGTGGCTCGTGCAGGAAGTCAAGCGCGCGTAGCTCAGGCCGAGCTTGGTCCGCTCGGCCACAGCTGTGTCCCGGGCTCGGTCATCGCGACGACGCGATCGCCGTCTCTGCCGTGCACGGCCCGCGCCGCCTCGGCTGCCTCGTCGCCGGCCGCTGGGCTGTCGACTGCTGACGCGGCGAGCTCCCTTCGCCGCGCCAGCGTCGCTCCCTCGTCCAAGCTTCCGTCGTCGCCGAGCACGACGCCATAGACCTCGCGCGCGCGCTCGGCGCTGACCCAGCCGTCGCGGACGTCGTGCAGCACGCGCTCGATGTCGCGCTCGCAGGGCGGCCCGTAGCCGCCGCCGCCGGTCGAGATCGAGATGATCGTCTCGCCGGACTGCAACACGACACGCGCCCAGGCGTCGAGCTCGACGACCTCGCCGTCGGCCTTGCGCATCGCCGGTCGGCAGAGCGCGCCGGACTGTCCGCCGCGCACGCCGAGCGCCGGGTTGACGGTCCCGTCGGCGGCGTAGAGCACCTCGAGCTCGGTGTCGACGGGCCCGTACTCGATGTACAGCGAGGGCGCGCCGCGGAAGCGTCCGGCGCCCTCGGTGTCGGGCACGATGCGGTCGGCCCACACGCGGATCGGGCGCAGCAACTCGAGCACCTCGGTGGAGTCGCGCATCATCGAGCCGCCGTCGCTCGTCTCGCCGTTCGTCATCCAGCCGTCGCCGCGCGGGTGCGCGGCGCCGCCGGAGTTGCCGAGGATCATCATGTCGACGAACGGCGCGTCGCCGTGACGCGGGTCGAGACCCGACAGGCTGGCGACCGCCGGCGGGCACTCCGGCCCGGCCGAGGCCATGCCGAGGCCGTCCTCGAATTCGGCGAGCGTGCGCTGGACGATGCCTGCGAGTCGCTCGGCGAGCCCGGTCGTCGCCAGCGAGCAGCTCGCCGGATGCACGGGGATTCCGACGCAGCAGTTCTCGCGCAGGAGGATTTTCACCGCGCGCCCACTGCCGGTGTTGCGCGGGATCGGCTCGCCGATGCTGTTGAACACGCCGATCAGCGACGAGGTTGCCGATGTCGATTCGGTCAGGTTCAAGCCGCACGGCAGGCAGTCGGGGTTCTCGCGCAGGTCGACCTCGATCTCGCCCGCCTGCGGGTCGACGGAGACCGTGACCTTCAGCTCGACGCCGTTCTCGACGCCACGCAGCGGCACGGGGTCGTGCACGTCGTAACCCGTGCGCGTGCCTGCCGGCAACTTGCGAATCCGCGCGCGCATCCGCTCCTCGCTGTAGTCGAGCCAGTCGGCGACGTAGCGGTCGAAGACATCCCAGCCGACCTCCTCGCCGACCTTCAGCAGCTCGCGCTCACCGACACGCGCGGCGCCGATCATGCCGAGGTAGTCGCCGTACCAGTCCTCGGGGACGCGGATCCGCGACATGCACATCCGGATGATGTCGCCGATGTCCTCATAGTTCTCTTGAACCTTCACACACGGGAAGATCAGCGCGCCCTCCTCGTAGACGTCGCGCGGCGTCGCCATCAATGTCGTCGGTTCGGAGTTGCCGATGTCGGCCATGTGAGCCTTGACGACGGCCGTCGCGCGCTGTCGTCCTTCGTCGTCGAGGACCGGCACGACGATGCAGTAATCGCCGGCGTGCGAGTTGCCGTGGTAGGGCGAGTTGTGGATGAACGCGTCGCCGCGACGTGGTCGCGGGTGGAACTCGCGCAGCCAGCGGCTGATCACGTCGGGACCGGAGATCACGTGGATCGGCAGCGACTCGGCCATCACGAGCATCTCGTGGTTGGCCGTAACGATGCAGCAGGAGAAGTCGCGTGCCGTGTTCAGCAAGCTCGAGCGCGCCGTGCGGAACAGCGTGTTCGTCATCTTGCGCACGACGCCTTCCATCCGGTTGGTCATCACCGCAAGCGCGACGACGTCACGCGGCTGCTCGGACATGATCACCCCACCGCCTTGCTCGAACGCGCTGAGGCGCCACCGGGCTCGAGCGCGCCGGGCACGATCGCGAGGCTGCCACTCGCCGTGCGTTCGGCACGGGCGCCGGGGTTGAGCACGATCGTCGTAAACGACGACTCGACGATCGCGGGCCCGGCGAACTGCGCGCCAGGCGCCATCGCCTCGAGCCGCAGGATCGCGGCGTTGACGGTGCCGAGCCCGCTGAAGTAGACGCTGCGCATGCCTGAGGAGCTGTGCCCCTGCTCGAGCGCGACCGTATCTTCGACGCCGCCGCGCAGCGGGCAGTTCACGCGTGCGCGCAGGTTGATCAGCTCGAGCACTGCACGCTCGTCGCGCATCGCGTAGACCTCATCGTGGATCGAGTGGAAGTCCTCGACGAGGTCCTCGACATGCGCGGGCGTGTCGAGGCGCCCCTCGCGCAAGCGCACGTCGAGCTGCCAGACCTGATGGCGGTAGCGCGCCTCGGCGACGAACTCGATCTCGGCCTCGGCGCCGGCGCCGTTTCGCTCGGCGAACGCCTCGCAGCGCGCGCGCAGCCCGTCGAGCACGGCTTGCGCGCCGGCGTGGTCGAACCCATCGGAGCTCGTGAACAGCGCTGCGGCGTATTCGCTCGTCAGGTCAGACATCAGCGCGCCGCGTGCGCTGAGCACGGCGCCGGCCTGCGGGATCACGACGCGTCGCGAGCCGAGCCGCCGCGCGATCGCGACGGCGTTCAGGCCGGCGGCGCCGCCACCGCCGACGAGCACGGCGCTACGCGGGTCGACGCCCTGGTTGACGGTGATCTCCTCGATTGCCTGCACCATCCGCTCGGTCGCGACGGCCATGATCGCTGCGGCGGCCTCGCCGAGCTCGAGCCCGAGCGGCTCGGCGACCTGTGCGGAGATCGCGCGCTCTGCTGCGGCGGCGTCGAGCTGCATCTTGCCGCCGAGGAAGTACTCGGGGTCGATGTAGCCGAGCACGACGCACGCATCGGTGACGGTCGCGTGCTCGCCGCCGCGCGCGTAGGCGACGGGCCCGGGATCGGCGCCGGCGCTCTGCGGCCCGACGTGCAGCAAGCCGCCGGCGTCGATCCAGGCGATCGAGCCGCCGCCTGCGCCGACGCTGCGCACGTCGACGGCGGGGAAGCCGGTGATGTGCCCCTCGTACTCGAGGCCGAGCCACGTCTCGCGCGTGACGGGGATGCGCCCGCGCCGCACGAGCGTGACGTCATAGCTCGTGCCGCCGGTGTCGGCGACGACGGCGTTCTCTGAGAGCCCGTCGAGCGCGGCGTAGTGGCGCCCGGCGATCGGCGCCATCGCGGGCCCGGAGTTGATCGAGTGAATCGGCTCGGCGGCCATGTCGACGGCGTCGACGACGCCGCCGCTCGAGGTGACCATCAAGAGGCGCCCGCCGAAGCCGCCTTCGCGCAGGCGACCCTCGAGGTTGTCGAGATACGTCGTCATCAGCGGCTTCAGCGAGGCGTCGATCGCCGCGGACGAGGCGCGACGATACTCACGAAGTGTCGGGTTGAGCGCGTGCGAGAGCGTGTACGGCATGCCGGGCAGATGGCGCGCGAGCAACTCGCCGAGCGCGAGCTCGTGTGCGGGGTTGGCGATTGACCACAGCAGGCAGACGGCAATCGACTCGACGCCAGCGCGCGCAACTCGCTCGAGCACGGCGACGGCGGCGTCCTCGTCGAGCGGCTGCACGACCTCGCCTTGGCTGCCGATCCGCTCGAGAATCTCGAATGTCAGCGCGCGCGGGATGTAGGGGTCGGGGTATCCATAGCTCCAGTTGAACGGTTCGGTGCGCCCGCCCTCGCGCAGCAGCAGCATGTCGGGGTGCCCGCGCGTGCAGAGCAGCGCAGTGCGCGCGGTCGTCTCGGTGAGGATCGCGTTGATCGCGCGCGTCGTGCCGTGGATGAACAGCTCGACGGAGCCGAGGAAAGCGTCCGCAGCAACGCCTGCGTCGGCCGCTGCGAGCGCGACGGCGGCGAGGATGCCGTCGGCCGGTTCGCGCGGCGTCGTCGGCGCCTTGTAGAGGCGCACGTGCGGGCCGTCTTCGACGACGAGGTCGGTGAAGGTGCCACCCGTGTCGGCCGCTAGTCGCACGCTCGCTCAGCCGCCGTTATGCGCTCTGATCGCGCTTTGGAGCGCCCCGAAACGCTGTTCGATATTCCGGAGCATGAACGGATATAACGTACCAACCCTCCGATTGGCTCGCAACGCTTGCGCGTCTGTTTCCAACATCGCGCCGCGCGCCGGCTAGCGATGCGCGACTACCGCGGCATCGCCTGACGCGACCGGGATCTCACCGAGCAGCGTGCGGATCACCTCGTCGCGGATCCGCTCGCCGTCGAGCGCGGCCTCGGTAGTCAGCGCCTGCAGCGCGAGCCCGTTGAGGATCGCGTCGAAGCGCCAGCTCCACGGGATCGTGCCGTCGGCGTCGGCGGGCACGAGGCCTTCGAGCGCTTTGTCGACGAGTTCGTACCAGGGGTTCAGCCGCGAGTCGATCGTGTGGCGCAGGTCGGCGAGGCGCACGGCCTCGCCATAGGCGTTGATCCAGACACGCCAAGTCTCGGTCACCTCTTGTCCGTCGGCGAGCGCGCTGTCGAGCAACGCTGCCAGGCGTGTGCGGCCAGGAGGGATGCCTTCGACGGCCTCGCGCATGCGCGCCTGCGCGCGCTCGGAGACGAACACGAGCGCCTGTTCGAGCAGGTCTTGGCGGTTGGCGAAGTAGTGATTGAGCATGCCCGTGCTGACGCCCGCCTCCTCGGCGACCATCCGCATCGTCGTGCCCGCGAAGCCCTCGCGCGAGATCACGGTCGCCGCAGCGCGGCAGATCTGCTCCCGTCGTATCGGCCCCATCCCGAGCTTTGGCAAAGCGCCCCTTCCGTCGATTCCCTGCGAGGCTCGCCGTCGCCGGGCTCGGCTTCGAATCGAGCTCGCACTGAACGGTGGTCTCCGTCCGCGACAGCCGGATCCTATCTGGTGAGCAGGGCGCCTGATCCGCGTCTTTCAAGCCGCTTGTGTACGCCGTGCCTCGTGCCTATAGTCGCATATCGAGTGATCGATTTGCAAAACGCAGGACCGATAAAAGGGAGCATCACATGAGCATCGAGCGTCTCGTCAACAACCCGGGATCGGGCTTCGCCGAGGCGGTCACGACCGTCGGGCCGGGACGGGTCGTCTACGTCTCAGGCTGCGTCGGCTTCGGGCCGGAGGGGAAGGTCGTCGACGGTGGCATGCGCGCGGAGGCGGCGGCAACGTTCGACAACATCGAGAGTGCGCTGAAGCAATCTGGGGCTGGGCTCTCGCAAATCGTCAAGATCAACGCGTTCATCACGGATCTCGATGAATACGCCGACTACGCGGCGGTACGCAGCGAGCGCTTCGGCGAGCAACTGCCGGCGAGCGCGACGGTGCAAGTCGCTGGGCTGCTCGTCGGCGCGCACATTGAGATCGACGCGGTCGCGTTCGTCCCCGCGAGCTAGAACGTCCTTTAAAAGGTAGTCCTCAGAGGTTCTAAACCGATCAGTCGGTTTAGTAGGGAATGACGTATCGTTGCTGAGATGAGCGAGTCGACAGCCCGGATCACTTGCGACATCGGCGGCACGTTCACAGATGTCGTCGTCAGCGACGAGAGCGGGCGGATGACGATCGCGAAGGCGCTGACTCAGCCAGCAAGGCTGTTCGACGGGCTGCGAGCGGCGCTCGAGCGAGCGGCCGAGGAGCTCGGCGAACCACTCGCGCGGCTGCTCGGACGGACTTCGCTGTTCATCTTCTCAACGACACAGGCGACGAACGCGATCCTCGAGGGCACGACGGCGCGTACTGCGTTCCTCTGCACGGAAGGCTTCCCGGACATCCTCGTGCGCCGCGAGGGTGGCTCGCTGCGCCCGTACGACTACAGCCGCCCGTTTCCGGAGCCCTACGTGCCGCGCCGGCTGACGCTCGAGATCGCCGAGCGGATCGACGCGGACGGCAACGTCGCGCAGGCGCTCGAGGAGCCGACTGCCGTCGCGCAACTCGCGCGTGCGCGTGAACTAGATGTCGAGGCCGTCTCGGTCTGCCTGCTGTGGTCGACGGCGAACCCCGCGCACGAGCTCGCGCTCGGCACGCTGATCGAGCGCGAGCTGCCGGGTGTGCCGTACTCGCTCTCGCATCAGATCAACCCGATCGTCCGCGAGTACCGCCGCGCGTCGGGCACGGCGATCGACGCGTCGCTGAAGCCGCTGATGCAGCGCCACCTGCCGGAGATCGCCGACGGCCTGATCGCAGAGGGCTTCGCTGGCGAGCTGCTCGCGGCGAGCTCGGCTGGCGGCGTCGTGCCGATCGGCGAGTTGATCGACAGCCCGCTGTGGTCGGTGCGCTCGGGTCCGTCGCTCGCGCCTGTCGCGGCGCGCACGGTCGCTGCTGCTGAGACAGGCAGCGGCGAGGTGATCGTCTGCGACACGGGCGGGACGAGCTTCGACGTCAGCCTCGTGCGCGAGGGCGACCTCGTGTTCACGAGCGAGACATGGCTCGGCGAGCCATTCGCCGGTCACCTGACGGGCCTCTCGTCGGTCGACGTGCGCTCGATCGGCGCCGGCGGCGGCTCGATCGCGTGGGTCGACCCGGGCGGTCTCTTGCGCGTCGGACCGGAGAGCGCGCGCGCCGACCCAGGCCCGGCTTGCTACGGGCTCGGCGGCACGCGCCCGACGGTCACCGACGCGGCGCTCGCGCTCGGCTACATCGATCCGCAGCGCTTCCTCGGCGGCCAGATGGCGCTCGACGTCGCGGCGGCCGAGACGGCGCTCGCGGGACTCGCCGAGGCGCTCGGCATCGGTCTGCGTGAGGCGGCGCACGCGGTGCTCGCGATCGCAAACGAGCGGATGATCGCGGCGATTAGCGAGCTGACGGTCAACGAGGGCGTCGACCCGCGCGACTCGACGCTCGTCGCGGGCGGCGGCGCTGCTGGCTTGACGATCGCTTCGATCGCACGCGAGCTCGGCTGTCGCGAGGTGCTGATCCCGCGCGCGGCAGGTGTGCTCTCGGCGTTCGGCGGACAGCACTCGGACATCGTGCGCGAGATGACGGCCCCACACGCGACGAGCTCGAAGGAGTTCGACTTCGACGGCGTGCGGCGCACGCTCGACGGTCTGCGCGAGCGGATGCGCGCGTTCGAGTCGGAACTGCCGGCGGAGCTCGCGGGCGAGGTCAGCCGCCGCTACTTCGTCGAGGCGCGCTACGCCTACCAGGTGTGGGATCTGTCGATCCCGCTCGAGGCCGACGGGATCGAGGACGAGGCGGCGCTCGAGCGCCTGATCGAGAGCTTCCACGATGCACACGAGCGGATCTTCGCGGTGCGCGAGCCGGGCCAGAAGATCGAGCTGAGCCAGTGGAAGGGGCGCGTCGTCGTCGACACGCTCAAGCCGCCGCTCGCGGCCGAGCGCGAGCATTCGAGCGATTCGGCGCAGCGCTCGCAAGGGCGCGTCGCGTTCTTTGCGGAGCTCGGCGAGGTCGAGATCGCGGTGCACCTCGGCAGCGAGCTCGCGGCGGGGACGATCCTCACCGGGCCGGCGCTGCTGATCGAGCCGGAGACGACGATCGTCGTCTATCCAGGGTGGAAGGCGCACGTCAGCGAGCTCGGCAACTACAGACTGAAGCTCGAAGATGCCTGAGCGCGAGCTCGACCCGACGCTGATGGCCGTTCTCGCGCACCGCTTCGAAGCGATCGTGCGCGAGATGACGAACACGCTGTTCCGCACAGGACGCTCGTCGATCATCAACATGGCACGCGACTTCTCGTGCTCGATCATCACGGCCGAGGACGAGCTGTTTGCGGCAGCCGAGGGGCTGCAGGTGCACGTGCTCGGCGCGGGGCTGCAGACGCGCTCGATGCGCGAGCTGCACCCGGACCTGCGCGAGGGCGATGCGTACCTGCACAACGACCCGATGCTCGGCAACACGCACACGGCCGACCACACGATCCTCGTGCCGGTGTTTGTCGACGGCGAGCATCTGTTCACGGCATCGGCGAAGGCGCATCAGGCCGACTGCGGCAACGCTGAGCCGTCGACGTATGTGGCGTACGTCGAGGACGTCTACGCCGAGGGCGGGCTCGTCTTCCCGTGCGTGAAGGTGCAGCAGGACTACGCGGACATCGACGACATCATCCGCATGTGCCGCCGGCGGATCCGCGTGCCGGAGGTCTGGTACGGCGACTTCCTCGCGGCCGTCGGCTCGGCGCGGATCGGCGAGCGACGGGTCAAGCAGGTCGTCGAGCGCTATGGCGTGGAGACAATCAAGGCATTCGTCAAAGAGTGGCTCGACTACTCCGAGCGCGTGATGGATCAGGCGATCCGCAAGCTGCCGGCGAAGCGTCTGCAGGCGAGCGGCAAGCACGACCCGATTCCCGGCCTGCCGCAGGGCGTCGAGGTCAACGTGGCCGTCGACGTCAAGCCGCAGGAGGGAAAGGTCGTCTTCGACCTGCGCGAGAATCCCGACTGCATCCCGTTCGGGCTGAACGTCTCGGAGTACTGCGCGCGCGGCGGCTGCACGATCGCGCTGCTGAACTGCTTGCAGGAGGACGTCCCCCGCAACGCCGGCTCGTTCCGCCGCGTCGAGGTGCTGCTACGCGAGGGCTCGATCGCGGGCGGCCTGGTCGAGCCGTATTCGGCGTCAATCTCGACGACGAACGTGCTCAACCGGATCATCAACTCGGCGCAGAGTGCCTTCTGCCAGCTCGGCGAAGGCGAGGGCTTGGCCGAGGGGGCGGGCGCGATGGGCGTCGGCTATGCGGTCTTCTCGGGCACGCATCCGGCGAGCGGCGAGCCGTATGTCTCGGAGTTCGTGATCGGCAACAACGGCGGCCCGGCCTCGCCTTACTGCGACGGCTGGATCACGTACGCGATGCCGGACTGCTCGAAGACGATCTACATCGACAGCGTCGAGATGCTCGAGCGTAACTACCCGCTGCAGTTCCGCTCGCTGCGCCTGCTTGCCGATTCCGGTGGGGCAGGGCGCCTGCGCGGTGGCCCGGCCTCGGAGGTGATCTACGGCCCGCGCGCGACACCGATGCGTATCTTCTACATGGCCGACTACGCAGTCTATCCAGCGAAGGGCGTGCGCGGCGGGCTCCCCGGAACGGCGGCCTCGGCGAGCGTGATCGCTGCGGACGGCTCCGAGCAACAGGTCGAGCCGATCGGCGACTCGTTGCTCTCCCCCGGCGAATGGATTCGCGGGATAGAGGCGGGCGGTGGCGGCTACGGCGATCCGCTCGAGCGCGCCCCCCAGGCGGTGCTCGGCGATGTGCTCGAGCGCTGGGTGACGCTTGAGGCGGCCGGCGCGGTCTATGGCGTCGTGCTTGCGCCGAGCGGCGTCAAGGCGACGGGCTTTACGCTCGATGGGCCTGCGACGGAGCAGCGCCGGGCAGAGCTACGCCAGGCGCGGGCCGCAGGCGGCGCGGCCTGAGCGAGGGGCCCCGCGAGGGCCCGCAAGATCTCGGCAGGAGGCGGTCTTGCATCTCTTCTACGCCAACGTTATGCTGCAAACCAATCAGTCGATATGCAAAACGGAGTAGCCTGTCAGGGAGCGACGGGCGCCTGTTGGAAGAGCGAGGTCTGAGTGTCTGAGGGCGAGCGAACGGCGATCGAGCATTCCTACGTGGAGCGCACGCCGGCATCGGCGCGCCTGATGAGTCGCGCGAGCGAGTTCATGCCGTGCGGGGTCACGCGCACGCTCGCGTGGTTCGCGCCGTACCCGATCGTCTTTGAGCACGGCACGGGCGCGAGCGTGTTCGACGTCGACGGGCACCGCTACCTCGACATGTTCAGCAACGGGCTGAGCTTGATGCATGGCCACGCCTACGGGCCAATCGACGCGGCACTGCGCGAGGCGCTCTCGCGCGGCACGGCGTGGCCGGGCGCCTCCGACGCCCAGGTCGACTTTGCCGAGCTCTTGTGCGGCCGCGTACCCGGTGCTGAGCAGGTCCGCTTCACAAACACCGGCACGGAGGCAACGATGCTCGCGGTCAAACTCGCGCGCTACACGAGCGGACGACCGGTCGTGATCAAGGCGTGGGACGGCTACCACGGCTCCTACGACGACCTCGAGGTCGGGCTGCAGGGGCAGGGCGAGGATCCCGGTCGCGTAGCGCTCGCGACGTTCGGCGAGCTCGACTCATACGCGGCCGCGCTTGAGCGCAACGCAGGCAACGTCGCGGCGATCATCGCCGAGCCGGTGCAGTACACGGGCGTCGTCACACCGCCGCCGGGTGGCTTCCTCTCAGAGCTTCGCGATCTCGCGCAAGCAGCGGGCGTGCTGTTTGTGCTCGACGACTGCCTGATGCTGCGCCTCGCCGAGGGCGGCTCGACGGAGCGCTTTGCGATCGGCGACGCGGACATCACGTGCCTCGGTAAGTGGGTCGGCGGCGGTCTTCCAGTTGGTGCGATCACTGCTTCAAAGGAGCTGATGAGCCCGTTCGATCTGGAGCAGGAAGGCTCGCTGTACCACGGCGGCTCGTTCAACGGAAACCTGCTCGGCTCGGTCGCGGGGACGATTGCAGTGCGCGATCTGACGGCTGTCGAGATCGCGCGGATCGACGCGCAGGCGGCGCGCCTACGCGCTGGTCTCGCCGAGGCGGCGAGCGAGGTCGGCGTGCCGATCCGCACTCCCGGCGTCGGCTCGGTGTTCGGTCTCTATGTGCTCGACGGCGTCGATGGCGAGATCGACTGGAAGGCTTCGCGCCTGCTGCACCTCGCGGCCGTCAACCACGGCGTCTACTACGGCACGGGCGGCGAGTTCGGGCTGTGCACGGCGACGAGCGATGACGAGGTTGAGGCGCTTGCGGGGCTGAGCAGCGCGCTCGCCGATCTCGCGCGCGAGAGCGCGGTCGTCGGGGCAGTCTGAGCTTCAGCTCACACGTGTACTACGGCCACGGCCTGCGCGAAGTCTGAGAAGCCGGCATCCTGCGTCCAGACCTCCGCGTCGTTGACGAGTGCCGTCGCGGCGATCCATGTGTCGTTTATTCGAGGTTTGCGACCTTCGGCGAGCACATTGGCCGCAAGCTGGGCATAGGCCGATGCGGTGCGCTCGTCGATCGGCAATGCGCCGGCGACTAAGCGCACCTCGCTCAGCGTTCGCAGACGCTGACCGCGCGTCGCGGAATCGCCGGCCATCAGCACGCCGAGCTCGAGCTCGGCGATCGAGACAACCGAGACGGCGACGTCGTCGGGTAGCGGACGCGCAACTGGCCGCGCCTGCTCGCGCGCGATCAACACAGAAGTGTCGAGGACCGCTCGACTCACTCAGCCTCGACGGTCTGCTCGCGCAGCGCAGCTAGGTCATCTAGGAGGCCGGCATCGGCCGGGGCCTCGCGAAGGACGCGTTCCATGGACGGACCTGAGGCCCACACGGCACGCTCGAGGGGAGCAAGCTGCGCGACGGGGCGACGGCTGACCGTCACGCGAAGTCGCTCGCCAGCCTCTACGCGGCGCAGGACAGTTGCCATGTGGTTGCGTAGATCGCGAGCAGATACATCTGACATACACCAATCGTAGCATCAGTGCTACACATGCGACTCATCTACCTCTACCTCACTTAAATAACTCCCGTGCCTGTGCGTCGCG
>Ga0193728_1001394_pt1 | contig 12278 bp, 7 predicted proteins | sample U1c1metaG_FD_143037 | JGI IMG/M metagenome (GOLD analysis project Ga0193728, IMG submission 143037) | Soil microbial communities from a riparian zone of the East river system, Colorado, United States - U1c1 | ecosystem: Environmental > Terrestrial > Soil > Riparian zone | place: USA: East River...
GAGGGAGAAGTCCAGATGAGTTTTAGTCTGCTATCGGTGAGAGTTGTCTGCCATAACTGAGGTTGCTCTATCCCCAGATCTGGGTTAAATAAAATGTAGGACACGGAGTATCTCTGTGCTGCATCAAGGACTGTAGAAAGGTCCTCATCTGGCAATAAAACGGCGTGCTGACTAAGTGGTATAGTAATAATCTGCTGCATTGCTTACCATGACTACAGGTTGAACGGAGTTGTGAAGTTTCCTATCTTCCCTGGAATCACTTGCGACAATCTCCCCCGCTTTTTGATAGCATGTATAATTTTGATTCCAAGTAGTAGCCATATCAAGTGTCGTTTTCTCCGATAGAACTGCTGCAATGGCCATTACAATTATAATTGTAGCATATATAGCTTTTCTTTCATTCTGGTTGAGCTATTATTATCCAGCAGAAAGAAACGGATGTTACAGCAGCTCGAAGTAGGTGAGCCAATGAGAAAAAGCCTGATGAGAGCCACTATGGGCTCAATCTTCCCAGAGCCGCTCTGTATCCACCCGAAGGGGGGGCAGGACAGAAATTGACTCTGTTGGCCAATAGCAACACAGGTAGAACGGGCACGCTTCTAATGACTTATGACAGCTCTTGCACGTTTTTACTTGATCATTGAGCGAGCAAGCAACTAGGTAGAAGATGTATAACATACAAGAGTAGTTAATTCGTGTGCATTTTCTACCCGTAACGCCATTCGCCAACAGAGTCGAAATTTAACAGGGGTGACCGATGGGGCTCGAACCCACAACCGCTGGAGCCACAATCCAGAGCTCTGCCATTGAGCTACGGTCACCATGTAAGTGGGTGTCTCTCAACACCGCTGTTAGTATATTTCTGTTTCCATCGATACCCTTGACAAGCAGAATCTCCTGTCCTACACTTCTCAAGAGAGCATTTTTGCGAGTCAGGGACCTCATGGCTAAAGCCAGGGGCTTGCAGTAATCCTTGATACAGGCTAACCAAAGAGAAGGATACAGCTATGTCACAAAAACCACAAGGTATCTCAGAGGAGCGAGGTAGCATACAGGCTACAGAGGGCCTTAGGCCAGGAGAGCAAGAGCACAGCAATGAGTCAGATTTGTCAGCACTTCCTGAATTGCCCCCTGGCGTCTCTATGCCTGCCCCTAGCAGGACGCCACGCCGCAGGACACGCTGGCCTGATGCCATCGATGTCATTTTCGAGAAAGATCCTGCGTGCAAAAATATTTTCGAGGCCCTTATCTATCAAGGACTATGGGCTATTTTCTATCATCGTATTGCTCATGCTCTTTATAGAGCACATATACCTTTCCTGCCGCGCCTGATCTCGCAATTTGCCCGTTTCGTGACTGGTGGCATCGAGATCCATCCAGGTGCTCAGATCGGTAAACGTTTTTTCATTGATCATGGCGCTGGCGTGCTAATCGGCGAAACAACGGTGATCGGGAATAACGTGATGCTCTATCACCAGGTTACACTTGGAGCAACTGGCTGGTGGCGTTCCAGCCCTGGACGCAAGCAGAAGCGTCATCCCACTCTTGAAGATGATGTGACTATCGGCGTCGGGGCGGCTATTTTAGGACCAATTACCATTGGCAAGGGTAGCAGGATTGGTGCTATGGCACTAGTATTTGAGTCAGTTCCTTCTAACTCGATAGTGGCCTCCAAACCTGCCGAATTGCTCGTTAAAGGCGGCGAGGCGCTTGAAGAGCACCAGGAATTGACACAAGGCTGGAATGGAACTGATCCCTGGGAAATGGACTATCAAATCTAGTCGCTGTATGCTGCTTATAGCAATACATTGCCTCTCTTGCGTCTTTGCAGAGAAAATAGTACTATTAGTTGGGAGTTACTTCATTGTCATCAAAAATACCAGGAAATCTCATTATCGGACAATCAGGTGGAGCTACTGCAGTAATCAATGCCAGCTTGGTTGGGGCTGTCGAAGCAGCATTTGCGGATCAGCGCATTGGAGGCATCTATGGGATGCTCCATGGCATCGAAGGACTGCTCAAAGAGGAATTGATCGATTTGCGTCAACAGCCAGTGGATGTCTGGCAGCAACTACTCCATACCCCATCGGCGGCTTTGGGTTCCTGTCGATATAAGTTACATGACCACGATCTTGAGCGTACAATCGAGATCCTGAGGCGCTACGACATACGCTCTATGCTCTATATTGGCGGCAATGATTCGGCGGATACGGCCCATTGTCTGGCTGAGGCAGCAGAGCAGATCGGCTATGACCTCTCTATTCTTAGCATACCCAAGACCATCGATAACGATCTACCTTTCACCGATCATTGTCCCGGCTACGGTAGTGCTGCCCGTTTCATTGCCCAGGCCACCCAGGACTCTGCCTTAAACACTATCTCTATTCCTTGGCACTATCCTGTGAAAATCATCGAGACTATGGGACGTGATGCTGGTTGGTTGACAGCCTCCTCGGCTCTTGGAAAGCGTGATGAGAGTGATCCACCACATATTCTTCTTCTTCCTGAGCAGCCTTTTATTGCCAATCGCTTCCTAACGCAAGTTGAAGAAGTCTACAAGAAGCTTGGCTATGTGATTGTTGTCGCGGCAGAGACCATCAGGGATGACAAGGGACAGACGCTTGGCTCGGTAGGGCAGGTCGGTGTTGATGCCTTTCAGCATCCCTTACTAAGCGGAACTGCTCAATATCTGGTTGATCTAGTTAAAAGGGAACTAAAGCTGCGTGCTCGCTTTGATAAACCTGGAGATTTGCAGCGTATGTCTTCTGCTCATATCTCTATCACCGATCGCGATGAAGCCTATCTAGTCGGCAAAATGGGTGTGCACGCGCTGCTCGACGGTGAAAGCGATAAAATGGTCACATTAATCCGCCATGACGAGCCGACCTATCATTGCATTACGGGATTGGCAGAACTTGATAAGGTAGCAAACGTGCAACGTCTGCTGCCAGATAGATATTTGAACCAGGATAAGACGATGGTCACGTCTGCATTCTACGATTATGCTCTACCTTTGATTGGTGGACCACTGATACAACATACCCGACTGGAGATGACTAGGGTAAGGCAATGATCTTATTGTGTGAGATTGTTGAGATGCTTCACTAAGATATGGCATAAACTACCTGTCCACCTAAAACGGGAGAGTGCAAGCTTGCACTCTCCCGTTTTAGGTGTATAGACTTGTAGGATGGTGTGCGAAGTTCTGTTCTCCTTGCATAGTTCACCCATCCTCTGAACCACCTCTGCCACGATAAGCACAGACAATAATATCTTCTCCTCTTACCTGATCGATTATGGTTATCTAAAACTGCACAGATTTAGAGGGGTTCTTCAAGCAACTGAGAACCCCCCTGAAAAGTACGTCAACAACTTGGAATTTTATATTGTTCTGGGAGAAAACGTTGGTAGGGTTCTTAGGGTAGCACAGCCTCTAAGCGAGCTTGAGAACAAGCTTGCTTCCAGCGAGCTTGCCCTACTTTTCCCCAAAATTACCTCAAAGAATGGAGTTTGCCAAAGGATAGAGATTTAGTGTAGATATTGCACTCTAGGTAAGTGATGTACTATAATGAACAGTGTCATCACTTCTCTGCGACGGTCGACATTGGCTGTACTGGTAGTCTAGGAGATGGCTCTACGCTATGCTCTAAATCCTGATGGTGTTAGCATACATGGAAGTTTTTGTGAATAGAAAAGATGAGCTACGGCTCATCGACGATTCCTTCAATGCCTTATTGGATAAGAAGCGCCTCTTACGTACTCCTATCATTGAGATCCAAGGTGTTGGAGGGATTGGTAAAACATCTTTATTGAGACAGGTTGAACGGCAGTGCTATGATACAAATTTGCCGCATATATGGCTTGATGTGAGCCAAAGTCCCTCATGTGTTGCACATGAGATTATCACCCAAGTAAAGAAATATATTCAGGAGGACAAAGTTTTTTTAGAACAGTCTCCTGTACATGCAACGAAGGTCTTGCTCAAACATGGGCCAGTTGTGATGCTCCTTGATTCTGTGGATAGGGCGAATGAAGAACAATTGGGCATGATAGAGATCCTGCTACGGGATCTGGTTGATGATGGGAAACTCCTCGTTGTCTTAACTAGTAGGAGAGCCTTGCCGTTTCAACAGGAGCGCTCTGTTGCACGCAAGCTGACCACTTTGTCCCTTACACCACTTGACCGAGAGAACTGCGAATTCTATTTGAATAACCTGGGATGTCAGATTGAACCAGAGGTACGCAACATCATATTTGAATGGACCCGTGGTTATCCTCTGGCAATGCATGTCATGGCTCAGGCTATCAGCAGTGGGCTAGATCCAAGAACCCAACGAGGTCAGAAGGATATTCTTTCCCTTCTGACAAATCAGGTGATCAATGAAAACGTATTAGCGAGAATCAAACCCCAAGAACGAGTTCGCCACTTCTCAGCACTCCAGCTCTTTTCTGTTCCTCGACGTTTCAATCTGGTGATTATGCAGGATCTGATCGAAGCATTTACCCCTGAACTGAAACGAGAGAGTCATTTGGCCTATTTTAGTTTACCAAAAGAGGTGAATGAAGCGACAGATGTTTTGAATTGGAGTATGCTACGAGCAGGTTTCTCAGTTGATGAACCCGTGCGTAATATTTTTCTCTTGCTTCTGAAGATTGAACAGCTCCAGCGCTATTTTGCTGTTCATGATTTTCTAGCAGACACTAATCTGCGGCTTGCCAAGCAATTTTCTGGCTCTGATCGTGTTCGCTACATTCGGGAGTGCCTGTACCATACTGCCAGCAATACCAGTTCACCTCTCCTTTCAGAGCTTCTGGCTCAAGCGTTGCAAATTATCTTACAAGAACCACCGGAAACCTTTCTACAGTTTTTAGAAGAGTTTTCACAGGATGAAGAACTCAAGGAAATCCTTGGAAATAATACTAATATTGTTCTCTCTCTTATTGAGGATCAGGTAGAAAACAGCACTTGGGATACCGCAAAAGAGTTGATAAATCAAACTCTTCTTCAGCGCAGTTGGGATACCATAAAAGAGTTGATAAATCAAACTCTTCTTCAGTATGGCTTTGTAGATCTGACAAGTTTCCCTGGCATTCTTGTGCCTCGCGTCGATAGATTACTTACCCGATATATGCAAGAGTATCCTGATAGAGATTTGGAGTACAATGTGTCTTCTCATTCCTTACAATTACGGGTCTGGCCTGTTGTGTGGAATATAAAAGGCTTGTTAACATCTATTGTTTCTGGAGTAGAAAATGTTAATTATTCTAGGAATAGCCAAAAGGTTTATAGTCAAGTAGAGGAACTTATCGATAAAATTTACTCGTTATTGGAATTCAGAGTGGTCAGGAAACAGGACTTTGAGACTCTACGAGTTTTTCTTACGGAGACAGGCACAGCTTTTGAAAACTTACGGTTGCCAAATCCACTACCAGTCTTTATTATTCCCCATCGTGATATTCCTAATACTAGACTAGAACTAGTACGTCTTTCCCTCATTACAGATTTAAAAATGCGTATTGCTGTTTTAATTGCTTTTTGTGAGAAAGGCGAATTAACTATAGCGAAAGAGCGCATTTCTAGAATGCTACATAATGTGTATGCTCTTGATATTGTTGTTCTTACTCAAGAAGACTTATTGGAAGTATCGATGGCAAAAGATCCTAGTAAAGTATTGCGCCATTTAGTGTTATCACAAATAAACTTAGCAATAATAGCGCCATATACGACAGCGGGTCCTACTCCAGCATATTTCTTTTTTGGCCGAGAACATGAGTTACGTGAAATTTGCGAAAATATCAACAGAGCTTCATATATCATTACTGGAGGGCGGCGAATTGGAAAGACTTCTCTTACCAGTTGTCTGGACCAAAAACATCTTCCAGCTTATGGTTTTCGTACTATTTATCACGATTGTTCGATCACGCCTAATTATGAAGCGTTTCTTAGTGCCACTGTACTGCGATCGTCATCACAGGGTAGCTTTACTTTTCGTGACCTGCTCCTATCTCAGGCTGAGAACGAATTCTTGGTTTTACTCTTAGATGAAGCTGATAAACTTGTTCTGGAAGATCGTAAGCACCAATGGCGATTGTTCAACACACTTAGAGCATTAGTAAACGCAAGGAGGATACAAGTCGTCCTTAGTGGTGAGCGTCTGTTACGAGAAACTCTAAGAGATAGTTCCAGTCCCCTCTACAACTTTGGTGTTGAAATGCTCATTGGGAGACTAGATGAGCATGCTGTTGAACAGTTAGTTACTCAACCCATGAAACAACTTGAAATTGAATTAGTGGATGAAAAGGCAATTGTGGCTGATATTTGGAATTTCTCCTCAGGTCATCCTAACATAGTTCAGCGTCTATGTCATCGTTTAATCGAGTCACTTAAAAATGGTCACCATAGTATTACATCAGACGATGTGAGGCAAATTGTAGAGGATCCTCAATTTCAGCGTAAAGATTTTTTAGAAACCTACTGGGAGCAGTCCACCCTTCTGGAGCGGATCCTATCGCTCTTACTAGCACAAATTAATCAACAGCCGTATACCTTGCGAGACGTTCGTCGTATATTGGATAAGCGACTTGGCTTAATTAGTCCACATGGGCGAAAGCCTAGCGGTATTGAAGTAGATGCCGCTTTAAACCGCCTCGTAGATCTACGCTCTATTCTAGCAAGTACTTCGCAAGGATATATATTTGCTGTAAATGCTTTTCCGCTTGTCGTGTCTCGGCCTAATATTGTTACTATAGATGATCTCTTTGATGTCTATACTGAAGCTTATCATAGGCATGGTGATGTGCTATATGAAGAAGTGATTCTAAGAGACTTAAGACAATGAAAAACATTTATTATAAAACGGGTGGTGCACTCCTGTCCTCTCCTCCTGACGCTGAAATCTATGTAGAGCGGATGGCTGACGCAAAAGCGTGTATGTACCTGCAAAGGATGGATTATATTACGTTGATTGAACCACGGCAGCAAGGCAAGACAAGCATAATTAACCGACTTATGGGTACGTTTACACCTCAAGGCTATATTTTTGCATATATTGATCTGACTACTATAACGAAACGATCAAGTGAATCAAGTTGGTACCAGACAATCTGCAAGTGGTTACTAGATCGACTGTGCCAAACCTCATCTCTCTTCAACGAAAATAGTTTCGTGTTCCCTGTAGATGGATACACTTGGTTGCGCTTCTTAATCAAGATAGCTGAACATGCTGAAAAATCTCGCTTCAAGCTGATTGTCGTTTTGGATGAAGTAGGAGCAATGCCTTCTGAGTGGTCTACGGACTTCTTTTCCGTGATCCGTAGTATTTATAACCAGCGTCAAAGTTTTCCGTGTTTGAATTATATTAGCTTTATTGTTTCTGGAGTATTTAATCCTCGTCGTCTTATAAAAGACCCGAATATTTCAAATTTCAATGTACATCAACGTGTGGAATTGCCAGATTTCACGGTTGATGAGGTTAGGCTGCTGGTAATGCGGCTCGGGTTGTCAATGCGTCTAACCACCTTGGTTACTGAACATATCTATGATTCCATACATGGACAGCCATACCTCACGCAATATCTCTGTCATGCTTTATCTACTCAGAATGTGTTGCGAAGTTCCAGGAATGTCTTCCACTTTGTCACAAATGCTGTTGAAGGGCTTCGACGCACTGATCATAATCATCTGACCCATCTTATAGAAGATTTGCGACGAGAGTCAGCATCAGCACGTAACTACGTGCTACGTATTTTACAAGGTCACCGCTATGCATTTACCCCTGCTGAGCATCATATTCAGGCTCAATTAGCATTAATAGGGATAATCAGAGAAGACTTCGAAATCGGCTTTACGAACAAGCTCTGCATAATATATCACTGGATATTATAGATGCTACACAAACAAAAGATGTTTTTCATTTTGATGCCTTTATAAGCTATAGTCACAAGGACAAAATTTGGGTAGAGGATATATTGCTACCCAAATTAGAACGTGAAGGACTGCATTTATGTATCGACTACCGTGACTTTGATATTGGTGTACCTAGTTTGATCAACATGGAAAATGCTATTAAACGTAGCCGCAAGACTTTGTTGATTCTCACACCTAGTTGGGTAACAAGTGAGTGGACTGCATTTGAGTCTCTATTGATCCAAGTTCAAGATCCAATTAATCTTCAGCAACGTATTCTCCCAATACTCGTCCAACCTAGTGAATTACCCTCTCGCCTGCAGATTTTTACCAATTTGGATCTAACGACATCTAGCGATTTTGATCGTCAGATGGGGCGGTTAATCGAGGTCATACGGGCGCCACAGCTCTAGTACAACCTGCAAGTGGACGTATCCAAAGGAAAGCTTTGGCTGCTCAAACTATCAGGAGGATTTCTACCCACGTGTGCTGTACTAAGCACTGGAATACACTAGATTAGATATTGCATAGTAAGTAAGTATGTAGTATACTGTTGAAACTTGGACTAAATGCTTGCGACGCTAGGTTAAGAAGCCGCTTGAGGCCTATTCTCAATAAGATGGTGTAAAAGCAGCCTGCAGGCTGTTCGAGGCCAAATTAGTCTAATACTACAGTTGTGAGTATGATCTAGAGACACAGACAACGCGCTTCCAAGGCTACTGCGTCGCGAAGGTACAGACTGACTATCAAGCTTAACGACTACTGTAGTGCTAAACGCCAAATACTTTGGATCACATTTATAACTGCTTGTACTAAGCACCATTTATAATGGACCAAGAGAACTGAACAGACAGAGGAAGGGTCAAGAAAAAGCAGTATAATAGCTGCCTTTCGTGCCTGGGTGGTTCAAAAGATCTTCAAAAAGATAGAGAAGGGGCTGGCACAGATCTATCGGGATATAAAGTGCATTTGAATCAATTGAAGAACGGATGTGTGATTGCCACACGAGGACTATCAGGTTTATTTGAGAAGAATGTAGTATAGCGGATGTGAGCCTTCTGCAATTGCATTGATGAGCTGTAAAGGAAGAAATAGCTCTGTGATTCTTATGTCTTGACAAAGGGTCCAGTTTTCGCCCAGAGCGGAGCGATCCGCAGCGTAAATTAGCCTAAATACCAAAGTAATGGAGAGTGACATGGAACCTTTTGTGAATAGAAAAAATGAGTTACAGCTCATCGACGTTTCCTTCGATGCCTTATTGGGTAAGAAACGTCTCTTGCCTACCCCTATCATTGAGGTCCAGGGTGTCAGAGGGATTGGCAAAACATCGTTATTAAGACAAGTTGAACAGCGGTGCCATGATATGCAGTTGCCACATATATGGGTCGATGTGGGTCAAAGTCCCTCAAATGTTACGTATGAGATTATCAGCCAAGTAAAGAAATATACTCAGGAAGATGAAGTTGTTTTAGGACAGTCTCCTGTACATGCAACGAAGATCTTGCTTAAACGGGGGCCAGTTGTCATGATCTTTGATTCTGTGGATACGGCAGACGAAGAACAGTTAGGCATGATAGAAACCCTGTTACGGGATCTGATTGGCGATGAAAAACTCTTCGTTGTTTTGGCTAGTAAGAAAGCCTTGTCGTTTCAACAGGAACGCTCTGTTGCACGCAAGCTGACCACTTTGTCCCTCAGACCTCTTGACCGAGAAAATTGTGAATTCTATTTGAATCACCTGGGAAGCCCCATCGAGCCGGAGATACGTAACCTGATTTTTGAATGGACCCGTGGTTATCCTCTGGCAATGCATGTTATGGCTCAGGCTATCAATAGTGGGCTAGATCCAAGAACCCAACAAGGTCAGAAGGATATTCTCTCCCTTCTTACAGATCAGGTGATCAATCAAAACGTGTTAGGGAAAATCAAACCCCAAGAACGAGTTCGCTACTTCTCGGCACTCCAGCTCTTTTCTGTTCCTCGACGTTTCAATCTGGTGATTATGCAAGATCTCATCGAGACGTTTACTCCTGAGTTGAAACGAGAAAGCAGCCTAGCCTATTTTAGTTTGCCGAAAGAAATCAACGAAGCGACAGATGTGTTAAACTGGAGTATGCTCCGAGCAGGCTTCTGTGTTGATGACACCGTCCGCAATCTTTTTCTCCTCCTCTTGAGGGTCGAGCACCCCCAGCGTTACTTTGCTATTCATAATTTTCTAGCAGACACCAACCAGCGGCTTGCCAAGGAATTCTTGGGCTCTGACCGCGTTCGCTATATTCGAGAGTATCTGTACCATACTGCCAGCAATACCAGTTCAACTAACCTTCCAAACCTTCCAAACCTTCTGACCCAGTCCATCCAAATGATCTTACAAGAGCCACCAGAGACCTTCCTACAGTTCTTGGAAGAGTTTTTACGGGATGAGGAACTCAAAGAAGCATTAGGAGATCAGCTTGTAAACATCCAATCGATGATTGATAAGCATGCCGAGAAGATTAATACCGATACACTAGAAGGGTAGCCGTTATGTATCAGCAAGAGCATATGAGCAATTTCATTGGTCGCGCCGAAGAAATAAAAATGTTTGCAAGCTGGCTGGCTGATCCCAATGCCCCCAGGATTCTGTATATCCATGACAAGGCTGAAGAGGCCGAAAAAAAGGGAGGTGTGGGCAAGACTTGGCTGCTACGCAAGTGTGCAGAACTTGTCAGGCAAATGCGCCAGGATGTTGTGATAGTGATGATTGATTTTTTTAATGTAGGAGATCGTGATCGTGTCTTCCTGGCAGAAAAGATTATCACCGGGTTGCAGAAACTCTATCCTGCATGGGCTCCAGCTTCATTTAATGAAGCTATTGAGCAATATCGAGTGGAGACACGCCGAAATCCCTCCGAATCTGGAAATGTTGAAACACGGATCCGTGAGGTAGTATCTGCCGCATTAGTAGACGATTTACGCCGATTGGATATACATCTTGCCCAAGAACAGAAGACACTCTTGGTCTTCATTGACACCTTCGAAGCCATTGAGCAAAACCCAGATGTTGCCGTACTTCTTCGGTCCCAGACCTTCCCAGATAACTACCAGTTTGAGCATATGCGGACTGTCATAGCAGGGCGCAATAGACTGGATTGGACACATCCAAATTGGAGTGGGCGTGAGCAAGAATTGCAAGTTATGCCGCTTTCTCCTTTTAATCAGCAAGAAATGCTGGAATATTTTAGAATCGAGTCTATTGATCTCTCACCCCAAAGCGAACGGGCCCGTGCATTATATGAGCGTACTGAAGGGCGTCCTATCATCATTGGCTTGGCCATTGATGTTTTGAACCATCGTATCCTGACGGTGGACGATCTGATTACTGTTTCCAAAACCGAGTTTGAGAGCTATCTGGTCCCACAGGTCAACAAACTCGAGAATCCGCTCAACTGGGTCATTCTCTTCATGGCCCATGTATATCACCATTTTAATACATCCATTCTGGAGTGGATACTCGATGGCGTGGCACAGAGCGAACCTGTAGAGTTGATCAGCTCCGAAAGGTTATCAAGAACACTACCAGAACTTTCATTTGTACGACGATCTGGGTCGGGAGATGACTTTGTATTACATGATGAAATGCGACGGCTTGTGACACGATACTGCTGGGAGATATTGGATACAGGTCAGCGCTTTCGCAAAGATATTAGTCGCAGTGTCGTGAGCTACTATGAGCAAGCAATGTCTCACACGTCTAGCGAACAGCGCCGACAGGGATACATTATTGAGATGCTCTATCACCGATTATTTATGAACCTGAACGATGGTCTTGCCTACTTTCAGCAGCAATTTCAAGGATCTATTAGTCTCTTTAAAACTGCGTTTGCACGTCTCTTATTGCAAGAGGTGCAAAAATTTATCGATCTTTTGCCACTTGCCCAGCGCAATGATGCGCAATTTGCAGAGGCAAGCCTCCTTCACACCGAGGAGAATCCTGCTGCAGCACTAAATGTGTTGCTGCAGCTCAAGCAAGAGGTTGATTCACAATGGTACGAAGAGCATCGATCCGATGTCCTGCAGGAGGAAGGGAGATGTTATCTACGACAAAGCAAATTACTGGAAGCGGCCAATAGTTTCACTCAAAGCCTCAAAATCGAGCAAGAACGGGGCAATGAGCAGCAAAGCGCAAGACTCCTCACCAACCTGGGTTTGATATCCCGGCGTAGAGGGCAGTTCTCTCCGGCTTTGAGCTACTACGAGCAAAGTATTGCTCTTTATAAAAAATTAGGCCAGCAGAACGATTATGCTACCGTGCTCACAAATATTAGTACGCTTTGTGCTAGTTATCGGCAGCGTCGGTTGAAGATTTTCAGCTCATTTTTGAGACGAAAAA
>Ga0193728_1001395_pt1 | contig 12277 bp, 5 predicted proteins | sample U1c1metaG_FD_143037 | JGI IMG/M metagenome (GOLD analysis project Ga0193728, IMG submission 143037) | Soil microbial communities from a riparian zone of the East river system, Colorado, United States - U1c1 | ecosystem: Environmental > Terrestrial > Soil > Riparian zone | place: USA: East River...
ATGTCTGCAAGCGCCACGGGCGCCGGGTGGTAGGACATCGCCCATCTCACCAGGTCTGCGATCAGCTCCGTGAGCGAGCTCAGCCGGCCGGTGCGCACGCGCGTGTAGAGGATCCGGCTGAGGCCGCCGACGACCGCACGCAGGACCGGGTCCGCTGCGCTGGCCGGCTCCGGCGCCGGCGACACGCCGTCGCGGATGAAGCGCTCGAACGTCCTCATCGCCCGCTCCCGGCGCTCCAGTCCGGCCTGCCCGGCCGCGGCGATCTCCACCAGCGCCACGCGCGCGGCGGGCGGGTTTGCGAGGGCCCCGTCGAACAGCGCGCCGATCGCCGCCTGCACACGTCCGGGCCACCCCTCGGCGGAGCTCAGCGCGCGCCCGATTCTGCTCATCGCGGCTGCGATCACCGCGTCGTAAGCCGTGAGGAAGCAGTCCTGCTTGCCGTCAAAGTGCGCGTAAAAGCTGGTGCGCGACACGCCGGCGCGCGCGCACACATCCACGACCGTGCTCTGCCCGTAACCGTCCGAGCCAGCCGCCTCGATCATCGCCAGCACTATTCGCAGCCGCTGGTTGGCTGCCACCTGCTCACGGGAAAGCGAATGACGCCCGCGCGGCAGACTCGGGGCGGAGGCATCGGGTCGTTTGGCCGCGGATGACATCAGTGCAGATCATTGACGCGGCGTTCAGGGGATTGTGAGGATGTCACGGGGACGAGGCATTACAAGGTCTGGAACGTTGTATGTGTTGCATTTGCGGGCTCCACAACATGGTGCATGGTATACACCCGCCTACGCCATGAGGTCGCGCAGGGCCGGGCATGGTTAAGACAGGAGGATGAACGGGTGCCACGAGTGCGGGAGGGGTTCAATCCAACGGGCTGCGACGCGCAGAATCCAGGGCGTTGCGGGGCTAGTGCGCGGCGGGTGTCTCAGTGCGCCTGAAGAGCTTACGCAGCCACTCGGGGAGGATCGCGGGGAGGATGGGACCTTTCGCCAAGCCGGGCATGGTGAGCGATCGGAAGTGTGGAACGTAGCGGTCGTCCGTAGCGGGACCGGCCTGCGTGCCATGAGAGCCTGGAACGGATGGCGTCGTGGTGGAGCGCCCCATTGGAGTCATTGTAGTACCTGTGCTGCGAGCTCGAGGACGATGCCAAATAGCAGGCACGTGATGGCTGAGGTTATGAGTGGGTCCTTGCGGACCAGCGCGTTCTCGTTGGCGAGCGTTTCGTGTGCGAGGTCGTCGAGCAGCTGCTCTTCGATGGTGTCGTCAGCATTTGCCCCGCGAGCCTCCAGGATCTCCACCACGAGCGGCCCGTTCTGCTCGGTCGCGGGAAGGCGCAGAACCCGTACGGCCAAGCCGGCCGACAGACCAAGCAGCGTCAGTGCGAGGATCCAGAGCTCGTACGCCCCCCTGGTGGCGATGATGATCGCGGCGAGGGCAGAGTCGACCGCCATCACGCCCAGTGCGCCGCCGTCGAGCGCCGCGGAGCGTGCCGCCTGCATCTGCAACTGGCTCTCGGCCAATGAGCAGAGCCTGTCCGCCAGCCGTGGCGTGATCGCTTTCGTGGACATGGCGCGAACGTAGGAACCGCTTAGGACGAAACACTCCGGCGCGGGTTCGATTCACCGCGTTTCCGGGCAGCGCGTCACAGAACTTGGCGCGTTCGCGTCAGTCGACCCTCTCTCTGTGAAACAGGAAGAGTGTTGCTGTTTTCACCACTCAACAAGTGAAGTATTAGACAGTCGAGCACCCAGCTAACGACTAATATCCTCTATTCCCCCACACCCACCCGTTGCGCAACGTCAAACAGCGCGTCGCCACGACCCTCGCGATGCCCACGGAATTCACGGCCCAGAACGGTGCTGTGCTCAAGCAGACGACGAAGGTTGCCGTTACCGCCTGCCCGAAAGCGAAGAAGAAGGCCAAGAAGCACCCAAGGCTGCACGTCACCAAGAAGTCGCGGTACGGCGGGCCGCAAGGTAGCAACACGTTTAACGAGGGCCTGTCGAGATCGAAGGCCGCGCGGACCGCTGAGGACGTCACGAGACCACGCATTACAAGGCTTAGAACATTGCATGTGTTGCGTTTACGGACCCCACACCTGCATGGTATACAGCGGCTTACGCCACAAGGCGACACCTGAGCTTCAAAGAATGACCTACCTGAGCTTCAAAGAATGACCTGAGGGGCGTGGGTGGGCGGTGCTCCGGTAGCCCCACCCGTCTCGCTGTCGAGTGCGGCATGGAACTGAGTAGCGATGGGAAAAACGAGATCGAGGGAGATGCAGCGGATGAACGGAGGAGCAGCGACTGTGGGTCGACCGGACGTGAAGCGCTTTTCGGCCGGGAGGGTCGGTGGATTCTTCGCGGCCTCGGCGTCGTGGTCCCGGCGTGCGCTTCCCGCGCTCGCACTTGCGCTAAGTGTGCCTGCGGTGCTCGCGCTCTCCGCCGGGGTCGCCCGCGCGGAAGCCCCCAAGCTCGTCCCCGACGGCCAGTTCGAATCGGAAGGTGCGCTCGGTGTCGCGGTCGACCAGTCCACGAGCGAATCGGACCCGTCGCGTGGGGATGTGTACGTGGCGGGATTCCTCACTGACCGCGTGGAAAAAGGCTCAAGTGGTGAATTGGTCCCTGGTCGTGTCAACAAGTTCATGCCGTCAGGCAGTCCACTGACGCCGCCCTCGCCGATCGGCGCAGCGCAGTTTGGTTACAGCGGCGTAGCTGTGAACCCCGTCAATGGTCATGTGTACGCCCTCGACGCTCAGACGAGCGAAATCGACGTGTATGACTCTGCTACCGGCGAACCGCTTTCATCCTTCCTGGTGCCCGCTTCGGAAAACTTCACGTTCTTCTTCAAGTGGACCGTGGTGGGGATCGCGACGGACTCCGCCGGCAACGTGTATGTCCCGGTCGTGCCGGGAAACAAGGTGCTCGAGTATGACCCAGCGACTTGCCCGGCAGCGCCCGAACCTTGCGTGCCACTGAAAACGTTCACGGGCGGCTCGGGCGCGGGCGCGTTGAAGGGACCGACAGGCGTGTCGGTAGATCCCGGGGGGAACCTGTGGGTCGCCGACAACGGGAATGGCCGGATCGAGGAGCTCAGCCCCGCCGACATCCCCTTGGGCGAAATCAAGAGCGAAGAGGTGAAATCGGTCGCGGTCGCGCACGGAGACGTGTTCGCGACCGTCCTCAACAGAGCGGACTTCTGCGGCGCGGTCGAACCGCCATGCTCGCATCTTGTCGAGTACAGCTCCACAGGGACGCAGCTCGCGGACCTCGGCGCCGGCGAATTCGAAGCACAATTCCACACCTCGAAGCGAGAAGGCGGTGTCGCTCTACCCGACATGGTGGCGGTGAGCGAGTCGACCGGCCGTGTGTACGTGACCGAAGGCGTGGTCGAACCCGTCGAAGGCGTGCACGGCCGCGTCTTCAAGTTCACGCCGCCCGTTCCACCGAAGCTCGAGGGCGAGACGGCGGTCGAAGTCGGCCTGTCTAGTGCAAAGCTCGGCGCGGTCGTAAACCCGGGCGGAATCAGCGCGGCCTACCGTTTCGAATACGGCACGACCGCGGCCTATGGGCATAGCGTGCCGTTCCCCGAAGGTGACACTGGCGGGGGCTTTCAGCCACGGACGGTGTGGGCGGCCCTAAGCGGTCTTGCGCCGGGCACGACCTACCACTATCGCGCCGTTGTGACCGGTGAGCTCGGCACCCCAGTCGTGGGCGAAGATCGGACGTTCACAACCGAGTCGTCTGCGCAGTCGGCCTGCCCGAACGAACAGTTCCGAACACGCCTCTCTGCCGCCCTTCCCGACTGTCGCGCCTACGAGCTTGTCACGCCGCCCAACGACTTCAGCGCCCAGGCGGTCAAGGACATCTGCGGCAACGGTGGGGCCTCCTGCAGTGTTGAACGAACGCTCGCATCAACCTTTGCCGCACCCGCCGGGAACCGCCTCGCGTTCTCGACCATGGACGTCTTTCCGGGCTCCCAGAGCGGCGGCCATGACTATCTCGCCACGCGCGGCACCGCTGGCTGGTCCTCCGAGGATGAGATCCCGCCGCAGAACTACTACACCCGCGAACAACCCTGTACGCCGCTCCAACCGACGGCCTACTCCGAAGACCTCTCCAAGTTCCTCTTCGCGGCTTCCAGCGGCGGAATCTGCGGGCTGGAACCCGAACTGATCGGCGGCGAACCCCGCGCCGGCACTCGCAACCTCTACCTGCGCGACAACACCACCGGTGCCTACCAGCTGATCAACCTCACGCCGTCCGGCGCCCTCCCGGCGGACGCGGAATTCCTCGCCGCATCGGTCGACTTCAGCCACGTCGTGTTCACGGAGGAAGCGATGCTGACCCCCGATGCCCTCGCGGGCGCCAAGAACCTCTACGAATGGAGCGCCGGACGCCTCCAGCTGGTCAGCTTGCTGCCGAACGGGACCCCTGTCGTTGGCGCGTTCACGAGCATCTCGAGCGACGGCTCCCGCGTCCTCTTCACGGCCGACGGTGACCTCTACGCACGCGTCCACGGTAGCGAAACGGTCCAGCTCGACGCCTCCCAGGCCGCCGGCCCGGGTGCTGACGGTGCGTTCATCGCCGCGAGCGCCGACGGCTCCCGCGTCCTCTTCACCGACGACGCGTCCGCCGCTCTGACCGCCGACACCGTGCCCGCCAGCGGCACGAACCTCTACCTCTACGACTTCTACGCCCCTGCCGACCAGCGTCTCACCGACCTCACCCCCGTCAAAAGCGTCGGCGCCGCGGCCTTCGCCGGCCTCAGCAAGGACGGCTCCCGGGTCATCTTCACCGACGACGCCTCCGCGGCCCTCACCCCCGACACCGTACCGAGCAGCGGTACGAACCTCTACCTCTACGACTCCGCCGCTCCCGCCGCAAAACGCCTCACCGACCTCACCCCAGCCGGTCACGCGGAAGTCCAGCGGGTGATGGCCGTCGGCGAAGACGGCTCCTCCGTCTACTTCGTGGCCGCTGGCGTGCTTACGGGCTCTCAGGTCAACCAGCGCGGCGAAGCGGCGGTCAGCGGTCATCCCAACCTCTATCTCTCTCACGGTGCCGCGACCACATTCATCACCACCAACGGTCCCGGTGGGGAAGATCGCGCCAAGGTTTCCGCCAACGGCGCGTTCCTCGCGTTCGAATCGTCCCTCAGCCCCACCGGCTATGACAATGTCGACCAGAGCACCGGCAAACCGGATCCCGAGATCTACCTCTACGCCGCCGCCGCCAATACCCTCGCTTGCGCCTCCTGCGACCCGAGTGGTGCGCCACCCACCGCAGGCGGTGCTGGCGCACAAGGCGGTACGGGAGCATCCGGTAAGGCATTCGAAGGCCGGAGGGCCCGTAACCTGACTGAGAACGGCCGTCTCTTCTTCGACTCCAACGAGGGGTTGCTGCCCTCCGACACAAACGGCATCAGCGGCTGCTCGGCTGCGGCCACCGGGCAGCCCTCGTGCACCGATGTCTATGAGTTCGAGCCTACGGGCGTCGGCACCTGCGCCGAACCCGCGGGCTGCCTTTCCCTGCTCTCGACGGGCACGAGCCCTCGTGGAACCTTCTTCATCGACGCGAGCGCCAGCGGCGAGCACGTCTTCATCCGCGAGCTTCAGAAGCTCGTGCCGGCCGACACTCAGGAAGACGCCGCGACCGTCTACGACGTCCGCGTCGACGGCGGCTTTCCCGAATCGGCCGTGCCTCCGCTGTGCACCACAGCCGATGCGTGCCGCGCGGCGACGGCGCCGCAGCCCCTCTTCCCGTCCGCAGGGGTGGGCACCGCGGCTGTGTTTGGAGAAGACAACCTCGCGCCCCGCCTACCGGCGGTCAAAACAGCAGTGAAGCTCAAGAAATGCAAGAAGGGCTACGTCAAGAAGCAGGGCAAGTGCATCAAGGCTAAGAAGGGCAAGAGAGCAAGGAAAGCCAGGAAGACCAACCGCAAGGGGAGCAGGTAACGATGCGCATTCTCAGGAAGACTCCCCTCGCAATGCTGGCCTGTCTTGGGTGCCTAGTCTCGGCGTCCCCGGCGCTTGCGGCAACGCACCCGAAGGTGGGGGAATTCGGAGGGTTCACGAACCCGAACGGCATCGCCGTGGACGAAGCGACCGGCGACGTGTATGTTGCCGACCTGGGCACGAACACGGTCTCGAAGTTCGATGCCTCGGGCAACCCGATCGAAAGCTGGGGCACGAAAGGAGTGCTCGACGGCAGCGCCACTCCGGCCGGAGCGTTCGCGTTCCCGACGTCGGAACCCGGCAATCCCGCGGCGATCGCCGTCGACAACTCGAAGTCTCCGTCGGACCCTTCCGCGGGGGACCTGTACGTGATGGATGCGGGCCACGACGTGATCGACAAGTTCAACGCCGAGGGCGAAGTCCTTACCCCTATCACCGGCCCGTTCTCCGGCGTGCCCCTCGGCCTCGGCGTCGACCCGGCCGGCAGCCTTCACGTCGCGGATACATTCCCACGACCCTCGGTCGACGTCTTTAACGACTCTGTCGTGAATAGCTTCGTCACGAACCGCAGGGAGACCGTGCTTAACGCTGACCTCGAAATCACAAATGAAGTATCGCGATACGGCTTCGCTGCAGGCGGCCCGACGAGGGACGACTACACGCTCTTCTCATGTGGATGTATTGAGAGCAGTGGCCCCAATGGCGAAGAACTTGGCGCCATCGACAGCGCCTCCCCGGCTGTCGCAGTAGCCGTTGACGCCACGACCGGTCACATCTATGTCGATGCGCAGTCCTCGATCGAGGAGTGGGACACGGGCGTCATGAACGGCGGCGGAACAACGCAGTCGGGTTCTTTCGTCTCGAGCTTCGGCTCCGCCGAGCTCCTCTCGGAACCTGTCGGTCAGGGCGGCATCGCCGTCAATGGCGCGACCGGCAGCATCTATGTGTCAAACCCCGCGGAACACAAGGTCTACGTCTTCGCGACGACTGTACCCGCCGCCGCCGCCGGCACGCCAACCGGCGTCACCGGCACCGAAGCGACCCTCCATGCGACCGTCAATCCGCACGGCGCTGAAGTGACCTCCTGCCGCTTCGAATACGGCACCCGTCCCTCGAACGAATTGACCGAACCTATCGCCAATCTCGACCACAGCGTCCCCTGCGAGCAAACGCCGACCGCGATCGGCGCCGGCACCGAACCCGTCGCGGTGAGCACCCGGCTTACCGGCCTGGCACCCGGGTCGCTCTACCGCTTCCGGCTCGTGGCGGGCAACGCCAACGGGTCCGCTCCCAGCGGCGGCCTTTTCCCGACCAGTGCGCCGGCGTTCGGCATCAAAGGCTTCGAAGTCGCGTTCCTCAACCGGGACGGCACTCCCGACACGCAGGCCGGCTCACACCCCTACAAGATCCTCGTCAACTTCGAATTCAACACCCAGATCATCCGCCGAGCAGCTACCGACCTCCGCTACATATCGATGCCGGTGTTCAACGTCAAGGACGTCATGGTCGACCTGCCGCCCGGGCTGTTTGGCGACACCGACGCGACCGCCAAGAAGTGCACCCTCGAGCAGCTGTCCTCGGGGGGGCTCGGTGACGAGTGCCCCGCCGGATCCGAAGTCGGGACCCTCACGGCGGAAGTTAACGTAGGGTTTCATGCCCCCGAGATTCAGCTAAAAAGCGTTAGTTCGCGGCTGCTCAGCATGGTCCCGCCTCCCGGCGTCCCGTTCCAGCTCGTCGCCCATATCCTCGTCCCCAACGCGTTCATCAACATCGGCCTCCCCGCCGGAGGCGACTCGCGCTTGCGGGCGACGTCCCTCGGCGTCCCCGTCACGGCGCCGATATTCAGGTCCCTGGCGACCGTCTACGGCGTCCCACCGGTAGGGGCCACCAAGCCGTTGATCACGTTGCCCACGGCTTGCAACGGTCCGCTCACCTCGACCGTCACGGTCGACTCTTACCAGGAACCGGGCCGCGTGAACTCTGATGGCTCCCCTGACCTGAGCGATTCACGCTGGAAGGACGCAGAGTCGGTCACGCGCAATTCCGCGGGTGCCCCGGGTGGGATGACGGGCTGCGCGAAGCTCCTGTTCCCGCCGTCGATCACGGCCGCACCGGATACGACGGACGCGAGCAGCTCCTCCGGGCTGACGGTCGGCGTGCACGTCTCCCAGAAGGCGGCGTTGAACCCCGAAGGCCTGGCCGAGTCGACGGTGAGGGCCCTGACGGTGACGCTGCCTGAAGGCGTCGCGATCAATCCTGCGGGCGCGGATGGGCTGGAAGCGTGCTCGGAGGGGCTGGCGGGCTTCACCGGCTTCACCGAATTCAACCCGGGCGTTGAACCTGGCGATAAGACCGCCACGTTTACGTCAGACCTTCCCGAAACGTTGGTGCCACCCCAACCGTTGCAGCCGGGCGTAAACTTCTGTCCGGACGGGTCGAAGATCGGGACCGTGAAGGTCAAGACCCCGCTGCTGCCCAACCCTCTCGAAGGCTCGGTGTATCTGGCAGCTCAAAATGCTAACCCCTTCGGGAGCCTCATCGCGATGTACCTGATCGCCCAAGACCCCCTCTCCGGGACGATCATCAAGCAGACCGGCGAAGTCAGCCTGACCCCAACCGGCCAGATCGTCACGACGTTCAAGAACCTCCCCGAGGACCCGTTCGAAGACGCCGAACTGCACTTCTTCGGCGGCGAACGCGCACCCCTCACTACCCCCTCCCACTGCGGCACATACACCACGCAGGCCTCGTTCACGCCATGGAGCGGTACTGCACCCGTGACCAGCACTTCGTCGTTCAACATCGAACACGGCCCCAACGAGAGTCCATGCCCCGGGGCGAGCCTACCGTTCACTCCGTCTCTCGATGCGTTGATGATGAATACCAAGGCTGGCGAGTTCAGCTCGCTGTCGACGACGTTCTCCCGCGAAGACGGCCAGCAGGACCTCCAGGCCATCCAGCTCAAAATGCCCGCGGGCCTCTCGGGTCTGCTGTCCGGCGTGAAGCTGTGCGGGGAAGCAGAGGCGAACGCCGGGACGTGCGGCCCCGAAAGCGAAATCGGCGAAACGATCGTCAGTGTCGGCGTGGGCGCAAGCCCGTTTAGCGTGAAGGGCGGCAAGGTTTACATCACGGGCCCGTATAAGGGCGCGCCGTTTGGCCTGTCGATCGTGAACCCGGCGAAGGCCGGCCCGTTTGACCTCGGGAAAGTGGTCGTGCGCGCGAAGATCGAAGTGGACCCGATCACGACGGCCCTGACGATCACGACCGACAACGAAGGCCCGTACAAGATCCCGCAGTACATCAAAGGGATCCCGTTGCAGATCAAGCACGTGAACGTCACGATCACCCGCCCCGGGTTCACGTTCAACCCCACCAACTGCAGTTCCCTCGCCGTCACAGGCACGATCTCGAGCACTGAGGGCGCGAGTGTGCCGGTCTCCGATCACTTCGAGGTCACCAACTGCGCGAAGCTCAAGTTCACCCCGAAATTCTCGGCCTCCACATCCGGGAGAACCTCGAAAGCGAACGGTGCGAGCCTGTCGGTCAAGCTGACGTATCCCAAAGCGCCGTTCGGCAGCCAGGCGAACATCGCGAAGGTCAAGGTGGACCTGCCCAAGCAGCTCCCGTCACGGTTGACGACGCTGCAGAAGGCGTGCACGGCCGCGCAGTTCAAAGCAAACCCGGCGGGCTGCCCGGCGGCGTCGATCGTCGGTTATGCCAAGGCGATCACGCCGCTCATCCCAGTCCCGCTGGAAGGCCCGGCGTACTTCGTCTCAAACGGCGGCGAAGCGTTCCCGAACCTGATCGTGGTGCTGCAGGGCTATGGCGTAACGGTCGATCTAGTCGGTGACACGTTCATCAGCAAAAAGGGGATTACCTCGAGCACGTTCAAGACGGTCCCCGACGCCCCCGTCGGCAGCTTCGAACTGACGCTGCCGCAGCGCAGGTTCTCGGCGCTGACGGCCAATGGGAACCTCTGTAGTGCGACGAGGACCGTGATCACGCATAAGCGCGTCACTCGCCGCGTGCACGGACGTGTCGTTCACGTCCGGCGAACGGCCAGGCGTACTGTCGTCCAGCCGCTGCTGATGCCGACGTCGTTCACCGCTCAGAACGGCGCTGTGCTCAAGCAGACGACGAAGATCGCCGTCACCGGCTGTCCGAAGAAGGTCGGCAAACACGGGAAAGGGAAAGCTAAGAAGAAGGGGTAGGGCTTCTTACCAAGCTTGAGCGTCGCTTATCCCTCTCCGAGCGACGCTTGAGAAGGCCGGCGGTGGCGCACCCCGTGCCGCCGGCCGGGCACGGTAGAACACACCAGCGGGCGTCGCGACCCTTCCTCAGAGGTCGCGGCGTCCGCGAAAGCGCAGGACCGGCGGGGATGGTTTCCCTTGACTGTCAAGCAGTCCGCACGCCCGTCCTAGGCCCGTGTGTCCGATGGTTGTGCGGAAGTTTGTACCCGGCGCACAATGGATTCGGCACACCAGAGCCTTGCATAAAAGTTGGGCGTACTCTACCGTCAACTGACAGGAGAGGGACAGCGTCTAACTCGCGACTCCAGCGTGTGGGGGAGAGAGGTGTGCTGTGTCAGTGGCCGGCCGCCGACGTCGGTGCTACTCCTATTACGCTTGGCTGGCTCTCTCGATCGGAGCGGCGACGGGGATGGTGGCGTCGTGGTCGCAGGCCACTGCACCGGCGCTCGCTCGACGCTCGCCACGCGCCGTGGCGAGCGTCATCGGCGGCGCCGCGGCGCCGATCTCGCGCTTTCCGTTTCAGGTCGCGCTGTATGACCCCGAGCTGGGTCGGCCGGCGACGGGATTTTTCTGTGGCGGTGTGATCGTCGACGCAACCCACGTGATCACCGCGGCGCACTGTCTCGCCGGCACCGCTCACAGCCCGGCGAGGTTGTCCAGGGAAGTGGCGGTGCTCGCGGGCTCGACGAGCCTGGACCGGCCCGATCCCGGGAGTGTGAACGACCCGGCTGTATCGGTGTCGATGGACCCCCACTACAACCCGACGACCAACGATTACGACATCGGCATCGTCACGCTCGCGCGAGGGCTGTGGACGGGCGCGACCGCGCCGAGCACCAGCGGCGCCGGCCCGATCGCGCCGCTGCCGATCGACCGAGCCGCCGCTGAAAGCTATGGCGAACCCAACGGGACCCCGTCGGTCATCGCCACGGTCAGCGGTTGGGGAGACACCAGCCCGGCGCCGGGCGCCGCCAGCTATCCGATGAGCCTGCGCTCGGTGCGCGTACCGCTGGTCTCCGAAGGATCCTGCCAGGAAGCGTACGCGTCGATCGAACTGAGCATCACCCCGCGCATGATCTGTGCCGGCAGCTCCCGCCCGCGCGCGGACTCATGCTTCGGTGACAGCGGCGGGCCGCTCGTGGTCGATCGCGACAACCCTGCCCACCCACCTGGCGACTACGTGCTCGTCGGGCTCGTCGACTTCGGTGACGGCTGCGCCCTCCCGGGCTTCGCCGGGGTTTACACGCGAATCGCCGATCCCGCGATCGCGCACTACCTCGCCACCGACATCGGCAGCCGGGCGAAGGCCGCGGGACACAGGGGCCGCAAGAAGAAGCACCGCCACCATTAGCCTCCTGGGCCAAACGTGCTGTGCATCGTGCGAGACTGCGATGCGTGATCCAGCGCGCCCAGGCCCTTGCTGCCCTGTCCGAGAACGAGTTCGACCTCGTGGTGGTCGGCGGGGGCATCACCGGCGCGGGGGTGGCACTCGACGCCGCCACGCGCGGGTTCAGCGTGGCGCTCATCGAGCGCGCTGACTTCGCCGCCGGGACGTCCAGCCGCTCCAGCAAGCTGGTGCACGGTGGGCTGCGCTACCTGCAGAACTTCGATCTTGCGCTCGTGCGCGAGGCGCTGCTCGAGCGCCAGCTGATGGTCGCGCTCGCGCCCCACCTCGTCCATCCACTGCCGCTGGTCGTGCCGGCCTTCGACGGCGTCCGCCCGGACCGGCTGATGGGGGTTGGCCTGAACCTCTACGACGCGATGTCGGTCGATCGGGATCGCCTGCGCTCACGCCGCTCCAGGCGGGCGCGGGGGGAGCGCGCCCAGAACAACGCATCTCCGGTGGAGGCCGAGTCCCAATCGCCGGCTTCACCGGCACAGTCCGAGACAGGCGAGTCGTGGAGCCCCGAGCGTCACCGCACGATCTCCGGCGAGGAAGTGCTCGAGCTGCTGCCCGCGCTCGCCGCGCGCGAGCCGACGAGCGGGTACCTGTTCTACGACTGCCAGACCGACGACGTGCGTCTCGTTCTGACTGTCCTGGGCGAGGCCGAGCGGTTCGGCGCCGTCTGTG
>Ga0193728_1001396_pt1 | contig 12277 bp, 10 predicted proteins | sample U1c1metaG_FD_143037 | JGI IMG/M metagenome (GOLD analysis project Ga0193728, IMG submission 143037) | Soil microbial communities from a riparian zone of the East river system, Colorado, United States - U1c1 | ecosystem: Environmental > Terrestrial > Soil > Riparian zone | place: USA: East River...
GGTCATGACAATTGTCCTTTAGTGCTCGAGGTGACACAGTGCCATCGCGAGTGAGAGCAGAAAATACGATCGCGGGAATAGAAACGTCCGTCGCGCCACTATCAATTGTGAAACTAAGCGAAATCTGGCCGTTGATAACGACCGGCACCTGCAGCGTGCCATGTGCGTGAATGAGCGGTATTGAGTCCGAATGCGCGGCGCCGCAGGAAAGCAGCATTGCCAACAATGCCGCGCTCGGTAACTCGCTCACTTTGGCATTCATGCGCAAATTCTTAGGTGCCGGATCTCCAATCATTGCGGTCGGCACCATTCTAATCCTCATCTCGTCATGCCTGTAGCGCCGCGCCATTCGCAAGCCGGCTGTGCGAGCGAGGATGCTCAACGTCGCCCGTCGTGTCCTAGGCTTAAGTGGAGACACCCTTCGGAGTGTAATTCTGTTCGCTCCGAGCACTCCAGCGGTACAGATTTTCATCCTCACAATGAGGACACTTGATCGCAGTCAATTGATCATCGAAATCCATCAACGCTTTGGCGCCCGGTGCTGTCGCCGCAATCGCGATGACTCGCCCGCACGATCGATTCTTACACAGCCACCCTACGTAGACTTCGCCCGGCACCATCTGCCGCGGCGCCCTGACATCGACGTGGCGCAACGGAGCTGACGCGACCGGTTTGTGTGATGGCGTACCCCGGCTTTTTGTTGGACGTTTGATCGCCATTTCCGCCTCCCCAATCACTTCACGACGCGAACATGCGTGGCTAGTCCTGCCCCCATATTGTGGCACGACTTCCTGTGTTGAGGAATCAGCGAATAATGTTTTCATAATCAAAGACCAGCGCACGCAATCGGCTCGGGAGTTACCTCGACGATTGTCTTACGATCCGGATCGGTCCTCAGATCGACTCGCTGAATGCACGCATATGGCAAAATGTTTTGGCGCATGCGAGTACAAGTAACGGCGGGCGCCGAGCCGCGATCATCACAGGTGAACCCTGCTTTCACGAGATGCTTGATGCCGGTGACGAAAGGCATACCGGGAGACACACTCTTGGCGACCACCGCCTGAAAGTTCGTCTTGTCGGACGGACTCATCCCCGCACAACCACCGACACCCAGAAGCAGCGCCACTCCAAACAAGCAGAAAGCAATGGTTCTCAACTCGCCGTCCCCGACAATGCCTTGAGCGTTTTTCGCAAAACGAGATCGCGAAGGACCAGCTGCTGTCAGCCGGCCCCCTTCAACACACTCGCGATCAAAAGCCGCGAACAACCTGTCCGACAGGCGGCAACACCGCCAGCCATTCAATTCCTCGCGGTACGTTTTGCAGCCAGTTGCTGAACAACGGCAAGCGCTTGCTCGGCATTGGCGTCGCCCGCAACTCCACCGATCGTCGCAACGATCTTGTGGTCGGGGCCGACGACGAAAGTTGTACGTTCCGCCGTGCTATGGCCGATCTCGTTGCCGCGGGAATCCTTCATCGTGGCGACGGCCTGTCCCTTATACGTGTCCGTGATTTGAATATCGTAAGATTTCGCGATCTCGCCCTTCTCATCCGAGGCCACCGGCAACTTGCCGGCGCAATATTTAGGATCGGCCGAAAAGTCGTTCAACCGCGAAATGCTATCGAGCGAAACACCGATGACCGAGGCGCCTGCAGCGGCGAACTTGTCGTGATTCTCCGCAAACGTGTGCGCCTGTAAATTGCAGCCACCCGTAAAGGCAGCGGGATAGAAATACACCACCACCGGACCCTTTTTCAATGCGTCGCGCAGCGAGAATGCAAATTCCTTGCCGGCTAGAGAGGCCTGTGTTTTGAAGTCGGGTGCGGTGTCGCCTTGCTTCAATGCAGCGAAACTTGACGTCACCCCCAGCACGAGCGACAGGAAACCTAGGACTTCGCGTTTCATGGTGAACCTCATCTTGGCCGGCGACTAAAGGAATCAGAATTCACAGCGCGCTTAGGTGGCCGGAATACATCTTGAGCGCCATCCCACATTATCAGGGTTCGTCTCTGACGTCACCGCGCTGCAGCCGTTCTTATGTTCATGCCCTACTCCTTCAATTTTCGTCGTCCACTATTTGTGCGGCTTCGGCGATGACTGGAACGGCTCATGACTACTCGAGAAGAGCACCGGATTCAACGGCGAAGAGACCACCTCACCTATCTGAACACCCGGGCACCAACGCTCGATGTCAACGACTTGATTCTTGTTTTTTGGCGCAGCGAGCGTCATGTTTTCGTCCATGTAGATCACTGTCATCACCGCGCGTGGTCGGTCGCTAGCATTTGCGCCGGCGCGATGGAATGTCCAGCCAGCATGAAAACTCACATCTCCTAGTTGAAACCCACTTTCTTCCATACTGAAGGTCTTCAGTGCCTCTTTCAGCGTAAGTTCGCTCTCGCCACTGATCTCAAGATCGCGGCCAATCTGAAAGCGATGACTCTTCTCGCAGAAAGCGATTGGACCCATTTCTTGCGGTGTATCTTGCAGCGGAATCCATGCGGTCGTTATCCTGTCGCTCGACACAGGCCAGTAATATTGGTCCGCGTGCCAGGGAGTTATGCCGCCGCCGGCCTCCTTGTATAACGCCTGATCGTGGTAAATACGTACTCCCGTCGCTCCAATCAGCTGCGCCGCGATGCGTGCGAGTCGTTTGCCAAACACGAATTCTTTTATCTCTTGGGAATTGGTCCACAGATTCATAATCTGCAAGAATGCCTTGCCGTAGGTAGTGCGCTGCTCGATGGGAACGGTACCAACGGACAGTTCGGCGACACGGGCGCTGATTGCTCTCCGATAGTGTTCCAGCAGCGCGGGCGATAGCACATGCTTGAGCTTGACGTAGCCATTCTCAGCATAGAATGTCGTTTGCCGGCCCGTGACGATAAACGGGGCGTCTAGTTCCTCATGTAGTTTGCTCGTGTCAGTGGTCGAGCTGATTGCCATTGGCAATTCCTCACTGAAATTTGTGATCGGAGCTTCTCAATTTCGATAATTACCATCGAGCATCGAATGGCGCACCGAGTTTATTGGCGATCTGCAGTCCTCGCCTCCACGATGCGGTGCGATCCTGCAGCGACTGCAAAAGTAACAGCGCCACGTTGAACCAACAGAGTCTGGACGGGCAGATTATCTACTTTGAGAGATAGCGTTCCGGATGAATATTCTCGCGTAGTGACTTTGACTGGTTGCAGAGTCTTCAACGCGAACGAGAGGCTGTTTGCCTCCGGTTTGTAATCGCGAACGACCACACCCGCATCTGCACTAAAGCGAAGTTCTCCATCCCTCGTAACTGACGTCAACTGCGGTCCGACCTCGATGTCATAGCGATGATTATCCCAATAGACATTGCGAAGCATGCCGCTCTCAGAGGGTTGAAGCGCGCCAAACCGGAGTCCATTCCATGGATTCTGGTTGATGAATTGTTCCATCGCAATTAGGCAAAGAAGCGCCCCCCAAGTGTAGTGCGTGTCACCGCCGGCACTCCCGCCCCAAGCGTAATATTGTTCGTCGGTATGCTGATGGGTCTTCCAATCATCCATGAACAGTTGGTAGCTTTTCTCCGCAAATTGAAGGGCCACCTCGTCCTCCCCATAACGGTCCAACCCCTCGTAGACGAGGTAATTTGTTGGCCCCCAAATATCACCTCGCCAGTAATACTGATCTTGGAAAGCGGGATCCGCGCGCGAGATGGTGGGAATCACATACTGACCCCAGAACTCTCGTGGATTGAGCAGATGTTCCTGCACCATCCTCTTAGCCTGTTCCGGGGTAGCGATTCCGGCCAGCATCGGATAGAAGTTAGTAGGTGAAAGTCTTGTCGAAAAGTGTCCATCCCAGAACCGATTCTCGTACATGCCATCTTTTTCATTCCACAGCTTCTGGCGCACTAGTGCTCTGATCCGATCATAGTCATCCGCAAATTTGCGGCTGTCATCGACCTCGCCGAGAATCAGAGCGATTTTGGCCAAACATTCTGAATCGAGCGCATATAGAGAGTTGAGTCCAACGTCGTCTAGATCCATTGTGTACGTAATCGGGTCGTACTTAGCCTCATCGTACATGGGGCTGTCGTCCATCCCGCTCTCCCACTTTGCCTGCTGCAGAAAACCGCGCCCTCCTACCGAGAAAGTCGAGCCCTTATCACTGCCCCACTCAAGCAGCCCGTTGCGGTTTCCATCCCTCGAGGATTGACCATCGCCGCGATTTTTGAACCACCACTCGTGCCATTTCTTCAATCGCGGATAGGCCCACTTGAGGAGATCCAGGTCGGCGTGCCGTTGGTAGTCTTTCCACACAACATACGCACCGACCGGGGGCTGCGAGCGGTCCGGACTGGTGCCGGAGGCTGCATCGACGTTGGGGACAACACCGTTCGGCGATTGCGCAATCAGGATGGCGCGTATTGAAGCTGACGTTTGCCGAGGATCTTCCACATCGGTTAGAAGTGAACCGAAGAAACAGTCCCACTCTCCCACAACCCAACCTCCAAATCCGTGTGCCCAGTTGCGGCTAATGCTCGGAAATTCCAAGCCTAGAGGAGGAACATAGAGCGAGTTCCAAAACATAGAATTTCCAATCGCCTCAGGTGCCCCTGCAAACATACCCTGAATATGCGGCCGCTTCTTGTCGTAGGCCTCTGCTTTTTGATTGAGGATTGCGTCAATTCTTCCTGGTTCCAGAAGCCGACGTGCTTGCCGTGAAAGCTCAAAAGCGTTCCACCCAATCGCCGCAACGAAGTGAGCGGTAGACGTTCCGCCGGTCACAAACTCAAGCCCCGCTGCCCCGCTTAGAGCATCGCTAGGGAAGGTGAGGCCAGCTGCGCCGCTCTTGTTGTGATTGCTTCCCTTCGCGAGTTGTCCTGCATCCATCGCTCTGCGCAACTGGCCGACGTCGGAAAAAATGCCGCTGCCCAATACAGGCCGATCAGTGACTACTGAGAAGCCGGCGGCCGAGCCAAAGACATTGTCAAGATGATGTTCCCCGATGATCTCGTCTCCGCCCGAGCTTATGCCATAAGCACCCGAAAAGTACGGTGAGTCGGGTGAATAGGCCTCGATGACAAGATGAATGTCCGAAGGCGCCGTAATGCGCCCCACGACCGTCGTGTCGTCAATTCTCGACCACTCCAGGGATACAGTTGCGGTACGCGGATAGTGACGCCAGCCGATCAATGAATAAGAACCGTCAGGTGCGTGAGGTCCTACGAGAGCAACGGCATTGAAGACGCGCTCCCCATCAAGAAACCCGGAACTCTTAGACCCGATACGAATGGCAAACGGCACGGACTGGCCGGCTGCCTTGGCATCAAACACAATGCCATTCCACGCATCGGCGTCATACGCCCCGATGAAAACGCTCTCGAATGATTCGCGGCTTCGTTCCTGTGCCGCCATTGACGTGCTAACAAACGTGGCAAGACAAAACACCAAACCTTGTCTCCAGTGTCCGTGCAGGGCGATCTGGTGTGGCGCATTCACAGACCGATGCTTCCTGGTCAACGTCATGGAACTCCTGATGCCTTCTATTCCTTACATTTCGATCCGGTAAATTCTTGTTGGCCCGCTTCGAATGACTTGGTTTTACTGGGCTGCGGAGCCGGCCATTCCGGATTCGGAATAGCGGTCCCCATCCGGCCATTGAACCTAAGAAGTGGGTCGATGTCTATCGAAACGTATCTGACGTGTATTCTCACGGCAAGATTCCTGCTTCGCTCACGGACCGGTCGACACTTCGTGTATCGCGCCTACGCTGCCCTGCCAGACAATGAGACGGCGCGGCCAGAGAGTGGCAGCGCCTTAGGCTCGATCCGACCCATTGAATTCGCCGCTCAAACAGCGCTTAAAATCTGCGACGAGATGCGCACGGGCACGGATCATTCCGGCCGAGTTTCTCGAGCAAACCCCGTTAGGGCGTCCCCGAGCAGACGCGCGAGGCCGAGCATGTGGGGCGCCGCGATCCTGCCGCGGCGCCCCAGATCTCGTGAATTGTCAGTGTTCAGACTCCTCGTCCACCCGCCGGAAGAATCGTTCACCAATCCATTCCGCGGTCCGCTCGCCAAGCCTCGCGCCGTCGCGGGTTGAATGGCGGTAATGCATGCCGCCGAAGACTCGCGCGTCAGCGACTTCCCTCACCATCTGATTCGTCGACGTGAATTCGTGCACCGGATGCAAAAGGCCCGCAACGCCGCTGTCGAGGATGAAGTGAATTCTCTTGGTGCCGTAGAACTGGCGCAGCGCCTCAGCCAACGCTGCCTCATTACATGCATGCGCAGCCGGATATTCCGGGTGATTGGGCGTCGGCACGACCGGCGCCCATCCCGGATCCGCGATCGTCTCTGGATTGCCGTCTTCGTCTGCGCGTGGAATCGCTGTTCGCGGCCGCCAGAACCGGTAGTGATATTTTGATTCGAAGCAACCCAAAAGTGCGTCGGACGTGCTCACCCACAGCAGCGCCAGCAGGCGAGCGTTATCAGCAATGCTTTGGCTGTCGGTGGCGAAACGCCGCCAATTGCGTGGCGTGTACAACGCCGGCGGGTCGGTATAGAACTGCGCAAGATCCGTCTCGTCGGCCGTCCGCAACACGCTAGCGGCCGACCCCAACGCCTGAACTTCGTTCAGGTCATCGGCATATTTGTCGCTTGTGAGCGCGGGCGGCCCCGGAGCGCGAAACTGTGAGGCGCGCCGTATAGCAAACGGTTTGACGAACGGAAGAAACGCATTCACCAGCGGAGTTGGGCCAGGCACAAAGTCTCCCGGCGCACCGGTCGTGATATACGTAGCGGGCGTCAAGCGCCCGTCATTCTTACGCAACTCGAGAATGCCCGCAGCCACCTCTGCGCCCACTGCCAGCCCTCGCACTTTTGATGGATTGGCGGCAGCACCTGCGACATAATTGTCGTACGCGCTCTGGTAGAGGACCGAACGGCCCGGGAAAAGCCCCTTCAGTACTCCGTAGGCCGCCCCTACCACTGCCGCTTCCTCCGATGCGCCTTTGAATCTCGACTTAAGAACGATCGCGAAGGGCTCGTGCTTCCTGTCGATTGCGTTGACGGCGTCGTAAATGGCGACGTGTACGGAGGCCAAGTCAACCTGAAAGATGGGCCGCTGTTCCGCCTCTGTCACGGCAGGTGGCAACACCACGCCTGCCGGCGGCGTGATGGTCGCGGCTGCGATTGCGTCCCAATCGGCGACGACATTCGCTCGCGCAGTCAACGAACCCGCGAGCGCGAAAAGCCCGAGGATCATCGAAAATACTGTGGTCTTCCCAAAGATGCCGCTGCGCCGCAGCAGGCCCACCAACTGCTTATCAATGAATCGAGTCATGCCAGCTCTCCTATTATCGGATCACCATCTCAGACGCCGCTATGATGCGGCTGCATTGCTCGCCGTCTCAGTCGTCGATGAATATGTCTGAACCAATAGCGTCGAGACCCGTGGAAATATGCAGAAGCTCAGCGCAATGCAGCATCGCTTCCACCCACTTCACGCGTTCAGCCAGTATTAGGGCAGCACCAAACAGACGCCTGTTGAACGACTGTAAAGTGAGCCATAAGCAGGCTGTAAATCTTTCGCAATTGAGTCTTTTCATTTCGAATTCGAGCTAATATCGCGTTAGAGACCGAGGCAGGGAGGCATAGCAATGTCGACACCAAAGATTGTCGCGAACGTGAACGGAGTCATACGTCGCCCGGTCGATGACTCCCCTCTCGTATCCAGCGCAAATTCATTGTGGGAGGGATTTGCATTGGAGCAGTACTACACGCCGCCGGTTGCGGAATTTCCCGACAACATCACGTTCTCCGGTCACCTCATCGCAATGAATCGATGCAGAGAACCGGTGCGATTTTTCTATCGCGACTCCTCCGACCGTCTTGAGCGAAAGGTCTTAATACCAGATGGGGGGCTTGGTCTTTGTTCATCTCAACCAATCATTCGAGCTCGACAAATTGGCGCGAGCATGACATTTCCCCTCTTCATCGAAAATACGATGATGACGAGGGTTTGCGAGGAATCGAAAGGTGGCCGCCAAGTTGAGTTGATTCAACGCAACGGTGTAGTGGATCACACTCTACAAAATCTGCTGTCCGCAATGGCGGCGGACCTAAAAGCGGGATGCCCCGCCGGCAGAATCTTTGGCGAATCGCTCGCTACCGCGATTGCGGCCTATGTCGCCGTCAACTATTCGGTGTTCTCCGCGCGATTTGCCGAGTACCGCGATGGCTTGTCGAAACAGCGACTGAGCGGCGTGATCGATTACATCCATTCGAATCTGCACCGAAACCTCGGCGTTGCAGAAATCGCGAGTGTGGCATTCATCAGTCCCTATTACTTCGGCAAGCTATTCAAACGAAGTACGGGCCAGACCGTTCACCAATATGTTCTAGATCAGCGTGTTCGCAGCGCTCAGTCACTATTGTCTACGACTGATATCGGATTGAGCGATATCGCTTCCTCTGTAGGGTTGGCCAACCAAAGTCACTTTACGACGGTGTTCAAAACAAAACTAGGAGTGACGCCAGGGTACTTTCGTCTTCAGTGCAGGTCTTGACCTGGACTGGCCGCGCGATTGATCGGACTAGCGCCGCAAGGGAATGAGAGAGCGGAGACGTTCGTCCCGAAGGTATAAGCCAACCCATGCGAGGATGCCAAAATACACGCCAAAGAGGATTGAACTGAAAATTGGATCCTCCATGCGAACCTTGCTGGCGACAGCGCCACCGAGATATCCCGTCAACAGGATCGCGCCGAATACGGCGGTGCGCGGAATCGCGTAGAGAATCGTGCACACCAGCAGGACGATCCCAAGCGGGCGAATGACTTCCTGCGGGTATCCGATTTTCGTCGTGGCCTCAACTACATGGTGCTCCATTGCCAGTTTCGATATGCCGTCGAAAAGCATGAATAGCACCGTTAGGCCGCTTAAAATCCAGCCGGCCCAAATCAACGTCTTTGAGTACGAAGCGGTAGTTTGGGCGTTTGTCGACATGGGAGCTGCTCCTGGTTGCATTGCGGAATTCATTTCAGCCATGTTGGCTCACACATCAGAGCGTCTTTAGATGTTCAGCCATACGATCGAGGCCCGCGCCGATCATCTGACCGAAGCCCATCTTTGCCGTCAGGTCACGCTCAGCGATGGAGTCGAAGCGAGCAACCAGTGTCCATTTTGTCTGCAGGCCACAGTCCTCGAGCGTGATCGTGTTAACGGACGTCGGCGGAGCGGGATTCCGGTTCGGATCCTTGACCGTTCTCCACACGAGCCGTTCCGGCGCAACCACCTCTTCGAATATGCTGTTGATCGTAAAGCGCATTCCATTGGGTGACTGCATGACATGGTGCCAGGCACCGCCGGGCCGCAGATCCATCTCGCACACGGGATTGGTAAAACCCGGCCCCCCGTACCATTCAGCGACATTTTTCGGATCAGTGATGGCGAACCAGACGAGTGCGCGAGGCGCATCGAACATGCGGGTGATGACGATCACCGGCCGTTCCATCGAGCTCACATCTATTATCGCTGCCATTGCCAAATTTCTCCGTTGATCCTCGCTTGGATGCCCGCCAAGGCTGAACTTTTTAGTCTTTGCTCTTGTGCTTCTGCATGACCTTGAGATGTTGGGCCAAGCTATCGAGGCTTCTGTCCCAGAATCGCCGATAGCTTTCGAGCCACTCGACGACCTCGCGGAATGGAGCGGCCTCGAGATGTCGAGGACGCCATTGCGCGTCTCGCCCACATGAAACTAAGCCCGCGGTTTCGAGCACCTTTAGATGCTTGGAGACCGCCGCGAGACTCATCTCATAAGGCTGAGCCAACTCCTTCACGGTGGCATCGCCGGTTGCCAAGCGGGCCAAAATCCCGCGCCGCGTTGGATCGGCGAGCGCGAACAAGGTGGAACTGAGTGGATCCGATGGCATATAACTAATAAGTTGACAACCTATTGGTTAAATATATACAAACTTCCTTCCTTTGGCAAGAGCCATCTACAGAGAATCGATCATGCGGGCTCGCAGCGCGGCATCCGGCATGCGGCCGAAACCGGCACCGATGTTGTCTAGCATGTGCTCAGGGCGCCCAGTCCCAGGAATGGCGCACGTCACCGCGGGATGGCTCAGAACGAACTTCAGCAGCACCTGTGCCCACGATTGACAGTCGATCTCTGGCGCCCACGAAGGAAGGGGCCGATTGCTTAAGCGCCCCAGCAAGCCACCACCGCCAAACGGCTGATTGACGATGACAGCGACACCACGATCTGCGGCGAGCGGAAGAATACGCCGCTCCACCGCGGTATCATTCATTGCGTAGTTGATCTGCAGAAAGTAGAGCGTTTCGGAGCGCAGGACGGATTCGACCTCCGCGAATGCCGATGCCGAATAGTGCGTGATCCCGATGTAACGGATGCGCCCCGCTCTCTTCAAGTCCTTGAGCGTTGATAACTGCACCTTCCAATCGAGAAGATTGTGGACTTGGATCAGATCGATCCGGCGGTCCTGCAGCAGCTCAAACGAACGATTAATCTGATCAAGCCCGGCCTGCTTTCCACTGGTCCAGACCTTCGTCGCGAGAAACGCGCGGGAACGATTCTGCATTTGCGCCAGCAGCTCGCCAACGACGCCTTCGGCCGCCCCGTACATCGGCGATGAGTCGATGACGGAACCGCCGGCTGCGAAAAGTACTTTGAGGACCTCGAGCAACGGAGCGCGCTCCTTGAGCGTTGCGCCGACATCGAAGGTGCGATAAGTGCCACATCCAATGACGGGTAGTGATTCCCTTGTCGCGGGAATGAGTCTCGTGCGCATTTTCTCGCGAACGTCCGTCATGGCCAGACCTCGCTCCGGCAAATTAAGAGCAACCATCGCTGCCGTCAGCTTTTTCAGTAGCTGCCGGCGTGACCGCTGATCCACTTGGTGTACACGCATGCTTGCCCGCTACGCATTTAGATTCTCGGCCCTGAACTTCCGACGCCCTCTCGCCGATCCGCCTCTCGCGGCGAGGACGTTTTCCCCATGCCGCACGGCATTCTATGGCTCTTCCATCTCCCCGCCTGAATCACGGACGGCAATTCCACACGACTGCCATCATCCGACACTTTCAGTAGAGCAGCACCGCCTCGCGCTCGCTGCGCCAGCGGACCTCGTCGCGAGCCGTCAGCGCCTCCAGATCTGCCGGCGTCGCCGCCGGATCGTCCACCCAACGACGCAGCAGATCGCTCCCGTTGATCACGTCGATCGCGGGGCGGTCTTTCTCATACTCGTAGGCAAAGTCGCGCCAAATCTCATAATCCGGCCGTAGCCTCCGGAGAGCTTTGAACACGAGCGCGAACAATCGCCAAGGCCTGAAAACTTCGTGGTCATAGTACGCGGCGTCTTCCACATGCACCTGGACACCCGCGCAGAGCTTGCCTACGTGCTTATGAAACGTAGGCTCGAACCAGCAGGGCCGGAGCTGACAGCCACTCATCCATGGGGTTGCAAGCGAATGCATCTCCGCCAACAATGCCCGCACGTCCAGATCCGGTGCGCCGAACAACTCCAGCGGCCTGGTGGTCCCCCGACCTTCCGACAACGTTGTGGCTTCGAGCATCACCGAGCCCGGATAGCAGCGCGCCATCCAGAGATTGGGAGCGTTAGGACTCGGGTTGACCCACGTCCGCCCGCCGAGCGGCCACCCATATCCCGGGGCAGCGTTCGGCTCCCAACCCACCATCGGCACGACGCGGCACTCGACGTCGAGATTAAGAGTCTCGACGAACCACCGTGCAAGCTCTCCGAGTGTCAGGCCGTGCCGCATCGGCATCGCGCCGGCGCCGACAAAGCTTTCGCAACCCGCCTTAAGCATCAGCCCTTCCACGGGCCGGCCGATAGGATTCGGGCGATCGAGAACCCACACGGCCTTGTGCTCCTTCGCAGCCGCTTCGAGCACGTAACGCAGTGTGGTGACGAACGTGTAAATCCGGCACCCGACGTCCTGCAGATCGACGAGCAGAACGTCAAAGGTATCCATCATTTCAGGTGTCGGCCGGCGTACTTCACCGTAGAGGCTGAAGACTGGTATACCGTGGACGGGGTCGGTGTAGTCCCGCGACTCGATCATGTTGTCCTGCTTGTCCCCGCGCAGTCCGTGCTGAGGACCGAACGCCGCACTTAAGGTCACGTCGCCGAGCGCCGCCAACGCATCGAGGGAATGGACGAGGTCGCGTGTTACGGAAGCGGGGTGCGCCAACAGCGCCACGCGCCGTCCCTTAAGCGGCCTGCGCAGCTCGGGCTCTTCAAGCAAT
>Ga0193728_1001397_pt1 | contig 12276 bp, 10 predicted proteins | sample U1c1metaG_FD_143037 | JGI IMG/M metagenome (GOLD analysis project Ga0193728, IMG submission 143037) | Soil microbial communities from a riparian zone of the East river system, Colorado, United States - U1c1 | ecosystem: Environmental > Terrestrial > Soil > Riparian zone | place: USA: East River...
CTCTCGCGACCGTGCGCGGCAAGCAGCCGGCGACGCTCGGCGACCGGTTCGGCGCCTCGCAGGTCGGCGCGAAGGCGGCCGACGACTTCGACGACCAGCTCGGCCACGTCGACGCGGTGCTCGAGGTCACGGACCACGGGCTCCAGCTCCGCGGCGATGGCAGCATCGCGTCGGTGTCGTTCACGTTCGGTGACACGCACTGCGACGAGATCCGCGAAGTCGTGACCGCCGCATGGGGCGCGGCCCCCGACGACATCTGGATCGATCGCGTGCACCACCGCCGCGCCAGCCTCGGCGGCCTGTTGTGCGTGCTGCACTTCGATCAGATCGTCGACGACGCGGCGTGGGCGAAGGCCGCGCTGCCGAAGCTGCTCGGCAAGTCACCGGCGCAAGCGGCGAAGCTGCTCGGCACGCCGACCGTGCCGCTCGACGAGCCGACGCTGTCGTGGTTCCTGCCCGGCCCACCGAGCGGCCGCGATTCGACCGAGCTCAGCGCGGACGTCTCCGACGACAAGATCGTCGGCACGCGCGCGGTCGCGACCGTGACGGAGACCGAAGCGCTCGCGCTCGTCGACGCGATCACGAAGCACCTCGGCAAGCCCGGCACGAAAGAGGACTACGGCAACGTGTGGACGTGGGACAAGCCGAGCGTGACGGTGAGCTACAACGAGGCGTCGTTGTTGACCGTGGTGACCGAGTGAAGCTGTCGACGATCCTGGCCGGCGCGGATGTCTCGGTCCCGAGCGACCAGGCGATCGATCGCGCGTCGGCGCTCGCCGCGCAGCACGGCGCGAAGTTGATCCTCGTCCACGCGGTCGCGTCCGACCCGCCGATCGAAACCGATAAAGACGTCGCACAACAACTCGGCGAGGTCACCGCCGCGATGCAGCTCGAGGTCACGCGCCGGTTGTCGCTCAAGGTCGACGAGCTGCGCGCGCAGGGCATCGACACCGACATCGAAACCCCGCAGGGTCCGCCCGGCGAGGCCGTCGCGCAGATCGCACGCGCCCGCGGCGCCGACCTGATCGTCGTCGGCACGCATGGCCACACCGGCATCTCGCGGTTCCTGCTCGGCTCGGTCGCGACCGCGATCCTGCGCCACGCACCGTGCGACGTCCTGGTCACGCGCGGCAACGCGTCGAAGCTGGCATTCGAGCGACCGCTGGTCGCGGTCGATTTCTCGCCGGCGTCGAAGCGCGCGCTGCGCCACACCTCGAGGCTCGCGCAAGCGAACGCGCCGATCGAGGTGCTCCACGCGTGGGAGCTCCCGGCCGGATCGTGGGGAGCGTCGTTCTTCGGCGTCGATCGGTTTCCGTGGTCGCAGATCCGCGATGCGGTCGTGCAGAGCGCGAAGCACAAGGCCGAAAAGCTGTTCGCCGAGTACGCGACGATCGGCCATCCGCTCCACCTCGAGCTGGTGCAGGGCGCCCCTACGCCGGTGATCACGCATGCCGCGGAGCGCGGTGGCTTCGATCTGATCGCGGTCGGCTCGCACGGCCACGGCGGGTTCCGCAAGCTCCTGCTCGGTAGCGTCGCCGAAGGTGTGATCCGGCACTCGCCGTGCTCGGTGCTGGTCGCGCACGGCGAGCACGCCGGCGATACCGCGAAGTTCAAGAAGATCTGACCGCGCGATCGTGGACACGACGCGACGTCCGGTGGACAACCGGGCCATGCGACTTTCCCTTCGTACAGCCGTACTCGTGAGCCTCTGCATCGGAGGCGTGGCGTACGGCCAAGCCACGCTCGTCGTGACCGACGCGCCGAAGCCGGCCGACGAGAAGGTCATCATCAAGGGCTGGAATCCGTTCCTCGCGTTCACCGGGACGTTCAACCTGGTGTCGAACTCCAACGTGATCGGCCAGGTCGACGGCACGTCCACCGTCGTCGGCGCGGGCCTGCTCGCGGGCGCCGATTACATCGACGGCAAGCACTTCCTGCAGCTCAGCCTGTCCGCCACCGAAGCGTTCGCGCGCACGCCGGTGATCCACCGCTTCATCAAGTCGAACGACGCCGCGAAGCTCGAGGGCGTCTACAACTACTTCCTCGCCGAGCACGAGGGCCTGTACGGCCGGCTGAGCGTCGCCACGTCGTTCTTCTCGAGCGACGATATCCGCGGCGCCCCGACCTCGTGGGTCGACGCGACCGGCATGACGCCGGTGCCGCTCGCCACGGACGCGACCAAACAACACCTCGCGGATGGCTTCGAGCCGCTCACGATCTCCGAGTCCGCCGGCGGCTTCTACGATCCGATCAAGAAGGACGAGATCGCGCTGTCGCTGCGGCTCGGCGTCGGTGGGCGCAGCACGTTCGCGGACGGCGTGTTCGTCAACCACGACAACGCGGCGACGCCGGAGATCGAGCTCCTCGAGCTGTCGACCGTGCACCAGCTCGGCATCGAAGCGTTCGCCGGCGCCGTCGGCAAGCTCGAGAAGGGCAAGTTCAACTACAAGGCCGGGCTCGCGGTGCTGCTGCCGTTCGTCAACAACGACAAGGCCGATCGCAGCGCGACCTCGCTCACGCGCGTCGCGTTCGAAGCGACGCTGACCTACACGATGGCGGCGTGGTTGTCGGTCGTCTACTCGTCGCAGATCATCCGCGATCCGCAGCTGTTCCCGGCCGGCAAGGACGAGGTCCAGCTCCAGAACACGCTGCTCGCGACGTTCCAGTTCAACCTGGTCAAGAAGAAGGAAGCGCCGAAGCCGAAGACCAAGGAACAGCAGGATCTCGAGGACGCGATCAAGCGCGCCGACGAGGCCGAGAAGGCGTTGAAGGAGGCGCGCCAGAAGCTCGAGGAGAAGGCGAACCCGACACCGCCGTCGTCCCCGATCGACACGTCGCAGCCGACGCCGCCGCAACCTCCGACGACGACGCCGCCGGTCAACCAGACGCCCTGACACCACCGGCGAGCCCGGGACGTCGAGCGCCGGCGCGACTCAGCCGCCTTCGAGCGTGAGCGCGGCGATCTTGTTGTCTTCCTTCGCCGCTTCGTCGGCGCCGGGGAGTGCCTTCTTCTGCTCGGTGATGTTCGGCCACGTGTCCGCGGTCGCCGCCGCGTCCTTGAGGTTTGCCGGCCACGCGCCGGTCTCGATCTCGGTCAGCTTCTTCGCGCCGGAGACGAGCGCGTTGATGTCCTTGTAGACGGCCCACTTCGCCGGGAGCTCGCTCTCCTCGAAGATCGCGGTGGTCGGGCACTCCGGCTCGCACGCGCCGCAGTCGATGCACTCGTCCGGGTGGATCGCGATCGAGTTCTTGCCTTCATAGAAACAATCGACCGGGCAGACCGCGACACAATCGGTGTACTTGCACTTCACGCACGGATCAGCGACGACGTATGCCATGGCGGGATCTAGACACAACTCCTCGCGAAGCGGAAGGAACCGGATCGCGGTTTTGCTCGTAGGTTTCGGCGTGATCGCGGCCGCATGCTCGACCCATCACGACGCCCGGCCGGCATCCGGCAGTGGCGCCGGAAGTGCCGAGATCCCGGCACCGGTTGGACCGATCGCGGCCGACTACAAGGCCGACATCGAGAACCTGTGCGACGTCGAGATGCGCTCCGGCGCCGATCAGCTCGAGCCCGCTCAGCGCAACCCGACGATCGCGATGTGGCTCGGTCCGAACATCAAGACGACCGCCGGCCACCAGTTCCTCGTCCAGATCCAACCGTTGCAGGGCGCCGACAAGGCGAACGCGCTCGAAGCCGAAGCGAAGCGCGTGGGAATTTCGCAATGCCCGCTCGCGACCGAATGGCGCACGCCCGGCGCCATGAATCCGCCGTGACGTGTGTTACGGCACACGCTCGGGCGAGATGTTGTATCGCGCGCTGAGACCGTGCCACGATCACCGGCTATGAGGTCGGGGTTCGTTTGCCTGCTCGCCGCTGGATGCAACTCGATCTTCGGGTCGCACGACGTGCTCAACGGCAGCAAGGATGCCGACGTGCGCCCGAAGGACGCGGCACCGTACACGCTGTACTTGACCGGCATGAACGTCGATACGACGACGAACCCGGATCCCACGCAGATCATGCCGACGTTCCCGGGGCTCGTCGGTGCGACCGTCGCCGCGGGTCCCCTCGGTCAGCCGACCCAGGCTCTCGACCTCGCCGGCGATGGCTCGTTCACGATTCCGTTCGAGCTCGCGCAGGACGTCTATCGCGTCGTCTACACGCCGCCCGACAACGTCCCCGTCGAGATCCAGGGCAAGATCCAGAACGCGCACTTCGTGGTGGCGTCGATCGGCCGTCCCGACGCGATGGTCGCCCCGTCGAACGCCGTGCTCGGCGATGTGGCACCGCTCAACGGGCCCAGCCCCTCGTACACGAACTTTCACATGTTCACGATCGGCACGTTCGCCGTACGGCTCGCAGGCAACCTCAGCCGGATCGGCAACAGCACGAACTGGACGACGAACGCGATGCAGGTCGATGCGATCCAGTCGATGAGCGGCGCGCTCTACACGCCGGAGATGGCCAAGGGGGACCGCATCATCGTGACCGACGGTGACGCGAGCGACCAGGCGACGGGGTTCACGGTCGGCTCGATTCCGGACTTCAGCGCGGGCTACGCCCCACCGACGATGGCGCCGTGGAAGGCCGTGGCCGACGTCGGCAACCAGCAGATGAAATGGGGCTACGCGTCGTCGCAGATGGAGACCTCCGGCCGGGTGACCGCCGCCACACCGTCGAGCTGGATGAACGACAACCCGCTGAGCAGCATGGACGTACCTCCGTTCGTGTACGGCGGCGTCGTGCCGTCGACGAAGCTGCCGAACTTCGTCGAGTCCGCTGGAGGCTACGTCAAGGTCAGCGGCAACCCGTTGAACCGCTGGACGTCGCGCGGCTACGGCGGCCTCGGCGTGCCGATCTACCTGCCGCTGACCCAGACCACGGTGGAAGGCACCCTCACGATGGTCCACGTGTTCAACGGCACCGATGCACCGGCGTTCCCGACCGCGATGTTCGTGCGTTACTCGAGGTCCGGTGTCGTCGAGGGCGTGACGCTGACCGCCGGCATCCAGACGATCGCGCCCGCGAACAACACGACGCTGACGAACGTCCCGGTCTCGGTCGGCATGGCGTACACGACGAGCCAGCACATGACGCTGAACGGCCTCGATATCTTCATCGACAACGGCCCGGCGAACCCGATTACGAACGCGCCGGCGCAGATGGACTTCGTGTTCGGCCTCGACAAGCCGGCGACGACCGACGACTGCGTCTCGACGGTCTACGAGATCGACAACAGCACGCTGATCCCGGTGCATCGCTACGTGTCGACGCCGAACAACGTGCAGGTCAACGCCACGGTCAAGATCGACAAGTCCGTGTTCGGCGCGGGTCACGACTACGTGATCGGGATCTCGTGTCACGAGGGCCTGCCGGGCATCGCGACCGGCCTCGACTGGTCGCAGGTCGCCTACCCGTTCTCCGAATCGGTCACCTGGTCGCATCCGTTCAACGTCCAATAGCGTCTGGATCACGGACGTTCATGTCCGCCGGGCGGACCGCTCGGACACTCGCGCGCATGGTTGCGCGCGGTTAGCTCCGGCACGCGATGTGGATCATCGCGGCGCGGAGGTCCAGATGTCCGCTGATGACAAGAAGAACAAATCGATCGCCGAAGCCGTTCGCGCGATTCACAAACAATTCGGCACCGGCTCGATCATGCGCCTCGACGGCAGCGCCGTGCAGGCCGTCGAGGTCATTCCCACCGGCTCGGTCGCGCTCGACGTCGCGCTCGGCTGCGGCGGGCTCCCGCGCGGCCGGATCGTCGAGATCTACGGTCCCGAGTCGTCCGGCAAGACGACGCTGACGCTGCACGCGATCGCCGAGGCCCAGCGCGCGGGCGGCGTGTGTGCGTTCATCGATGCCGAGCACGCGCTCGACACCGCGTACGCGCGCCGGCTCGGGGTCGATCTCGAGGACCTGCTGGTCAGCCAGCCCGACCATGGCGAGCAGGCGCTCGAGATCGCCGACACGCTGGTGCGTACCGGCGCGATCGATCTGATCGTCATCGACTCGGTGGCGGCGCTCACGCCGAAGGCCGAGATCGAGGGCGATATGGGCGACTCGCATATGGGCCTGCAGGCGCGCTTGATGTCGCAAGCGCTGCGCAAGCTCACGGGTGTGATCTCGCGGACGCGCACGACGATCATCTTCATCAACCAGCTTCGGATGAAGATCGGCGTCGTCTACGGCAACCCCGAGACCACCACCGGCGGCAACGCGCTCAAGTTCTACTGCTCGGTGCGGCTGGACATCCGGCGCAAGAAGGCGATCAAGCGCGGCGAGGAGACGATCGGCAGCGAGGTGAAGGTCAAGGTCGTGAAGAACAAGCTCGCGCCGCCGTTCCGCGAGGCCGAGTTCGAGATCCTGTACGGCACCGGCATCAACAAGCTGGGCGAGCTCGTCGATACCGCCGAGAAGCTCGGTGTCGTCGAAAAGTCCGGCACCTGGTACTCGTACGAAGGCGACCGGCTCGGCCAAGGCCGCGACAAGGTGCTCGCTCACCTCGACGAGCGCCCGCGGCTGCAGGAGCAGATGCGGACCGCGCTGATCGCGCAGGCCAAGCGCATCGCGGCCGGCCCGCTACCGATAGCTCCGGTGGCGATCCCGGCGAGCGTCGCGACCGCATGAGTGCCCGCACGGCTTCATCGTCCGAGATCGACTTCGGTTTTCCGTAGGACCGCGTGACCAGCGCGCGCGACAAAGCTGGTTCTCACCCGCGCAGGTAGCTGATCTGCCGTCGAGACATGATGCATTTGGTTGCAGTTCGAAACATCTCACGAGCGTTCGATTGACGGTTGGAGCTGCGAGTTCCTACCCTTCCTGATGTTGTGGCTCGCGTGCGTTCGGTACTGATCGTCGACGACGACAAGCGCGTGCTGCAGTCCTGCGAGCGCGCGCTGAAGTCGGAGCGCGACGTGTACGTGACGACCGACCCCGCGCGCGCCAGAACGCTCGTGCGGTCGTTCAAGCCGGACGCCGCGATCGTCGATCTTCGCATCGGCGAGGAGTCGGGGATCGATCTGATCAAAGACCTCCGCCGCTTGCACCCCGACGTCAAGGTCGCGCTGCTGAGCGGATATCTCTCGGTCACGGTGACGATGGCCGCGGTGAAGGCAGGGGCCGAGGTCGTGCTGTCGAAGCCCGTGGGGGCACGAGAGATCGTGCGCCACCTCGAAGAGGGCACCACGCCGGAGCCAGACATTCACGAGACTCCGTCGCTGGAGCGGGTGGAATGGGAGCACATCAATCGCGTCGTCGCCGACACGAAGGGCAACCTGTCCGAGGCTGCCCGCCGGTTGGGAATCTACCGACAGACGCTGCAACGCCGGCTGCAACGCAAGCCGCCGAAGGCAGGCCGTTAGTGACCGCAGTCCATCATCTCGCCCTCATCGCCGCCCACGACCTCTACGGCGCGGAGCTGGTTCGTCGCCTCGCACCGGAGCACGCGCTCGCATGCGCGGATCGCGAGGCGCTCGCGGAGCGCTTGCTCGCGATGTCCAAGCAACTGGCGCCCGCGCCGCGCGTGCTCGACCTCGTCGGCATGACCGGCCACGACAAGCTGCTCACGTTTCACGGCCGCGCGCTCGACACGCGGATCGGGCGCGTGCGTGCGAGCCACCGCGAGCTCGCAGAACAAGGCGTGATCGCGCGGCTCGATATCGTCGGCGTGCGCCTCGTCGGCTGCATGTCCGCGGTCGGCGAGCCGGCGCGGCGAACGATCGCGCAGCTCGCCGACATCCTCGACGTCGAGGTCACCGGCACGACCGAGCTCGTCACGGTCGACGACATCACGGCGACCGGGTTCGTGTCACCGCCGCCTCGACAGTGGCACGCCGGCACCTGCCTCGACCTCGACAACCTGACCGCGGGTCCGCTGCTCGCCGGCGCGCACGCGCTCACGCTCGCCCGGGCGCGGGACGTGCTCGCGTGCATCCGCCGCGACGCCGGCGTCGAGCTGCCGCGCCTGCTCGCGCTGCCGCACGCAGTGCTCGGCTTGCCGCGTGGTGATCAGTTCCACCACCTCGAGCTGCTGCTCGACTACGAGCTCGTGCGCACCGGCTCGACGGTTTTCCCGGTCGACGATCCGCGCGCGCTGCGCTCGCTGCTCGAGCGCTAGGCGTCACCCTACCGGCCGCAGCCGCACGACGTCATCGCCGACCAGCTGGTGCTCGACGAGCCGGCGGTAGATCCCGCGCCGCGCCATCAGCTCCTCGTGCGCGCCCTGCTCGACGATCTGCGCGTTCTCGATCACGATGATCCGATCGGCATCGCGAACGGTGCTGAGCCGATGCGCGACGATGATCGTGGTGCGATCGACCATGATCCGCGCGAGCGCCGCCTGCACCGCGGCTTCGCTCTCGGCATCGAGGTTCGAGGTTGCCTCGTCGAGGATCAGCACGCGCGGGTTCGCGATCAGCGCGCGCGCGAGCGCGATCCGCTGCTTCTGGCCGCCCGAGAGCTTGGTGCCACGCTCGCCGATCACCGTCGCGTAGCCCTCGGGAAAGCCGCTCACGAAGTCGTGCGCGTTCGCATCCTTCGCGGCCTGAACGATCTCGTCCTCGGTCGCGCCGGTCTTGCCATACCCGATGTTGTCGCGAATCGATCCGGAGAACAGTACGGGCTCCTGCGCGACCATCGCGAGCGCGCCGCGGAGATCGCGCAGCGCGAGCTGGCGGATGTCGACGCCCTCGAGCCGAACGGTGCCGGCGTCGACGTCATAGAACCGGTAGAGCAGCGAGAGGATCGTCGACTTGCCGGCTCCCGACGGACCGACGACGGCGATGCTCTCGCCCGGGGCGATCTCGAGGTCGACCCCGGTCAGCACGGGCTGCTCGCGGCGCGTCGGGTACGCAAAGCTCACGTTCTCGAACGTGATCTTGCCGCGGCCGGCGGGGAGCGGTGTGGTGACCTCGGCGTCGCGGATGTCGGGCTCGGTGTCGATCACCGCGAACAGCCGATCCGTGGCCCCGGCCGCGCGCTGCAGCGAGGCCCACAGGCCCGCGAGGTCGGCGACTGCGCCGGCGACGATGAACGTGTAGAGGAAGAACGACGTCAGATCGCCCGCGCTGAGCCGGCCGTCGATCAGCGCGCGGCCGCCGAGCCACACGACCGCGGCGATGCCGACGTAGCCCGCGGTCATCGCCGTCGAGAAGAACCACGCGCGCCAGCGCACGAGGTCGAGCGTCTTGCGAAACGCGCCCTCGACGCCGTCGCGGTAGCGGGTCGCCTCGTGGTGCTCGCGGACGAACGCCTGCACGGTCGCGATCGCGCCGATCGATTCCTGGACCTGGCCCGACACCGCGGCGAGCTGGTCCTGCACGCCGCGCGTCATCGTGCGGATCTTGCGGCCGAACACCATCGTCGACAGGACGATCGGCGGCACGATCGCGAGCATCAGCAGCGTGAGCTTGACGTCGATCACGAACAGCATGATCAGCGCGCCGATCATCTGCACGGCGTTGCGCGTCGCCATCGACAGATCCGAGCCGACGACGTCCTCGACGATAGTGACATCCGACGCCAGCCGGCCGACGAGCTCGCCGGAGCGGCGCTCGTAGAACCAAGCGAGCGGCAGCGTGATCAACCGATCGACGACCATCGCGCGGAGATCCGCGACGACGCGCTCGCCGAGCCAGCTGATGCTGTAGTGCCGCAGCCACACGAGCACGGCGTTCGCCGCGAACAGCACGAGCAGGCCGACGACGATCATGTCGAGGTCGTGCGTCTCCTTCGAGTGCATGCCGACATCGATCGCGTAGCGCGCGGCCTGCGGGTACGCGAGCGTGATGCCGGATGCCGCGAACAGCGTGACGATCGCGAGCACGAACCGCCCGCGATGCGGCCGGAGGAGCGCGGTCAATCGCCACAGGACCGCGAGCCGGCGCTTGTCCTTGCCCTTGGCAGGGTCGTCGACATAGACGCCGCTCACGAGGGGCATTGTACCGGCATCCATACTAAAACCCCCGCCATGCGTACCTGGCCGATCGTCCTGGCTGTCATCCTCGCAGGGGCCTGCGGCAACCACACGTCGCTGCTGGACCTGAGCGCGGCCTCCGGCGGCGCGGCCGACGAGCTGTGGGACCTGGCGCCCGACGGCACCGAGGTCGGCGTCGTCGCGTCGCCGAAGGCGATCGGCCTGGTCCTCGACGGTGTCACCGCGGTGCAGGCGCTGGTCAAGACCGGCGACTTCGAGCCGATGAAACCGACGGCCCAGGCGCTGATCGCCGCGCTGCTCGGCCGGGCCGATGCGACGCCCGCCGAGGCCGGCCTGGCGCGCGACAAGGGCTTCGCGATGTTCATCGCGGGCGACGGCGTGGTCGGCGTGATGCCGATCGGCGACCGCGACCGGTTCATGGCGACCAAGCACGGCACGCGCGGCGCGGTCGACAAGTTGAACGGCAACAGCTGCAAGCCGCTGCGCGGGCTCTACGTGTGCGCCACGAACGACAAGCTGTTCGATCGGCTCGGCAAGGGCAGCCTGCGCGGCAAGGCGGCGCTCGCCGGTGGCCGCGGCGACGTCGAGGTCTACGCGCCGCAACTGCCGCTGTTCGGCGGCGGCCCCGGTGATCTCGCGATCGCGATCGAGATCGAGCCCGGCGCGGTTGCCGCGCGCGGTGTGTGGACCGGCACACCGACCGGCACGCTCGGCGCGCTGTCAGGCGTGACCGCACCGAAGCCGGTCGCCACCAACGCCAGCGGGTTCGTGTCGTTCGATCTCGCGAAGCTACTCGCCGGTGTTCCGCCGGTACCGATCGTGCCGGGCGTCACCGCCGACGCGATCGCGAAGTCGCTCGCGGGCCCGCTCACCGCCGTGATCCCCGCGGGCACGGTCGACATCCAGATCACCGTCCCGCTGCTCGACACCGGGCCGCTCAAGACCACGCTCGAGCACTGCAAGGAGCTCGGGACGTTCCTCGATCTCACCGAAGAGCAACCGAAGGACGCGTGCCGGTTCCGCCTGCAGAGCGCGAGCGTGATCGAGCTCGAGGCGTGGATCGACGAGGGCGCGAAGCAGCTCCGCGTCGGTGCGCATCGCGGCGCGGCCAGCGCGGGCGTGGCCTCGACCCCGACCGCGATCGGCAGCGAGCTCGCGAAGGGCGACTGGACCGCGGAGTTCTGGGGCCGCGGCACGATGCTGAACCTCACCGGCGTCACGCCGAGCACGCTGCCGATTCCACCGGCGGGCGCCGCGGCGCTGCACGCGATCGCGCTCGTCAACGAGCTCGGCGTCGGGCTCGCGGTCGACGCGAAGGGCGTCCGCGTGCGCGGCGTGCTGCGGACCGCGTGGGCAAATCCCCCCGATGTCGCTCAGAAGATCATCGCGATCGGCGGAGATGACATCGTGCACGGCAAGGGCACCGCGCCCGGCCAAGCGATCGCCGCGACTCACGCGAGCGCGCCGTTCGCGCAGGACTTCGCCGCGGGGCAAGGCGGCCTGATGGTGCCCGCGGCGGCGCTCGGCATCGCGACCGCGATCATCGTTCCCGCGATCGGCGAATTACTCGGAGGCGGGATGGCTCCCGATCAACCTCCCGACGACGATCAACCCGTGCCGTAATCGCGGGCTGCGACTACACTCGGCCGATGCGTCGTCCGTGGTGGCTCGTGGTCGTCCTGTGCGCGTGTGGTGCTGCGAAAACGCCGCCGCCGCCCCCAACCCCACCCGCGATCGCGGCGGCCGCGCCCGGCGATCCGATCACGCCGCTCGATCCGCAGATCAAGGTCGGCCACCTCGCGAACGGCCTGACCTATTACGTGATGAAGCACGCCAAGCCGGAGCAGCGCGCGTCGCTGTGGCTCGCGGTCAATGCCGGCTCGGTGCTCGAGGACGACGACCAGCGCGGCCTCGCGCACTTCGTCGAGCACATGGCGTTCGACGGCACCAAGCGGTTCCCGAAGCAGCACATCGTCGACTTCATCGAGAAGGTCGGCATGGAGTTCGGTGCCGACGTCAACGCGTACACGTCGTTCGATCAGACCGTGTACCAGCTGACCGTGCCGACCGACGATCCGGCGACGCTGCTCAAGGGTGTCGACATCCTGCGCGACTGGGCCGGCGACATCACGTTCGACCCGGCCGAGGTCGACCGGGAGCGCGGCGTCGTGCTCGAAGAGTGGCGGCTCGGCCGCGGTGCCGCCGCGCGGATCGAGGACAAGCAATGGCCGGTCGTGTTCGCCGGCTCGAAGTACGCCGAGCGGCTCGTGATCGGCCTGCCCGACATCATCAAGACCGCGAAGCGCGACACGCTCTATCGGTTCTACAAGGA
>Ga0193728_1001398_pt1 | contig 12276 bp, 13 predicted proteins | sample U1c1metaG_FD_143037 | JGI IMG/M metagenome (GOLD analysis project Ga0193728, IMG submission 143037) | Soil microbial communities from a riparian zone of the East river system, Colorado, United States - U1c1 | ecosystem: Environmental > Terrestrial > Soil > Riparian zone | place: USA: East River...
GGGTGTGCAACGCTCGTCCGCCGTGTCGCCCAGAAATCTTTTCTGGCCGGTGACAAATCCCTGGAGCCGCTCGGCCATCAGGTTCACCGCCTGGCCGAGTTGCCCAAGCTCATCGCGGCGGCGGACGCGAACCCGCACATCGAATCCTCCCTGCGAAATGCGCTCGGTCGCCCGCGTCATTTCACTCAGGGAGAGAGTGATGCCCCGGACCAGCGGAAACCAAAACAGAACCGAAAACAACAGCGCCCAGCCTGCCGCCCAAATGATCGGTTTAAGGTCAAAGAACAAGCCACCGCCATAAAGATTCTCCGATATTATGAGTAACGTTCCGAATCGCGGCGGCCAGCTAATGCCCTGGTCGCCCAAAAATGCCGGCATGCCAATCCAATAACGCACGGGGTTTCCTGTGCGCAGCACAAAGCGTGGATGCGGCGCCGGGGGCTTGAAAATCTCAGTTCCCCGTGGCTGACCCGGAACAGATCCGAACCAGCGAGGGCCCACATTCGTAGTTCCGGTGGATGTCCCCCGAATTTCTTGAGTGACATGTTCCCCTGGACCAGGACCGCCTTTCTCTAATGTCTCCCCACCCGACGGGGAGAGGGTTTGAGGTTGGGCATCCGTTTGGCGTCTCGCAGGGAGGCTGTCTCCAAATCCACCTGGACCTTCGCCGTTGTGGGGGTGCTCCATGCCAGGCATCTCTGGCCGACGCCACGGAGGACCTTTTAAATGCTGTCGCACCTCCTCCGGCAACGAAATCTTTTCGCCCGCGAGTTGATTGCTGTCATCCTGAAACAACACAAATTTCACACCATGCGCGGTTGCGCTTTTTTGCAAGACCGCATCCCATTCTGAGTTTGGCCGTGCCCGAAGTTCAGCGGTGATGGCTTCGCTTACCGTTCCTATCCGCGCCGCCACCGGGCCGGAGACCAGCAAATCCAGCCCGAACCTCCCGGCGAAAATGAAAAAGCCCGCCAGCCCCAGCAACAGCAGGTTCAGAACGAACCACAGCACGATCTTCAGGTAGAGTGGAAACCGGCGTTTCATGCGTCAGGGTTGATCAGCATGTAGCCGACCGCGCGAATGGTTCTGATGAAACGCGGCTCCTTTGCGTCATCGCCCAGCTTCCGGCGCAGAGCGGCAACATGAACGTCAATCGAACGATCGAACACGTCGTAATCTCTCGCGCGCGCCTCTTCGATGAGTTGCTCTCGGGATTTCACTCGACCCCGGCTCCGAGCCAGCGAAGTGAGGATCTCAAATTCCACCGCCGTTAGCGTCAGCGGCTGGTCGCCTAAAACTGCCGTGTGAGCGGATACGTTAATGCGCAGCGGCCCCACCACCAATTCGTCGGCTTTCCCCTCGGCTGGCTGGCGCGTCGCGCGACGGCTTACGGCCCGGAGCCGCGCCAGCAGTTCACGAGTCGAGAACGTCTTGGGCAGATAATCGTCCGCGCCGATCTCCAGCCCTACGATCCGATCCGGCTCATCCCCCAACGCGGTCAGCATCAACACCGGGACATCGCTCTTCCGCCGGATGCCCTTGAGCACCTCAAAGCCGTCCATTCCCGGAAGCATGACATCCAGAATGACAGCTTGCCACGTCTCGTCTGTAGCGCTCGCCAGCCCGTCTGGACCAGTATGGACTGTGGTGATGTCGTAACCCAGCGGCTCCAGGTAATCCCGGATCAGGCGGCAGAGTTTGCGATCGTCATCGATCACCAATACTCGCGGACGGCCATCCGGCGCGTTTGTTTCTGCGGTTTGTTTCACGGCTGCGTACAAGCGTAGCATATGCGCGCCCCAAGACCCGCCCTTTTACACTTTCTTAACAATTCTCCCGCTCTCCGGCACACAACCTTAACAGAGCGGGTCATATCTCCCGCTGGACGCCATGCTCGGTCTTTGATTTCATTTCAAAGCTGTCCAGCCGAACATCGTTATTCAAACCTAAACGAAATGAGTATGCTCAAGATTAACACCAAAGATATTGCCGAGGAATCCTGGTCTTCACCCAAAGGAAAGTTTGGCGGCTCCAGCAAGGAGCTCTCCGTGGCCCTGGGACGTAAACCGCAATCCACCGACCTGAATGAACGCCACCCCTTCGATGTTGAGATTTGCCGCATCCCGCCCGGCAAGATTCATTGTCCCTATCACTCACACAGCGCCCAATGGGAGTTCTACCATGTGATCTCGGGCCAAGGCATCGTCCGTCACAAAGATGGCACCACTCCCATCGAACCCGGTGACGCATTCATCTTCGGCCCCGACCAGCCACACCAGCTTGCTAATCCCCATCCTGAAGCGGGCCAGGATCTTGTGCTCTACATCGTCGCGGATAATCCGATCGGCGAGTCCGGTTATTATCCCGATAGCGGGAAATGGCTCGTGCGCTCCCCCGAACGCCAGCTCATCCGCTCCGCCGCGCTCGACTATTACGATGGTGAGGAATAGTGCCCTCGCGCAGACTGGAAGCACGCACGCGGAAGCAAACCCATCAGAAATAGGCTCTTAATCCCTCCGATGCACGGAGTCCTCCCGGATTATTGGCGCGTGTTGGCTCACTGCTGCCGGGGGAACTGAGGGACCTCTCTGTCCGGAATAGCGACTTTTGCCTTTTACACTTCCTTAGCAATTTTGTCGCTCTCCCCACACCGAATCTTAACAGAGCCGGTGTCTATTCCTTCATGAAACAAAACTTCATGACCATGACAACTTCAACCGCACGGCCTTGCGCGACCGCTGGCAAGGGAACCGAATCACTGGACCGTGTCGCCAACCAGCGGAATAACATCCACGCGGAATTGCAGGCCCTGAAACTAAGTTTGCTTCGGCCCGCTCTCCAAAAAGCAACCGACCCCGAGCTGTGCCATCGCCTTCGTCTCGCGGCCAATGAAGCGCTCGCCACCGCCTGGGCGAGGCCCTTTCCGTTTTTGCTCCTCCCGTGCCTGCTCGAAGACAAGATCCGCGAGGTCCAGCAATGGTTCCAACGTCAGCAGCGGATTCTGGCCATTACGCGCTCTCTGTTCGAAGAATGCGATCTTTTACACTCACTTGACAATTTCCCCGCTCCCGCCACACGGACCCTTAACACACCGGGTGTCTATTCCCCTGTAATGAAGATGAACTCGAACGCATCGGAGCCGGCCTCATCGCCCTCCCGCTCGAACGCTTTTACCGCTTCGAACCGTTTTCGAAGCAATTCCTCGCCGCAAACCTGCACCATAACTCAATGACACGCGCCTCCCGGCGGCGCGAGGCCGCGTGTCACCAAACGAAAAAGAAACATATGAAAAAGAAAATCCTGCTCGCGGCGCTGGCCTTCGGGTCAGTCGCCTCTTACGCACAAAATGACGAACGGCCGGGCCCGCCTCCGCCGCCTCCCATCATCCAGGCGCTCGATGCCAACGGCGACGGCGTCATTAGCGCCGACGAAATCGCCAATGCTCCCGCCGCCCTTAAAACCCTCGATACGAACGGCGACGGCCAGCTCACCTCCAATGAACTTATGCCCGGTCGACCTCCGGGCCATCCGAACGACGGGCGGCCACACTTCAGCATGCCGCTCATAGCTGCACTCGACACCGATACTAACGGCATCCTCAGCGCCGATGAAATCGCCAACGCTTCCGCCGCTCTGAAGACGCTGGATAAAAACGGTGATGGCCAGCTAACGCCGGATGAATTCGCCCCTCATCATCATGACGGAGAGTTCGGTCAAGGCCACTCGCCTTTCCACTTTCCTCTGCTCGCTGCGCTTGATAGCGACACCAACGGTGTCCTCAGCGCCGATGAGATCGCCAATGCCTCGAACGCCTTGAAGACCCTCGACAAGAATGGCGATGGCCAGCTCAGCGCTGATGAATATTTGCCTCCGCATCCGCAGGGCGCCCCTCGTGGCGAAGACCATCCCCGATTCGCCCCTCCGATTGTCGCCGCGCTCGATGCCGACGGAGACGGCATCATCAGCGCCGCCGAAATCGCGAACGCCCCAGCCGCCCTGAAAACCCTGGATAGAAACGGCGATGGCCAGCTCAGCGGCGACGAGCTTTTCCCCAGGCCCCCGGGTGGTCCCGATGGCGGTCGTCCGCGGTTCGCCAGATAGCCGCCCTGGCCGTCCTTCTGGAAACAAACCGCAGCAAGAAACACTGCTTTCTGTCAGCTAAACAAATAGAGCAGCCGGTTCCCTCTCCTCCCCAAAAGGAGGAGAGGGGAGCATGTTTGTGGACGACTACTGGAAAGTTAACCCACGCCCGTCCAAGGGAAGAGATTAGTATCCGCGCGTTCCGAGTTAACTCCATTACCCCAAAAAAATATTCAAAAAATCACTGGAATTCTTTTGCATTTGGATGAAGGCTTTCCCTTGTCACTTAAACTAAAAATAAACTTATGACTAAACCAATTCCGGATGGATTTCACACGATCACTCCTCACATCATTGTGTCGGACGCCGCCAGGGCTATGGAGTTTTACAAAAAAGCTTTCGGCGCCCAGGAAAGCGGACGCTTCATGACGCCTGACGGCAAGGCCGTTATGCATGGGCAAATGAAAATCGGCACCTCCATGCTGATGCTCGGCAGTGAATTCCCGCCCCATTGTCTTTCGCCCAAAAGCCGCGGCGGCACCAGCGTCACGCTCAGTCTCTACGTCGAGAACGCCGACGCCGCCTTCGATCGCGCGGTGAAAGCCGGCTGCACCGTGAAGATGCCGATGTCCGACATGTTCTGGGGTGACCGCTACGGCCAGGTCGAAGACCCTTTTGGCCATCAGTGGTCCATTGCAACCCATAAACAGGACCTTACGGAAGATCAGATTGCCGCCAACGCCCGGAACTTCTTTGCGAACGCGCCGAAGCAATGCGCGCCGGAAATGGCCACGGCCTAGATCCTTGTTCAAACGCAGGGAACGCGAAGATCGTCAGAGCCTCGGGAGAAAACTTCCAAGCTCTGCGCCTTTCCGCGTTCTCTGCCCTCCTCGTCCTGGCTATAACCTCAGCCGGTAGTAGCAAGCTGGGCCGTTCGTAGTCGGCACCGGGATGATGTTCACCGGCGGCGTCGCCAGGATGTCCCTGGGAATTGTTTCAAACTCCCCGCGTGCCGCTGGGCATGTTTCAGCGTGATTACTCGCTGCCCAAACCGGCGTTCCAAAACCTGCATAAGCATCTTGCGTTCCGGAATTGGGCCGTGTAACGGCCGGACCTTAAAATGTGTCGCCGTTTTCCGCAGCCATCGATTCTATGGCGGTCATTTCTCCCTTGTCGAAGCATGTGTCGAGGAAGCGAACCCAACGCTCCTCACTGATGTTGCGCGAGTCGAGTGAATTGCTGTAGGCAGTTGCACGTCTTATACGGGCTTTTCTTTCGGAGATTCTAGCTTTTTCACCCGCAAAGTCTGGGCCCGTCAGCTTTTCGATCGCCTTGGCTTGGATGGAGTCACCAATCAATTGTTCCAGAAACATCTTTCCCTGGCCCACCCGGGTACCCATATCGAAGCAACTTCGGATCGCCTGCTGATCTTCGGAACTTTCCTCCAGGATGGTCTTGCTCAATTTGGACCAGGCAACAATCCCCACGACCTGGCCCATGGCATATATTCGAGCGGTGTATTTGGAGCGTCCCGAGGATTCCATTGCTCGGATGACACATTTCTGAATCGCCAGCGAATAGGTCTCGAAGCCTTTTTTTCGATCAGCCACTACAACAAGCTGCCTCGCAGCCGCGACATTCGTTCTGAGGCACTCAAATGCGGCCTCCAAATAACAGGGTGCCGCATTCGTCGGCTCCAATAAGCGCCACCTACCGATCGCCGTGCTCAACTCGTCGGCGATGGTTTCGAACCCTTTTGCCTGATTTTCGAGCTGGGAGATATCACGGTAGGCCAGCGCAGCCCAGACCACTGGCGCAGTGGGCGACTGTTCTGCGGCTTGCGCAAGCAGCTCCCTGCCGAGCGGGTCGCTGAAGTGTGCCTGGGTACCCGCCCCCACGAGTTCCTCGGCATCGCGTCGAGTCAGGAACCGCTGCTGCAGTTCCTTCTTCGAAAGTTGTGCACTCGCGAAGACCGCAACTCGCGCCTCGAAGTTCGTGTGCGCGTCCTCTCGAAAGGCGCGCCGGAAGTCGGCAAATGTCGGCGGATGCGAAGGATCAGTGCTGCAAGCCATCAGTGCCGAAAATATGAGAAGCCCGCCGATGAATCCCCACCCACGGGTCGCTTTCGCTGCTGGCATGTCTCTGAATACTGACAAGAAAAAGTGCCTTTTGATCCCGCAACACATCGGCTGATGCCGAATTCCTCTTCAGCTTCAGCCAACAGAGCAAGGATACTGGCAAAACCAGCCGCGCTCAAGTGCCGTTGTTCGGCACTTTCAAGCGTTCCAAGATAGCCGCGAATGGCTGTAGTCTGTGAATAGGTCTGTCGCGCCGCAGCCCTCGCGAAGACCATTTCGCAGCACGCTTCCGCTTCCATTTCTGAACCGCCGCGCGAAGCGTTCCCGTCTCCGAAATAACGCGCCAAAACGCGAGCCTCGTCAAGAGCGGTTGGTTCGTCTTGTGTCAACGGTTGTTCTTGTTCGCCCGCGGCACGTTTCAGCCCACCCCGAACTACAATCCCGGCGGCGGGAGCGGCACTTACAACAATCATCCGGTTGGCGTTTTTTACATCGGAGCGCGCTGGGCGATTTTTAACCAGGACCTCGCAAGCATGCTCAACAATGCGGCCTTTAATGTCCTCGTGGTCAAGCCCTGAACAAGTGGCGTCCAAGCGCCACTCGGAAATCCAAATCTTTCATGCCCTTCAGAAGGGCGGGTGACGGCAACGCTAAGGCGTAGCCTTTTTTGGTCGGGCGGGCCCAGTGACGATGTCCATCTCCTCGATCTCAATTCCCGGCTTTTCGCCGCGTTTTTCAACCAGGGCGTTGAGCCCGTCCCAGATCTTCTTGATCTCGGGATGATGCTTGGGGACGCTGTCCGGAGCGTCGCTGTCTTTCCAGGTGAGAATCTCGACGACCACGGGTTTTCCCCCATCCTCTTTCCCTGAAAGGATCAGGTGTGGCTCCGCGAACACTAACCCAAGCTTGCGGCAGGCAGGATGATGCTGCTTCAGAACGCCAAGAAACTCCTCGAGCTTCCCCGCTTGCACATGGTACGTAACGTGCACGGTCTCGGGCGGTCCCGCTGCCGTCGCCAGTCGAGCCGTCAGCACCGCCGCTGCCAGGAGCACCGTTGTTCTTAAATTTGGATTCAACCTCATAAAAAAATTGCTTTCTGCCCTCGCCCATTTATCGACGCGCGTGGGTGTCAGTCCTTTCGATTCGCTCGCATGCTTTCGATCGTATTCTTCGCGTTTCGGCCGGTCTTTGTGTCCGGGAAGTCCCGCGCAAGATGTTCATAGATAGTCCGCGCCTGTTGAATCTCTCCGCGTGCTTCCAAAAGCACCGCGGTTTGAAATTCATTCTCGAGCGATTCCTCCTTCTCGATCTCCACCTGCGGCTTGCCGGTATCCTTCAATCCCAGAACGATTTGGAAAATGCCATAAGCAATCGCTCCCCAGGCGACCCAATACGTACGGCCTGGACCCGCCGCCACGAATGATCCAATGGTAACCACCAGGCCTCCCCCGAGCCACAGTCCTCCGCGCAGGATCTTTTGTTTCGCAGCCGAGTGATAATGGTTTTCCGGTGCAGCGGGAGTCACCGGCTCCCGCAACACATTGCCGCAACTCGGACAAGCTGGAACGGAGTCATCGCTCTCTTTGCCGCAATAGTTGCACTTGGTCATCTTGGTGGAACTCCAGAGACGACAGTGCGAGAAGCCCCCATCGTGGTCAAGTGGCGATTTTCGGCGACTTCCACCGTTCCAATGAAAACGGTGCGAAACGGTCACCCGGTCGCAATCTCTGATAAGAAATCGCCTTTTGCGTCTGGCCGATCGCTCAGGGGCGCGTTATTTCATCTTAATCTTAAAAAAACCAGCAGGCGTGGACCCGAGCGCACTCTGATAAATATTATTCGGAGGCGTTGCGGGAAGGTCCGTTGCCACCGGGACAAAGCCCGACAGCAGATTGCTCGCCCACAAAACGTCATAGGTATATCCGGCGACGCTCGGCCATTGGAGCACGATCTGATTCCCCCCGGGCTGAGACTGAACATTCGCGCTCACGACAAACGGCGTCCAGTTCCATGTAAGCGTCGTGTTCGCCATGAGTGTGAAGGTGGCTGTCGTATTTGTTCCGCTGCCGGCCGCGCTGCCCGTGCCCGTCCAACCGGTGGAGACAACCTCGGTCCCGTTGCTCGCGACGAATGCGGGGACGCTAATTGTCAGATTGGTCCCCTCCGGCAGCCAGTAGGTTCCGTAGGATATTGGCGTGGGCGCCGCGTACGGCCCCGGGCTTCCCGCCACCACCAATCGGTGAGTTTGCGGAAGGTTTAAATTGGGCCGCAGATAGCGCACACCGCCGCTGACCGTGACGAAAATGATTTGGCCATCGGGCGAAATGCGTATCCTTCCATTGTTAAACGCGTGATTTCCCGTGGTGCTGAAAGTGCCCTGAAAGTCGAATTGCGCCAGCATCTGCCACGTCGTCGTGCTGTAAGCTTTCACGTAGGTGGTCCCCGCAAACGGGAAGAACACGGCATCGGCGGAAGGATGAAAGGCCGCTCCAATCGGCTGGGCGCCGGCATAAACCCCAATGTTCGTCACCCGGTTGAAGTTGCCATTATAAATAAACGTGCTGCCGTAGGTTGGCAGGGCAAATAAGGAAGCGTCTCGACTGGCTGCGCACTCATAGTTGAACCAGCCTGTCCCCCCGCTTTTGGTGATGGTCCTGGAGGCGACGTCATAGCGGCTGAATGGCCCGCCCGAGTTGTTGCTCTCTGCAATGATTATCGTGCTGCCGTCGCCGCTGCTGCTGACCATGCTGTCTTGACCGACAAAACTGGAAATTGTGGTCGTCAGCCCGCTCGCTGGATCGTATCGCCTCAAAGGAACCAAGCCTGAACCAGCGAACCGCGACGTAATCAGCGCCGCGCCGTCCCCGCCAAAGGCGACTGCAAATGTCCCGCTTTCATAGAACGCGGCGGGGAAAAATACCTGCCGGCTTTGCCCCGATGTCAGGTTGATAACGTGGACCCACACGTTCGTTGAGGTGGCCGAGGAATCCGCCACGATCAGGGTATTGCCATCCGGCGATAAATCCAGGCCCATGAGATGGCCGCTGAGTTGGTATGGTGTCAGGAACGAATCGCTGGCCAGTTGGTAACGCAAAACCGTGCTGCCGCTGGTAATGTAGAGAATGTCCCGGCCCGCATCGTAAACCATGTCCACCCGGTTGGGAGCGGAGATCAACGTCGGCGGCGGCGGCCCCGCGGACTTTATGACCAGCGTGCCTGAACCGCTCGAGGCCCAATCGTCAACGTAATCATAACTTCCCGTCTTGGTGGTGTCGAGGTACACACCATAGCCGTAAGGGACTGGGCCCGAATTCCACGGATAGGTATAGCTACGCGTCGAATGATCGTCTTGAAAATCGGCGTCATCATTCCACCAGTACACCCGGTCGCCCACCGTCACTTCCAGGTAAGCGGGTGCGAATCCGTATCCGGTCATCGAAATATCATAACTGGCCGCTTGGGCCGGAGGCACAATCGGGCCTGTCAGGCAGACTAAAATTGTCAGTGCGGCCAGGGTAATTTGGAGTTTTAAGTCTTTCATGAGGGTTGAGTCTTCGGATTTTGACGCCTCTTATTCCTCCTCCTCGTGAGACCGTCAAGGAAAATCTCAACCCTCCAAACCGGTTCACTTATTTCACTAAAGTTCGATTCTCGCCAAAGTTTTACAATTGCTTAACAATTTTCCCCGGTCCTCCACACAAGCCCTTAACATGGCTGGTGTTTCTTCTATTCATGAATAAAACCTTAGCTCTATTTATATCCAGCCTTGCAACCGCCAGCTCGTCCTTGATCGCGGCCGACAAGTTCGACTTCAACAAACTCGACCTCAGCAAACTTCCGCCGCCTGCCGAAAAAACCGGCCTCACTTACGCCAATGACATCCGCCCGCTCCTCGAAGCCTCCTGCTTGCGATGTCACGGAGAGCAGCGACCAAAGGGCGACTTGCGCCTCGATTCCCTCGAAGCCGCGCTTAAAGGCGGAAAAGACGGCAAAGTCATTGTTTCCGGCGACAGCAAAAAGAGCCCGCTAGTCATCGCGGCGGCGCAAATCGATGACGAAACCGCCATGCCGCCCAAACGCGGACCCGGTCGCGGAGGTCCTGGCGGTCCCAGCGGCCCCGGAGAGTTTGGCGGCCCGGGAAACCGTCCTCCCGCCGGCCCGGACGGTGGCAATAGCCCCGGTGGATTTGGTGGTGGCGGCTTCGGCCCTCCCCCAAAACCCTTGACCGCCGAACAAGTGGGACTCATCCGAGCCTGGATCGATCAAGGAGCGAAGTAATTCATCCCCGTGAAGCGGCTTCCAACATTCATTCTCCTGGCCAGCCTTACGGTGAGTTCGTGCCTGAGCGCCGCATCGGGAACGAATGGCTTGCGCCTGAACTTTCATGGCGCGCCGGTTGAGTCAGTTCTGGACTACCTTAGCGAAGCAGCCGGATTAATCATCGTTCTGCAGTCCCACCCAAGAGGGACCGTGGACGTCTCCAGCACCCAAGCCGTGACGAAAAGTGAAGCCGTGGCTCTCCTCAACTCAGCTTTGCAGCCAAACGGCTTCGCTGCGATTCTGAACGGCCGGACCTTGACCATCATGAATCAGGATGAGGTCAAGGCCCATCATCTTCCAGTCAGTTTCGGCAACGATCCCGAACGCATTCCTAAAACCGACCAGGTAATCACCCAGATTATCCCGCTTCGTTTCATCGAGGTCGCCCAACTCGTGAAGGACCTGCAACCTCTGGTGCCGGCGCAAGCCCGGATGACCGCCAACGACTCCGCCAACTCCATCGTTGTCTCCGATACTCAGGCGAATATCCACAAGCTCGCTGAAATCATCCGAGCCATCGATTTTTCCGCTGAAGAAATAATGGCCCGGCGCATCTTCCGGCTGCGCAATGCGGATCCGCAGGAAATGGCCGGCCTCCTGTCCGAACTGTTCCCCGACCAAAGCTCCTCCAGCGATAGCGAATCTCCGTTCGAAGCAATCGGCCCCGGAGGATTTCCGCCGCCGCCCGCCGGCGGATTTGGCGGCGGAGGCCCCGATACTCCAGGCACGGACAGCGCCGGCTCCCAAAATCAACGCTTGAAAAAACGGGCTCGCGTCATCGTGGTCGCGGATGAACGCACCGCCTCGGTCGTGGTCAGCGCTGCCCAACAACTCATGGACCAAATTGAACGTGTCGTCACGCAATTGGATTTGAATCCGTCGGGAAGGCAGACCGTGAAAATGTATCAGCTCAAAAACGCCCACCCGCAGGAGCTGACGCAAGTGTTGCAGGATATCTTTCAAAAAAACAGCGCAGCCAGCAATAACCGCTCCTCCACGACGCAAAATGACCCGCTGGCTACCCGAAGCACGGCTCAGAGCCAACAGAATAATTCAAACAGCCGAACCGGCGCGGCCTCCAGCAACCGCAGCGGTTCGGGAGCCTCTGGTCCCTCGCCACAATAATATGAACCTGGAGCCTTCCGCCCACGAGATTCTCCAACAAAGCGATCGCGCCTTCAGGATTTTTATTATCTGCGAGCTTTTGCTCAGCGCCCTGCTCCTCCTCGCCATCTTCCTCGGAAGGCATCTCTAATCTCGCTCCCGGGTGCTCAGCCCGTTCAGGGAGAAATAAGCCGATAGAATTTATTTGTCGCCGCCGGGGCGATAACAGCATTGACTAAGCGCGCGTAATTGGTATCCTTGCGCCAATGTCGCACGCTGGCGGCTTCTGACGCCCGGTTGTTATCATGGCCCGAAGCTTTCACGAAATCGCGGGCAGCGAGGAAGGGGTCTCCTGGCTGATTCGCTGGATCTTGGCCCACCCGTTGATGTTGTGAAAGAGGAACTGGAATGCACCGGCAAACCGCAGCCTGTAGCCATCTTCACCACTACCCATTGGAGCGTGGTCTTAAATGCGGTGGAAACCGCCCGGCCCGGAGCAGATAAGGCTCTCGGGCAACTCTGCGAGATTTATTGGTATCCGCTTTATGTCTATGTGCGCCGCCAGGGCTATAACCCCGATGACGCCAAGGATCTCACCCAGGAATTCTTTAGCCGCCTGCTGGCTGGAAACTATCTCCGAACGATCGATCGAAAAAAGGGCAAGTTCCGAAGTTTCCTGCTCACCGAGATGGGT
>Ga0193728_1001399_pt1 | contig 12265 bp, 14 predicted proteins | sample U1c1metaG_FD_143037 | JGI IMG/M metagenome (GOLD analysis project Ga0193728, IMG submission 143037) | Soil microbial communities from a riparian zone of the East river system, Colorado, United States - U1c1 | ecosystem: Environmental > Terrestrial > Soil > Riparian zone | place: USA: East River...
CGTAATCCTCAAACTGAGGAAACTTCAGCCGCAGAAATGTCTCTTCCGACAGCATGACGGGCACATAAATGATCACGAAAATCAGGATTGTCATCAGGGCAATCCACCAACTCCGCGCCGCCAGTGAAAATCCCGCCGCCATGATCAGCGAACCGAGATAAAGCGGATGGCGGGTATGCGCATACGGCCCGCTGGTGGTGAGTTGCTCATTTTTTCGAACATGCCCGGAAGCAAAAGCGCGAACTGTCAGGCCCGTAATGATCAGAAATACACCCGCGCAAATTGAAGTCACGCTCGGTTTCGCAAGCCATAAATACAACGCGGCAAAAACAAAGCCGACGGGAACCCTTATACGCCGGGCAATTGCCGCCCATTTAGTCACGCTGACTCCGCAATAATTGCCGCGCGGCGGCTAACACCTGATCCGAACTGATTTCGAGAAGGCCCGCGTCAGGTTGTTGACTGCGGGAATGTGTCGTGGGACTTACGGGATTGCGTAACACAATGCTTCGTGTGCCGAACGGTCCGTTGCGCGCGGGATCGGTCGGGCCAAAAATTCCAACCACGGGGACTCTTAGGGCCGCGGCGAGGTGCATCGGCCCAGTGTCGCCTCCGATGAGTAGAGATGCGCGACGGGTAATCGCGATCAACTGGGTGAGCGAACACGCGATTTCCTCCGCGGCGCCTCCGCTGGTTGCCTCCACCTCCTGGGCCAGATTCTTTTCGCCCGGACCAGCATTGATCAGAGTCTTGAAGCCGTCTTCCGCCAACTGTTTGGCCACATATCCGTAACGTTCGGCGGGCCACTGCTTCGCTCCCCATCCGGCGCCGGGATTCAGCAGCACGAACTTGCCGATGTCTTGATCGGTTAACCGGCGGTCGCATTCCCTCTCCGCATTCTCGTCGTAGGGAAGTTCTACGGGCGGCATTTGCAGCGGCTCACGTGCTACGGCTTGGGCAAGAGAAAGATTTTGCTCGATGATGTGAGTGCCGCGAGCCAGGACTTGGCGCGTGTAGAACAAGCTGGCTACATTTTCCCGCGGTTGCGCCACTCCGTAGATGACCGGTGCGCCCGACCAGCGCGCTATGAGCGCTGAGCGCGCGGCGCCCTGGAAATCCACGGCAATCTCGTATCGTCCAGCCCGCAACTCGCTAAGTCCGGCTGCGATCTGTTCCCAGGTTTGATTGGAAAATGGAGAGGATCGCCATGCTCGGGTGTTCACCGTATGGATCTTGTCCACCAGCGGTCGTTGAGGAGAGCGCGGACCTGAGCGCGGTGTGGACAGCGTGCACAGCAATTCCGCCCAGCGCTCTTCGATTACCCATCCGATCATTGCGTCTGGAAAACTACGTCGCAAGGCGGTGACAGCAGGCAGGGTGTGGATTACATCGCCCATCGAACCGAGCCGGACAACGAGCAGCCGATGAATGTTTGCATCAGAAAGGACAAGCGGATGCGTGCTCAAGAACGCCGTGCTCCCAGCCGAGAACGAATAATCTCGCTGACTGAATGGTCCTTGGGATCACCTACGATTTCCACCCTGCCGCCGCATTCTGCCACTACATCGCGCTCCGGTACGGTAGCAGGAGTGTAGTCGGTGCCCTTGGCATGGACGCTGGGGCGGATTTCGCGGACAAGTGCGCGCACGTCCGGCTCAGGAAAAATCACGACCGCGTCAACGTCGGCAAGCGCGGCTAGAATTTCCGCGCGTTCCTTGGCTGGCATCAAGGGTCGTCCCTCACCTTTCAGCTTTCGCACCGAGTCGTCCGAATTGATGGCCACGATCAGACGTCCCCCCAAGTTTTTCGCGGCGTGAAGATATCGCACATGGCCCACGTGGAGCAGATCGAAACATCCGTTGGCCAGCGTAATGGTCTCACCGTTGCGCCGCCATTCCTCGACGCGATGCCGCAGTTCATCGCGGCTCAATATTTTGTTGGGATTAGTGTTCAATGGGCTCTGGTCACAGGCGGCGACTTTTCGATCGCTTGCAATAGTTCTTGTTGTGAAACGGTGGCGGTGCCGCGCTTCATGACTACGACTCCACCGGCGTAATTGGCCAGATGAGCCGCCTCCTCGGTGTTGGCACCGGCAGCCAAGGCCGCGGTAAACGTGGCGATCACGGTGTCTCCGGCGCCGGTCACATCTGTCACTTGGTCGGATCCCGAGATGGGAATATCGACCGGCTTGTGTTTCCCCGAGAAGGCAGCCATCCCGTCGCGGCCTCGAGTGATGATCAACGACTGCAACTTCATCCGCGAAATAATCTGTTGTCCCGCGAAAGACAATTGCGTCCAATCCTCGCCGATCCGCATGCCCATCGCTTCTTCTACTTCCGGTTCATTGGGAGTCGCTGCGGTCGCGCCGGAATATTGCAGCAGGCGATAACGTGAATCCAGGACTACGGGCATTCCATCGAGCCGTCCACGCTCGCGGATGGCATTCAGGATCGCGGGCGTAGCCGCGCCGTATCCGTAATCAGAAATCAGGATCGCGTCGGAGGCACGCGCATATTGTCGCGCCGCGAGCACTAGTTCGCGCTTCAGATTCCGGTTCGGCTCATCTTGCGGTTCACGATCTATGCGCACTACCTGTTGCCGTGCCGTGTGCGCCATGCCAGCCAGGATCCGCGTCTTGGTAACGGTGGTGTAGCTCTTATCTTTTAGTATGCCGCTGACGGGAATGTGCTTCTGCCGAAAACCCTTGAGCAGCAGGCGGCCCGGCTCATCTTCGCCAAGGACTCCGACGGGAAGCACATTCGCTTCGAGGTCAGCCAGGTTGTAGATGGCGTTGGCGCCGCCGCCTGGAAGCACGGTGCGCTCGCGATGTTTGAGGATAAGAACCGGCGCCTCGCGGGAGACGCGCGAGATTTCGCCAAAGATAAACTCGTCCGCGACCAGGTCGCCCACTACCGTGATCGTAATCTTGGGAAACGATTCGGCGATCTTTATCAGTCGTTCGGTCTCTTTGGAGTTCTTACTCATCCGGAAGATTTTCTCATGCCCGCCGTCTGCGCTCCTCAATGACGCGCAAGATGGTATCCACAGCGTTAGCTGCGTCCAGCAATTCCATTTTCACCGGAACAACAGCCAAGGGTTCGAGAGCCGCCAAATATCCATCCAGGTTGATTGCGTCCTTTTCCGTGGTGCCGAAGCCTCCGGCCTCGCTCTGCTGGCGTAGCTTCAACAATTCCTGGATGTCTCGCTCGGTGTAGGCATGATGATCGCGGTAAAAAGCTTCGGCCACGGGTTCAATTCCTGCGGTTCGCAACTGCGCTAAGAAATTCTTCGGCCTGGCGATACCGCAAAACGCCACAGGTCGCGGCGGCACATCTTTCGGCAAAATCCCCCGGCGCGCACGCCACACTAGCTTGCCATCGAGCGGGAATGAATCCCCGCAAGCGCCACTAGTGAGTACGGCAGCGTCGGCTCGAGACAGATTGCGCGGCGGTTCCCTCAGCCGTCCGCCCGGGAGGAGACCATCGCGGGTGTCTTCCGGAGTGACAAGAACAATATCGAAATCGCGGGCCAGGGAACGATGCTGAAAACCGTCGTCCAAAAGGTGGAGTTGAGGGCCGAAGTTTCTTTCCGCGAACAGGCCTGCTGCGTAACGATCTTCGCCCACGATTACAGGAACGCCCAAGCGTCGTGCCATGAGTAGCGGTTCGTCGCCGAAATCGTGTGAAGTGCCGGCGGGATCGACCAGCATCACTCCTTTAGTCTTGCGTCCATAGCCGCGGGAAAGAATGTCGAATTTCACTCCACGCGCCTGCAATAACTCACCCAGTAGAAGAACGAACGGTGTCTTTCCGGAACCTCCCACTGATAAGTTGCCGACACTCACCACGGGTCCCGTCAAACGCCGCGATTGCAGCACGCCTCGGTCGTAGAGGCCATTCCGGAGCTGCACGCCTACACCGAAGATGGAGCCAAGTAAATTCACTGTGGCGGTGTAGCCGGCGCACTTTCGCCTGCGGAACTTGCCATCGCCGAGGAAACTCCGCTCGAAGATGGTTTCAGCAGTTTCTCCAGAGCCTCGATGGTCTTCTGGGTAGCGCCGGTTTGCGACCGCAGTGTGTCAGCCGCGCGGCGGCCAAGGGCGGTGCGTTCCGCCTCATTAGAAAAAAGTTCCAGGAAGACCAGTGGAAGCTCCGCGGGGCCAACGACGCGTACGGCATCGCGGCTTTGAAATAATCCCACGATGTCACGGAAGTTCTCGGTATGGTTTCCGACCACGATCGGCACTCCATGCCGCGCCGGCTCGATAATATTATGTCCGCCTCGTGGGACAAGGCTTCCGCCAACGAACGCGACGTCGCCCAGAGCATACAGGGACGCGAGTTCTCCGATGCTGTCGATTAACAGGACTCCGCCGGAGATGGGATCACCACTCCACAGCGAGCGTCGCCAGAAACGAATTCCAAGTTGTTGCAGAAGTTGAGCAACTTCATCAAATCGTTCCAGACGGCGCGGTGCCAGGATCATGACAGCCCGAGGATGGCTGGCCAGCACATTCTCGAAAGCGCGCAGGAGCAGGGGCTCTTCGCCGTCCACGGTGCTGCCGCACACCAACACAGGTCCTGCTTGTGCCTGCTGGAAAGCGGAGCGAAGGCTGGAAACGATGGCGGTAGGCGAAGGCAGCGACACATCGAACTTCAAGTTTCCGCTTACTTGGATACGCTCGACCGATGCCCCCATGTCCCCCAGTCTTCTTCGGTCCTCTTCAGTTTGCGTGAGGAAAATATCGATGGGCCGCAAAACTCTCATCCAGAAGCGCCGGAAGCGGCGATAGCCAGGATACGATCGGTCGGAGATGCGAGCGTTCACTATAGCGATTCGGGCGCCGCCCTGGTGCGCGAGCCGCAGAAAATTGGGCCAGAACTCAGTTTCCGCGATCACGATCAACTGCGGCCGCAGAGTGCGCAGGTAAGGCCGGATGGCAAACCGGAAATCAAGCGGAAAATAAAAGACGCTATTTCGACCAAAACGGGTGCGCGCTAACGTCTGCCCCGCAGCGGTGGTGGTTGAAACCACTACCCGATGTCCTGGAAAACGGCGAGTTAACTCTGTAATCAGATCGCTGACCGCGATCAACTCTCCCACTGAAACGGCATGAACCCAGATAGCAGGCCGAGATTGATGCCGCGCTAACCTCTCGGGTACCTTTCCCAACCGTTCGGCCAATCCGATATGGCGCTTACTGTGCCTCATTGTCCGTAGTAACCAATAAGGAAGGCCGAGTACCAGTACGACCGCCAATAGCGCGCTGTAAACCAAGTACATAGACGATGGGACATTCTACCCGTTAGAGATACCCGTAAGGCACCACCACGGGAAGCGCTTGCATCCTATAATGCATGGTCATGTTCTGCCGCAAACTCAAGTCGGTCAGTTTCCTAACAGCGGTAATTGCTGTTCTTGTCCTGACTGCTACCTTTTGTGCCGCGGCCAAGGACTTTGTGATGCCGAAAGCGCAGCCGGCCAAGAGCTATCCTGCGCATGATTCGCATGCCGCCGAAGCAGTTACCGTGGCACTGGATCCTTACGACATGGCGGACAAGGCGGATATCTTCTCGGTTCACTACAGCGAAGAAGGTCTTCTGCCAATCTTTCTCGTGATCACCAATGATGGGGAGCAGCCGGTTACATTATCCGGAATGAAAGCTCAGTTGGTCTCGGTGAACCGCACAAAAATGTCTCCCGCGACTGTGGATGATATCTACCGTCGCCTGTCGCGGCCGTCCACCAGCACTGCTCCTTCGCCGCTGCCTTTCCCTCGTAAGAAAGTCAAAGGCACCGTCGGAAAACAGGCTCTCGAGGAAATCCAGCGTGCTCAGTTTGGCGCTCGCGCAGTGGAGCCCCATACCACGCAAGCAGGATTTCTCTTCTTCGATGTTTCTGGAATCTCCACTCCCCTTGCCGGAGCGCGTTTCTACCTCACAGGTGTGCGTGACGGTAAAGGCGATGAGCTGATGTATTTCGAGATCCCACTGGAGAATTACCTCAGCGCACCGCAGCCGGCAAAGCCAAATTGAAATCACCGGGCGCGACCACCGGGGCTGAAGCCCTTCTTACTTCTTCGTAACGCGGCCCTGAAGGGCCGCTCTTCCACGTTGCTATTGCGGCGACATCGTTCGCCGACAGGGTAATTCCCTGCAATAAATCTCTGGACCCTTCGACCTGATTTCTTCGAAGCTACCTGCTAATTGTGCCGCCTTGGATGCTACTTGCATCACCGTGGAAGAGCGGCGCTTCAGCGCCGCGTCAGGCGCCTTTTGAGACGGGCTTTAGCCCCAGTGGAAATCATTGCTCACGCGATGCTCCAGCCTTTCGCATCCCGCCAAGCTTTATAATCCGTCGACATGGCCACAACGCCGGACACCTCTGTATCGGCCCGCGCCCGCTATGAGCCGGTCATTGGTTTAGAGGTACACGTACAGCTCCTGACCGCGAGCAAGATCTTCTGTTCATGCTCGACCCGTTTCGGCGATCCCCCGAACAGCAACGTCTGTCCCGTTTGCCTCGGATTGCCCGGTGCTTTGCCGGTTCTGAACCGCAAGGCGGTGGAGTTCGCGGTGCTCGCTGCCATGGCGATCAATTGCCGGATTAATCAGACATCGATCTTTGCCCGTAAAAATTATTTCTATCCCGATCTGCCGAAGGGTTACCAGATTTCCCAATACGATAAGCCTCTCGCTGAGCACGGAGGGATTCAAATCCCAGCCGGGGGCGGAACCAAGAAGATTGGCATCACGCGTCTGCACCTCGAAGAAGATGCCGGCAAGAGTCTGCACGAAGGCTTTCCCGATTCGCAGGAAAAGACTGCCATCGATCTGAACCGCAGCGGAGTACCGCTGATTGAAATCGTCAGCGAGCCGGATATCGGATCGCCCGAGGAGGCTTACGATTACCTTACGCGATTGAAAGAAATCATCCTGTACACGGGCGTCAGTGACGTCAACATGGAGGAAGGCTCTTTGCGCTGTGACGCCAATGTCAGCGTGCGACCGCGTGGCCAAAAAGAATTCGGCACCAAGACCGAAGTCAAGAATGTGAATTCCTTCCGGTTTATCCGCGAGGCCCTGGAATACGAAATTGACCGGCAAATTGGCGTGGTCGAATCCGGCGGCAAAATCACACAGGAAACTCGTCTCTACAACGCGAACGAGGGCAAGACCTACGGCATGAGATCGAAGGAAGAGGCTCATGACTACCGTTATTTTCCGGAGCCCGATCTGTTGCCACTGGTGGTGGATAAAAAGTGGCAGCAAAGCATTCGCAAGACTTTGCCGGAGTTGCCGGAAGCTCGGCGCCAGCGCATGATTGCCGAGTACGGCATCACTCCGCAGGACGCGCAGGTACTCACAGTCGTCAAGTCGCTGGCGGATCAATTCGAAGCAGCCGCGAAAGCTGCGAAAAATCCCAAGCGCGTAGCCAATCTGGTTCAAGGCGAGCTTATGGGTCGATTGAAGGCTAAGGGCCTGGAAATTGAGCAGTCGCCTATTTCCATGAAAGGCGTGGCCTTCTCGGCCGACCTGACAGAAAGCGGCGCAATATCCAGCAAGATGCTTAAAGATCTCTACGATTTATCCTTCGAACGCGGAAAAGACTTTCCCGCTGTTTACGACGAAGAGGGGCGTCCGCAGCAATCCAGCGATACGTCGGCTTTGGAGAAGATTATCGATCAGGTGATCGCGGCCAATTCGAAAGAAGTCGAACAATACCGTGCCGGCAAGAAAACGGTCATTGGTTTCTTCGTCGGTCAAGTCATGAAATTGTCCAAAGGACAGGCAAACCCGCAACTGGTGAATCAGTTGTTGGCGAAGAAGCTGGAGTCCTAGGACGCTATCCCCTCCTTGGTGACTTTCGTTACATAAGCCGGTGTCGCTTCCCGACTAATATTTGTGCTGAAGCCGGAGGCACGATATGAAAGGGAACGTTCGTCGCATCATTAGCGCAGCTACACTGCTGTCGTCGTTGATTGCGATTTTTCTGGTGTTGAAGAAGCCACAACCTGTGGCTCACCCACAGCCAGTTGCAGCCGCTGCTGCCAGCGCTCAGTCTTTTCAGGATAAGCTGCAGCAGTTGGATCGCGCTAAACAGCCGGGTGAGGCTCCCGCCGAAGTCCATTTGAGTTCCGACGAGGTCAGCGCCGCCATCGCCCAGGCCGCAGGCGCAATTCCTTCTGCCGCAGTCGCAGGTTCCTCAAGTGAGCCACCCGCTTCTCCGGATGTTGTGTCGACGACGGAACAGCCCGAGGTCAAAGATTATCAGGTGAATTTCAGCGGAGACGTCGTCCGCGGCCAGTTTCTGACTCAGGTTGCCGGCAAGGATGTTTGGGTTACTCTCGCCGGACATCTGGGTTCCAACGACGGCTACGCCACATTCGCTCCCACCGAATTCAAGGTTGGCGATCTGAACGTCCCCGTCTCGTTAGTCAATGATGCGCTGCAAAAAAAGCTGATTGAGCAGCGCGACCGCTTAAAGCTGCCCGACAACGTGGGTGGCATTAAGGTCGAAAATGGTGACCTGGTGATGACCCAGAAATGACGAGCCTTAGAGGTTGCTACGCTCCAAGCACGACCACCGGGGCTGAAGCCCATCTTCATTTCGTCATAACGCGGCCCTGAAAGGGCCGCTCTTCCACGTTGGCGCAAATAGCAGGGATGTGTTCCAGCCAATCGGAGTTGAGATTTGCAAGAGCTGGAATGTCTTCGTTACTAGCCACTGACCACTGGCCACTGACCACTTGTTCTATTTATTCCGGCGTACCCTGGAACAGCGCCCACAACTGATCGCCGATCACTCGATAAATCATGAACGCCCTGCCTTTATCGGTGATCTGGCGAAAGAGCAATTCGGCGCGGCCATCACCGTCGGCGTCCACTGCGTCAATCAATTCGAGCCGCGGCTGAATGTCCAGATGCCTGCTGTCAGTCAGGTTGGAAAATGCTTTGTGCAGATCACCCGAAATATCTTCACGCGCGACCAGCGTGACGTAGTATTGCAAGTCTGCCGCCACGCTGGCTCTTGCGCCAGCGGGATGAGCAAGGCGCGCTGTGGTCGTCAATACCAGCACCGGCTCGTTACTGTTCGACAAATCAAAGATTCGAAACTGTGTATCTTCAAAGCTCGGCGCCGCAGATCGGACCCTAGACGCTGTAGTTTTCTGCGAAGGAGTACGAGCAGGGGCAGATTCACCGCCTTCGGAGGCTAGCTGCTGGGCACGATTGCGTATCTCTGTGGACGCCAGGGCCAGCATCTTCTTTTGAAGCTGTTGTTCTTCCGCAGGCTTCACGCTGTAACTGTAAGGGCGGGGCTCGGAACCGCCCGCATCGGAGATCGCAGGGATCATCTGCGCGCCAGGCTTTTGCTCGCTAATCTTTGAAGCAGGGATACTGGGCGTGGGAGCGTGGGTTGGGAACGGTACTCCTGCCGTGGTGGTAGGTTTTTCCTCCGATGGCTTTCCCCTCCGCAGAACAGGTCTGTCGTTGTCGGGAGGACTCTGTTCCGCGCCAGCAGACGCCGTTGCAGGCGCGGGTGCAGTCGCTGTTGGAGTGTTGGCGGACGGAGGCGCGGGCTGGGTCGGCTTGGGTGTTTCTGATCCAGCTTCTGGCCGCGCCTCTGATCCGGGGCGCCGCAGCACCGGCGGCTTATCCTGGTCGTCATCGCGAGGCGCCAGCGGCTCTGGAGATTTCTTTTTTGGCGGAGCCGCGCCGGCAGGCTCCCATTTTCCGTCCGCGACCCACTCATTGCCACGATGAAACGCGTCGATAACGGTAAACAGTCCCCGAGAAACCCCGGTGCGGACCGCTTCATAAACCGTGTCTCGCTGAAGCGCCATCGGGACCGGAGACGCTTTATAGGATTCCGCGTCGTAAAATTTGCCATCGAACATGACAGTGATTGGAACCAGGCGGGCTTTGCCATTGGCCGGAAGCTCCAGTAAGGCCAGCGCACGTGGTCCTTTGAGGGCCGCTTCACGACGAGTAGACTGAGCCGGAACAGTTTGACCAAACGTCAAGTCCAAGCCAGCCAGCATGACGACGGTGCCCGCCGTCAGGTATAACGGTAAACGAAACGGAGAAGCCCTCATGGATATCAATGATAAAGCCCCAGACTTTTCTTTGCCGGACGAGAACGGCAAAAAAGTCTCGCTGAAGGATTTTCGCGGCAAGAACGTCGTCCTGTTTTTCTTTCCCAAAGCCGATACGCCCGGCTGAACGATTGAGGCGTCCGGGTTCCGTGACGCATACAAGAACCTGCAGAAGGCTGGCGCCGTGATCTTAGGGATCTCAGCCGACTCGCCGGAGGATCAGAAGAAATTTCAGGACAAATATCACTTGCCCTACACCTTGCTGTCCGATACCGATAAGAAGGTCTGCGAAGCCTTTGGCGTGATCAAAGAAAAAAATATGTATGGCAGAAAAGTGAAAGGAATCGCCAGGACCACATTCGTGATCGGGCCGGACGGCAAGATTGCCCAGGTCTTCAATAACGTGAAGGCCGATGGGCATGCCGATGAGGTGTTGGCCTATCTGAAAGGCGCGGCGTAACGAAAGCAGCACTGAGCACTTAGCCAGAGCCCGCAACGCACACTGTTTGGCTAAATGCTAAGTGCTAAATGCTAAGTGCTGCTTTATCGCTATCTCACGTTTGCGTTGGTTTTTGTGGTGAACGTGATCGCGGTCTCCGCCGGCACGACAGCTTCCTGTTTTCCAGTAGCCGCCGCTACTCCGGTTCCGGCACCGGCCCCGGCGAGAGCGCCAATTCCAGCGCCTTTGCCGCCGCCAACCAGACCGCCGATGAGGGCGCCTGCAGCAGTTCCGCCACCGATTTTCACGACGTTGCTCTTGGTGTGGCTTTTGCCTTTGGCAAAATAGCCGCCGGTTGTGATGGGAGTCATTTTTCCGTTGATCTCAACCGATGTAAGCCTAAGCGTGAGCTGACCGGGGACGTGCAACCGGCCACTCGACTTGGCGTAAGTCACATTTCCTTTTACCGGCGAGCCTGCCTTGGCCAGAGTTTTGCCATTCACGGTCAAGTCTCGCACCAGATTTGCATTAAAGCTCTGTCCTGATCTGGCTGTCGCCGAGTTAAGCGTGGAATTGGTTCGTACAGTCAGGTGCGTGCCGGCGGGAATGGTTTCCGCGGCCGCGACCAGTGTCAGCACCAACATTAGTGAAGCAATCTTGAGCTGTCTTCCGAGCATAATCCTCCTCGAAGATTGGGGCGTTAGAATTGGGTAGCGTGGCATGCTATGCGCACAAGTAACGATAGTTGAATAGCAATGCAGCGCAAAGTTACCATTGGGAAGCGTTGAATGAGACCTTTGAACCAGCCTGGGAAACCTCTGCCGCGTGCTTTTTATGATCGCGATCCGCGAGACGTGAGTCGCGATCTGCTGGGCAAAGTACTGGTTCGGCAGCAAGGAAGGAGGTTGCGCACAGCCCGGATCGTGGAAATCGAAGCTTATTTAGGCGAAGGCGACCCTGCCGCACACGCGGCTTCTGGTCGTACACCGCGCAATGCCGTGCTGTTCGGTCCGCCAGGTCATGCTTATGTCTATTTCATCTACGGCAATCATTATTGTTTGAACATCTCTTGTTTGCCGGATGGAGTGCCAGGTTGCGTTTTGGTTCGTGCCCTGGAACCGCTGATCGGAATCGAGGAGATGGCTCTGGGCCGAGGCGTCAGCCTTAATGGCAGGGGCGATCTGCGAAAACTGACCAGTGGTCCAGGACGCCTGGCTGAAGCCTTCAGCATTACGCGCGAGCGCGACAACGGCAAGGATTTGACCAGGGCAAGCTCCGATCTCTTTGTTGCTGACGATGGCTACACTCCGTCCCGTGTGCTGACCACAGTGCGGATCGGCATCGTTAAAGCCGCAACACGTCCGCTGCGATATGTGATTGCCGGAAATGAGTTTGTCTCCGGGCCTCGGAGATTAGTCGCTTAGGGTGTAAGCACTATGTTGTCGATCAGGCGGGTGCCTCCGACAAACGCGGCCACGGCTACCAGGGCCGGATGGTTTGCGTGCTCGACAGGTTCAAGCGTCTCCGGACTCACGATTTCGATGTAATCCAGTCGTACCGACGGTTCTTCCGCAATTATTTGTCTTCCCGCCGCGGCTAACTTTGCCGTGCGCCGCTCTCCTTGTTCAAACAACTTCTTCACCTGAGCCAACGATCGGGACAACACCAGCGCTGACTTGCGCTCTTGCGGATTTAGATATGCATGTCGCGAACTCATGGCCAGACCGTCC
>Ga0193728_1001400_pt1 | contig 12261 bp, 14 predicted proteins | sample U1c1metaG_FD_143037 | JGI IMG/M metagenome (GOLD analysis project Ga0193728, IMG submission 143037) | Soil microbial communities from a riparian zone of the East river system, Colorado, United States - U1c1 | ecosystem: Environmental > Terrestrial > Soil > Riparian zone | place: USA: East River...
CTGGAGCAGGAATTTGGAATAAATTTGTTTGATAGGTTCAACTTCGCTTACCGCGAAGGAAATGAAGTGCTCTCGGCCCCGCGCCATCAATTTGAGGAATTGCTCAAATCAGGCAAGATTAATTCGAATACTATTGTATTCAATAACCTGGTGCAGGACCTCGCTCAACTGCAAACCAAATGGGAAGTGCCGTTTAAGGATAGCTGGCATGTGCAGTTGTTTGGGGATTTGGTTGGTCAGTAAGTCAATAGTCAATGGTGAACAGTCAATTTTTAAACAGGTTACCATTCACTATTGACCATTCACTATTGACCATTCACCATTCACAAGTTAACTAATCTTAACCCCATGTTCATTATAGACATTCACTACATTGCCCCGCTTGAAGAAGTCGACCAATACATCGAGGGACATACTGCGTACCTGAAAAAGTATGTGGAAAACAATACGTTCATCGTTACCGGCCGCAAAGTACCCCGCACAGGCGGTATCCTCATTGCCAATGCGGGTTCAAAGGAAGAAGTTGAAAAGATTATCACGGAAGACCCTTTTTACCAGCATAAAGTTGCCGAAATGACCATCACCGAATTTTTACATGCAAGGCATAATCCCGCTTTAGACGAACTTTTAGGCAAGACGGTATAGACCTAAAAGACTTACGAAGTTTTCAAAACTTCGTAAGTCTGATATAGATTCGTATTTTAGGGTATGGAAAAATTCGATCCCCGCATAGATGCTTATATTGAGAAGTCTGCCGATTTTGCAAAGCCTATCTTAATGCACATCAGGCAGGTAGTTCACCAGGCATCGCCTTTAATAACCGAAACTGTCAAATGGGGCATGCCCTTTTTCGATTATAAGGGCCCGGTATGTATGATGGCAGCCTTCAAGCAACACTTAGGCTTCGGTTTTTGGAAAGCATCACGGTTAAAGGACCCTGATGGTTTGCTGCAAGGAACTGATGCTGAAGCGGCTGCCGGTAGTTTTGGCCGTATTGTCACTTTGGCTGATCTTCCGTCCGACAAAGCGTTGATGAATTTTATTCAGCAAATGATCGCATTAAACGAAAGCGGCGTTAAAGAACCTAAAAAGGCACCAGCACCGAAAGCAGAATTAGGAATGCCTGCCGATTTTGACAAACTGCTTAAGGGGAACCTTGTGGCTATGGACAATTTCGAAAAATTTAGTCCCTCCAAAAAACGCGAATACCTGGAATGGTTCGCCGAGGCTAAATCAGAAGCTACACGCGAAAAAAGGATAGAGCAGGCGCTGGAATGGAGGGGAAATCGAGGAATTGGAAGTATCAATAGCCCCCCGCCCCCTGAAGGGGGAGTAAAATATAAACTCTTAAATGGTTCCTTTAACTGCGAAATCTGTTGCCGATTTGCGCCCTGTGAAATTAGCAGACCCCTTATTTTCTATTTCATCTATTAATTGGCGATCAAATTCATAGATAACAAGGTTTGAATCAAATGGTGGCGAAACATTACTGATATCTATAATAAATATCATTTTATGCAGGAAAATCTTAAGCAGTTCGAGGCAGAAATTCATTAGCCTAATAATTGATGAGTCATCCGAACCGGTGGTTTCAATAAATATTAGATCATGTTGTTTTATCTCATTAAATAAAATAATAAGCATCTGCTCATGATGGCTGTTTACGTCTATCTTTTTAGGTGCAATATTTAAGGAATTGATTTCATCTTTTATGCTTCGTACAAATCTCTTTCCTTTCTTTTGAATATAAGAAGGGATTTTTATTGCCTCTTTGAATGGACAATTTATAAAGCAAATCTTAGCTTTCTTATCAAATAACGATGGTTGAATTTGACCCGGTGAGGCTAATAGAAAGTAAGCAGTATCGCGTCGATAATCAGATATTCGGAAATCATTAAAGCCAACAATCACTTTTCTTAACTTTAGACGCTCCTCCATATTGGTCTATTAAACGGTTGAAAACGGTGTTTAGCCTAAAAGTTAATAATTCCCCCTTCAGGGGGTAGGGGGCTTAAAAATCCAGCGGCGCCAATCTTCGCATATTTTTCCGGATAATATACTGGCGATGCCTTACATAATCACTTGGATCGGTGGGCGACCATTTCAATGGATCTGGAAAGATAGAGGCTATAGCCGCTGCTTCGTGCGGGGTTAGGTCTGATGCTGATTTATGGAAATAAGCCTGCGAAGCCGCCTCGACGCCATAAATACCATCGCCCATCTCGATCTCGTTCAGGTAAACTTCCATGATGCGCTTTTTGCTCCAGAATAATTCCATCAGCAAAGTAAAATAAGCTTCAAATCCTTTACGGATGTAGGAACGTCCCGACCACAGGAAAACGTTTTTTGCTGTTTGCTGCGATATGGTACTGCCGCCCTGTAATTTATGACTGTGCGCGTTTTTATCAACCGCCTTTTCCATCGCTTTAAAGTCGAACCCAAAATGGTCCAAAAACTTTTGGTCCTCGGCAGCTACCGCGGCGCGTTTCATCGGGTCGGCTATGCTGTCAAAATCGATCCATTTTTTGTCGATCTTCCAGTCTTTCCCATCCGATTTACGCTCAAAACCACGCGAAATCATCAACCAGGTAACGGGTGGGTTCACAAAGCGGTAAAGCACCACCCAAAAAATACTGAACGCGAAGAAAAATATAACCACCAGCTTAAGGATACGCAGGATAAGCTTAAACAGGCCGGGTTTAGTTTTTTTCATTAAGCGAAAATATCCTATTATTTCGAATATCGGATTTTCAATTTCGAATTTATTTATGCAGAAGGCCTCTGTGCACCTCCGTGAAAACCTCTGTGCCTTTGTGGTGAATTTTTTACCACGGAGGACACGAAGAAGGCACAAAGTTCACAGAGAATTTATATCAAATAAAAAAGGTGCTCAGTTTTCACTAAACACCTTTATAATTCTAAAATCGTAAATCGTAATTCCGAAATCGGTATTACTCTGCTACCACTTCAAACGGAACCTTTACCTTCACTTCTTTGTGCAGGTTAAGGTTTGCGGTATATTCACCAACAAACTTAGGTTCAGCATCAAAAGTGATGCGGCGGCGGTCAACTTCAAAGCCTTCTTTTTTCAAAGCATCAGCAATTTGAATAGTATTGATAGCACCGAATATTTTGCCGGTTTCGCCAGCTTTTGCACCGATAGTAAGCTTAACGCCTTCTAACTTAGTTGCAATAGCATCAGCATCCTTGCGAATTTTCTCTTGTTTGAATGCCGCCTGTTTCAGGTTTTCAGCCAAAACTTTGCGGGCAGATTCAGTGGCCTGTTGTGCAAAACCCTTAGGGATAAGGAAATTGCGGCCGTAGCCTGGTTTTACATTAACGATATCGTCTTTTTCACCCAGGTTTTTAACGTCTTGTTTCAAAATAACTTCCATGTCTAAACCTCCTGATTATTTTAACGAATCTGTTACGTAAGGCAGTAAACCGATGTGGCGTGCACGCTTAACAGCCTGGGCCACCTTGCGCTGAAACTTCAATGAAGTACCGGTCAAACGGCGTGGTAATACTTTACCCTGGTCGTTGATGAACTTTAAAAGAAATTTTTCGTCCTTATAATCGATGTACTTGATACCGTTCTTTTTGAAACGGCAGTATTTCTTGCGGTTATCCTCCACTTTTGGAGCGGTAACGTATTGGATCTGTTCGTTTGCCATTAGCTTGCTGCCTCCTCTGTTTTAACGGTTTTCTTTTGATTGAAAGCACCGCTGCGTTTTTTCTCGCTATAAGCGATAGCATGCTTATCCAATGCAATGGTCAGGAAACGCAGAACGCGTTCGTCGCGCCTGAATTCAACCTCCAATTTGTTAATTAAATCACCCGGAGCCTTGTATTCAGTTAAGTGATAGTACCCTGTCGTTTTCTTTTGGATAGGGTACGCTAGTTTTCTCAAACCCCAATTATCCTCCTGGACAATTTCGGCTCCGCCATCAGTTAATAACTTGCTATATTTGGCTACAGCCTCTTTAGCAGTTTCTTCTGACAGCAACGGGGTAAGAATGATCACGGTTTCGTACTGTTGCATTATCTTGCTTTGTTTTAATGTTTTACCCGATATTACGGGGCTGCAAATGTAAGGATAGTTTTCATTTTTTCAAAGTTTTTTGCAAGGTGCATTGTGTGTGGTGCAAGGCGTATGATTTAATTGTTTTATTGTTAGATGGTTTTATTGTTGGATACACACTAAATACGCTTGACTTTTTAATGGCGTAGCACATTATTATTATATTTATGAAATAAAAGTACCGTTCGTCAAACTGTAAAGCCTATGAAAAAGTATTTCATTATAGTTTTTGCCGTAGCTTATTTATCAGCTCATGCCCAGGTAGCTTTAAAAGCGCCGCAAACAAAAAAAGCTACCAAGGTATTTACTGAGTTCGACGGCGCGCGTTCCGATGACTATTACTGGCTCAACAACCCCCGGGACACGGCCGTCATTCCTTATCTTGAACAGGAGAATATTTACACAGCAGCCTATATGAAGCCTACTGAGGACCTGCAAAAAAAGATATACAATGAATTGGTAGCGCGTATAGATCAAAAATACCAGTCGTTGGCAATCGAAAAACATGGTTATTGGTATTATATCCGTTATGAAGCAAATAGCCAGTACCCCCTTTATTGCCGAAAGAAATTCTCGCTTAATGCTCCCGAAAAAGTTTACCTCGATGCCAACAACCTTGCAAAAGGACATAAGATTTATATTATACGCGGTACGGCTATTAGTCCGGATAGTAAGTGGCTGGCTTATGGCGTGGATACCACCGGCGGGCGAAGAAGCATTTTGTATATAAAGAACCTTTCCGACGGTACCGTACTCTCTGAGGCAGTACCTAATACCGCTGCCGACTTTGCCTGGGGAAGTGATAATAAGACACTGTATTATACCTTAAACGATCCTACAGTTAGAAGCTACAAAGTAATGAAACATTTGGCAGGCACTGATGCGGGAAAAGACGAAGAAATATATACTGAAAAGGACAGCACATTTTCTGTATATGTGAATACCAATGATAAGAATCGGTTTGTATTCCTCACCTCGTCCAGCAAAACCAGTACTGAAGTGCGCTATTTAGATTCGCAGCACCCAGCCCCTGCCCCGGTATTGATGCAGCCCCGGCTAAAAGATGTACAGTACACGGCAGATTATTACGAAGGCAATTTTTTTTATTTAACAACCAACTATAAAGCCAAAAACTTCAAGCTGGCAAGTACGCCAATTGCTCATACCGGCGTAGCTAACTGGAAAGACGTGATCCCAAATATGCCGGACGCATTGTTAAGAAATGTGGTTATATTGAAAAAATACTACGTTTCGGAATATCAATCTAAGGCATTGTCACAGATAAGAGTGATCAATAGGGCCACGCACAAATCCTATTATGTTCAGTTTAAGGAAAATGCTTATGTAGCTTCCATGGGCCAGGCAACGGATAATTATCAATCAGACAGTATTCGTTATACCTACACCTCGCTAACCACACCACAGGCTCAATATCGTTATAACCTGACAACAAAACACGCCACCATGCTCAAACAGGAAAAGATAGGAGGAGGTTTTCAGGCTGATCTATATCATACAGAGCGGATATGGGTAAAAGCCCGCGACGGAGTTTTAGTGCCTGTTTCACTTGTTTATGAAAAAGACTTGTTTAAAAAGGATGGGAGTAATCCTATGTTACTATATGCTTATGGGTCATATGGGGCCAATTCGGATCCAGGGTTTAACAGTTCTATTATCAGCCTGCTTGACCGTGGCTTTGTTTATGCAATTGCCCATATCAGAGGCGGACAGGAAATGGGCCGTTATTGGTACGAGGATGACGGCCGCTTGCTGCGCAAAAAAAATACATTTACAGACTTTGTTGATTGTGCTCAGTTTTTGGTAGATAATAGGTATTCATCATCGGGGAAACTATTTGCAAATGGAGTAAGCGCCGGAGGTATGCTAATGGGGGCAGTGATCAATTTACGGCCCGATTTGTTTAAAGGCGTGATTGCCGAGGTGCCCTGGATGGATGTTGTTACAGATATGTTTGATACGAGCCTTCCGTTGACTACCCTGGAATATGAGGAATGGGGCGATCCTAATAAGAAAGTTTATTATGATTATATGATATCGTGGTCGCCTTATGATAATGTGAAGAAAGCAAAGTATCCGGCTATACTGGCTACCGGTGGATTGAATGATACACAGGTGCCTTATTTTTCACCGGCTAAATGGGTGGCTAAAGTTCGTGAAAACAATACCGGGAACGACCCTGTTTTATTTAAAGTTAATATGGGAGCGGGGCACGGAGGAGATTCAGGCAGGTTTGACCGCCAAAAACTTACCGCCCTTAAATATGCTTTTATGTTATATATGTTGGGTATTGATCAATAATAAGTAAGTTTTTTAGGCGCACTGGCGGTCCGCTGGCGAGCGGACTATATTTGCTTCATCCCTAACGCAATTATTTTTACTTTTTTATACTTTAAAACATATCTGTATATTGAGCCGTATTATTAAACCCCTTTAATTATGCTATTCACCGATTTTGAAAACACAGATTTGACCACCTGGGGCCCCGAAGAAGATGCGCCAATAGAAGGCGACTGGGACGATGAAGATGATGAGGACTTTGATGATAAAATTGAAGACCTGGATGATTTGCATGAGATACAGTTAGATGAGGACCTCGGCGAGCCCGATCCGGATGACGATGATCATTTTCCCGAGGATGACGAGGATTAAGGCCAAGTTTTAAACATTCTTTGCCAGTAATTTTAGCATCAATTTTATTCTTTTTATCTTAGTGCCAGTGGATAATTTTATAGTTTCGGCACGCAAATACCGCCCGTCAACCTTCGATACCGTTGTGGGTCAGCAACATATCACCAATACGTTAAAAAACGCTATCCGGAATAATCAGCTGGCGCAGGCATTTTTATTCTGCGGACCGCGTGGTGTGGGCAAAACTACCTGTGCGCGTATCCTGGCTAAAACCATTAATTGCGAAAATTTGCAGCCAAACGGCGAAGCCTGCGGGGTTTGCCGGTCATGCGTTTCATTCCAGAACGGAGGTTCATTTAATATCCATGAACTGGATGCTGCATCCAATAATTCAGTTGATGATATCCGCAGCCTGATAGAACAGGTGCGCATTCCACCGCAATCGGGCAGGTATAAGATATATATCATCGATGAAGTGCACATGTTATCGCAGTCGGCGTTCAACGCATTCCTGAAAACGTTGGAAGAACCGCCGCATTATGCCATCTTTATCCTTGCTACTACTGAAAAGCATAAAATACTGCCTACTATATTATCTCGCTGCCAGATATTTGACTTCAACCGCATCCGGGTAGAGGATATGGCCGAGCATTTGGCATCTATCGCCAACAAAGAGGGGATAAGCTACGAGAATGACGGTTTGCATATCATCGCCCAAAAGGCAGATGGCGGCTTGCGCGATGCCTTGTCCATGTTCGACCAGATCGTCAGCTTTTCGGATGGCAATGTTACTTATCGCACGGTAATTGACAACCTGAATATCCTTGACTACGATTATTACTTCAGCATCATCGATGGCCTGCTTAAAGAAGATACAGCCGGGACGCTGCTGCTTTTTGATGAGATACTGGGTAAGGGCTTTGACGGCTCACATTTTATATCCGGATTGTCAGAACATTTCCGCAACCTGTTGGTGAGCAAAGACACGACCACGTTAAAGCTACTGGAAGTAAGTGAGAGTATCAAAGCCAAATATTTACAGCAATCGCAGGCCTCGCCGGTATCGTTCCTGTTGTCGGCAATGAATATTGCCAATCAATGCGACCTGAATTATAAGCTGAGCAAAAACCAGCGTTTACAGGTGGAACTGGCCTTGCTCAAAATGTGTCACCTGCCCTCGGCATTCAATATGCTTACGGCACCGGTTGCCAAAACTAATGCCGGCCCAGCCACTGAGCAGGTAAAAAAAAAACCTGATACCCCAGAATTAAAACCGCAGGCAGAAATTAAGGCGGAAGAAGAAATTCCTGTTTTAAGGGACCAACCCATCGTATATAATAAAGCAATACCGCCACCCACAGATACGCAAAAAAGAGAAGCAGAGCCTGTCGTTTCAGATAAACCAAAGCCGTTCATACCTAATTTGCATTCAGCTTCAACTTCTGTTAAGATACCTTCTTTAAAGGACCTTAGTAATAAAGCCGCCGAGGTGCTGGAAGAGGAGGACCCTTACATGAAGGGGGATGACCACGAAGATTTTACATTGGATGCTTTTTTAATGCATTGGAACGATTATGCCGCTAAAATAAAAACCGAAGGCGGAAACATGAGCCTTTTTACCATTTTTACGACCAACGCCCCCGAAATGAAAGAGCCTTGCCGTTTTGAGGTGGTTGTAGGAAACAAGTCGCAGGAAACGCTTTTCCGCGATGAAAAACCTAATATCTTAAACTACCTGCGCACAAAACTGAAAAACTTTGATTTGGAAGTACATACCCGCGTTGATGAGGCTAAAGCAGCCAAAAAACCCTATACCACAACAGAGAAATTTCAGCACATGGCCAGTAAAAACCCGCAGCTTGCCGAGTTAAAAAGACGCTTTAATCTTGATTTGGACTACTAACCCTTTTTTTTCTTGTTAGTTTTTGGTATATCGTTTACAGGATAACCTTCTTCGTCCAGGTCGGTACGTTTATCTTCGGGTGTTCTCGAAAGTATTTCGTCTACAGTATCAACCCTCACAATATTTCCCTTATCAATATGCATGGCCATATCATCCACATCAGTTTCCAGTGACTCATTTGGAATATATTCGTCCACTGCATCAAAGGGGTTGGCCTCATCATAGGAAGAGTTCATATCGGCGCCATTCTTTACCGAGGTATTGTAGGGGTCAGGGTGGTCATAATCCGGGTCATCACTTTCCACATCGTACTCAAAGCTGTCATCATCGGCGTTAAAGGTCAGGTTTTCAACATCCGATTCTTCGCCTAAGCTATCTTTTAAACTGCTGTCCCTGTCATCATCATCGTTGTCAAATTCAGAGAATGTTTTTTTTGCGCTCATAGTCTCTATTTTAAATTATAACGCGGAATGAGGCATTATAGTTTGTGCTAATATTTAGCCGCTTGCCCCTGTTTTGGTATAGCTCCCAATATAAATTTTCTAAGGTTTTCAGCAGCCGTAGCAAGGTCCTCTTTACGCAGGTAAAGCATATGCCCGCTTTTGTAGCCTTCCCATTTCAGGCGGTCCTTCAATCGGCCGCTTGGGTCTATTTGCCACAAACTATATTTGGCATTAAAATAATCACAGGCGCCATCGTAATAACCCGATTGAATTAATAAATGAAGGTAGGGGTTTTCGGCAATAGCCTGGCGAAGGTTTTCGCCGGTATGGTCATTCTTGTTGTCCCATGGAAATACATTGCCGAACATGTTATATTTCAAATCGGTTTTATAATTCAGTTCGTTACGCAGGTAAATATTGATGGCCGGTGTAAATTCCTGCAGCCACGTTGTAAGTTCCGGGTTATAATCGGGGCCGTCGCCTGCGGTTTGGCGGTCCTGCCAATGGTATAACCCTGGTCCCGCAGCAATTCTTTCCAGAAAAGGTTATAAGATATAACAAGATTATTGTCCTCAACTACTTTTTGCGATAAACCGCTGTAGCGAGCCACTTTTGCTGCGATAGCTTTTTTCTGGTCGTCGCTCAAAAAGCCGCCTCTTGAAAGTGCGGGAATATATTCATTTATAGTAAAATCCTCTATTTCGGGTAATACTGTAGTTAGTTCTTTTCCCTGCAGATCAGCGGGTAATTTTTTATGGTACCAGGCAGTGGCCGCGAAATATGGCAAACGCAAGGCGTCTGAAACCGGGCCGCTGCGGGCGATGCCCAAATCCGTTGGTGACACCAGCACAACACCGTTCAGGTACATCCATTGTGCATCCTGTAATTCGAGTGCAAGGCCCGAAACACGCGTGGTGCCGTAGCTTTCTCCGATCAAAAATTTTGGCGACGCCCACCTATTTTCGCGGGTTACAAAGGTGTTTATCCACTCGGCTAAATAATGAATATCCTCATTCACACCAAAAAAACCGGTTTTTGGCGTTTCGGGTGTTACCGTTCTGGAATAGCCTGTATTTACCGGGTCGATATAAACAATATCGGCCACATCCAGTATTGAGTTTGAATTTTCTTTAAATCCGTAAGGTTCCACCGGGTAACCTTCGTCATCGGCATTCAGCATCCGTGGTCCGGTATAACCCAGCTCCATCCAAACTGAAGGCGTTCCGGGTCCGCCGTTGAAGGATATCACCAGCGGGCGGTTTGCCTTGTCCTTTATGTCATCGCGTTCATAATAGGTGTAAAACACGCCTGCCGTTGGCCTTCCTTCTTCGTCCCAGATCGGCATCATACCGGCGGTAGCAGTATAGTGTATTGATTGTCCCTTTATGGTAACGGTGTGTTTGGTTACAACAGTTGTATCGGTATGTACAATGCGCCCGGCTGCTATCTTTTGGTTGTTTTTGGGCGGATTAGACTGTGCCGGGGCTTGTGCCTTTGCGTTGAATAGTATAAAACAAAATGCGATAATGGTGAGTAGGTAATTCTTCATTTGCTGCTATTGAGATAAATCTGCGTAAATATAAACGCGTAGCAAATGATATTACAAATATTCGTTGTTTAATTTAAGAAGAAGGTGGGTATAGCTTATTTTAACGGGTGCTTAATAGGTTATTTGTTTCCTGTAAGACGTAACGCCGCCAACGGAAATTTTAAAGCCAATAGTAAACTGACTGTAAGAATCACCATGACTGCCGGCGTGGAAACCGTCAAGCTCGTCACCAAAAACATAATTTAATTGGTAGCCAACGTCTATTTTAAAATCGGCCCGCTGGTTTTTATTAAATATCTTCAGCTCGTAACCTATCCTTGCCGGGAAAAAAAGCTGGTTGGCTTTATCGGTACCCGGGGTATAATAACCAGGCAGCAGAGTAGAATATCGATTGATACTTTTAATATTGCTGTATATAACCCCTATACCTCCACCCACATATAGATTTTTTAAACCATTTAAGAAAGGACTTTGGGAATAATCCATCAATTCGCCTGCCTGTAACTGTATTCTGAAGGCGTAACTATTATAATCGGCAGCAAATTGCCGCCCCAAAAGGTCCGTTTGTGCGTTTCCGCCGGCCAGTTTACCTAACTGGAACTCAAAAATATAATTGACAAAGGGCGTTTGGTTATAATCAAAATTAAAATTAATGGCTTTGGTGCTTACCGGTGTTTGTACATCCCCGGAAAAAGAGTTAAAGCCCACAGATGCTCCAAAATCATATCGCGAGTAATCGAATCCCATCTGTGCTTTTGATGCAAGGGCCGTGAAGCAGGCGAGCAGGGTCAAAAGCGTAATTCTTAGTATAAATTTTGTCATGATTCGTGATTCGGTATTACTACAGGCGAGAATATAATCTATTCACGTCCCACAATTTTATAAAAATAAGTTCATTGTTCGATAAAACAATACCTTAAACGAACTATTTGTTTATTTAGCTATTGATAAATTCGATATTGCATTGACACAATAGCTAGTCTCAATTTTATATATTTGAGACCTTTTACGAAAAAAAACTAATATCTGTTATGTCAAAAATTAAAGTAGCAAATCCCGTTGTCGAATTGGACGGCGATGAAATGACCCGCATTATATGGAAGTTTATAAAAGATAAGCTGATTTTCCCGTATCTCGACCTTGATATCAAGTATTATGATCTAGGTATCGAGTACCGTGATGAAACGGACGACCAGGTTACCATTGATGCTGCAAATGCCATAAAAAAATATGGCGTAGGTATCAAATGTGCCACCATTACACCTGACGAAGCCCGTGTGGAAGAGTTTGGTTTAAAACAAATGTGGAAATCGCCGAACGGGACCATTCGTAATATTTTGGACGGTACGGTTTTCCGCGAACCGATCGTAATGTCGAATGTGCCGCGTTTGGTTCCCAACTGGACTGCGCCTATCTGCATCGGCCGTCACGCTTTTGGAGACCAATACCGTGCTACTGACTTTTTGACTAAAGGCAAAGGAAAACTAACTATTACCTATACACCAGAGGATGGAAGCACACCGCAGTCTTATGAAGTATTCAACTTTAAAGGTGACGGCGTTGCTTTGGCAATGTACAATACTGATGAATCCATCATAGGATTTGCCCGCGCCTGCTTTAACCAGGCATTATTAAA
>Ga0193728_1001401_pt1 | contig 12251 bp, 9 predicted proteins | sample U1c1metaG_FD_143037 | JGI IMG/M metagenome (GOLD analysis project Ga0193728, IMG submission 143037) | Soil microbial communities from a riparian zone of the East river system, Colorado, United States - U1c1 | ecosystem: Environmental > Terrestrial > Soil > Riparian zone | place: USA: East River...
GGCCCCGCAGCCATCGTCAGAGTCTTGAAAGCATTGCCGCCGGGATTGCGCGTCCCTGTGTTCTTCGTGCTGCATATCGACGAACCCTTTGCAGCGGCGTTTGCCGAGTGGCTCGAGCACCAAACACCGCACCGGGTCGCCTACGCCGGCGACCGGGAACCCATCGAATTGCTGCGCGGGCAAGTGATCGTGGCTCCGCCGGGCCGGCATTTGATTGTTGGCCGCGGGCGCCTGCACCTCAATACCGATCCGCCGCGCCACTCGTGCCGGCCCTCTGTCGATGTGCTGTTCGAATCGCTTGCGCTGGATCGCGGCGCGGAAGTGTTGGCGTGCTTGCTGACGGGCATGGGCCGGGACGGTGCCGCCGGTTTGTTGGCGATCCGACGCGCCGGAGGATTTACCATCGCCCAGGATGAAAGTACGTCGGTCATCTACGGCATGCCACGCGAAGCGGTATTGTTGGGCGCGGCGCAGATGGTTCTGCCTCTGGATCAAATCGGTCCGCAGATCGCACGACTCCTCGGAAATGGCGAGGGCGGCGCCGGACAGTGACCGCGGACAGTGTCCGCGGACAGGCCGTGGGAGATGCATAACAGCCGCTCACATTGAAATAGTTGCAATTGTGGAAATCGGCCCCGAACCGGGCGAAGTGGACGCTTGTAACGAGATCTTCATTTTCGCCGCGCTAAATACCGATGATATGTGCGCGATCTCGACTCCAATGAGCACTCGATAGACCGATGAGACAGAATTCTCCGGAAACATTCTCGATGCACGAACACCGACCCCTGGCGACGGTCGTGATCATCAATTACAACTATGAAAAATTCGTCGCGGCTGCGATCGATAGCGCCCTCGCACAGTCTTACGAACCGCTCGAAGTGGTTGTCGTGGATGATGGCTCGACCGACGGCTCGCGGACAGTTATCGCAGAGTACAAGGATCGGGTTCGCACGGTCCTGCAAGACAACGGAGGGCAAGGCGCGACTTACAACACCGGGTGGCGAGCGGCACATGGCGAATTCGTACTGTTTCTTGATTCCGACGATGTGCTCAAGACAGATGCCATCGCCAAGGTGGTCCGGGCGTTTGAAGGCAACGACGCGGTGAAGGTGCAGTTCTACCTTGAACAGGTCGATCGGAACCTGAAGCCGCTTGGCTTCCTCTTGCCGAGCTACGATTTTTCATCCATGACAACACGTCAGCAAATCGCCAACTATGGCAACTATGTTGGCCCCCCGGCGAGCGGGAATGCGTATCGAAAATCTTTCCTCGATGAGATCATGCCGATCGCAGACGAAGATCTGTATCGACACGCTCCCGACGGCTACACGACGGGTTTAGCCGGACTCGATGGCGGTGTCCTTTCGATTTCGGAAATCTTGGGATACTACCGCGTGCATGGCGATAACTATGGCGGAGAGAGCGGCATCAAATCGCTCCAGCAACTGCATCACATGTTCATGCGAGATATCAAGCGAGAAGATTCCCAGCACGCCTTCGGAGAGCATTTCAACTTCCATTTTTCGGCAGACCGTTCGCGCTTCTGTCCGGGCCATACCAAATTGCGCTTGCTCTCCCGTCGCCTTCGCCCGGACTTGCATCCCGTCAAGTCTGACAAGGTTTTTTCTTTGGTTCTCTGCGGGCTGGCATCCGCATTCACATTTCCGCATCTTAAGCTGAGGAAGCGATTCAGCGTTGCGATTGGATTTATCGCCATGGGGACATTGCCTCGTTCCATGCTGCACACTTATTTCGACATCATCGCAACGGCGCAGAAGCGGAAAGACGCGATTCCCGCCGCGCAGCGGTTGAGTCCGAATGGGTCGCACCCGTCGATCGATCACGATTAGATTGCAAAGACCGGTGTTTCGGCAGATGGTTTACCGACTACCGACACCCAGCTACGCCTTGGCCTGACCCCGAAACGGCAATTGCCGGATGCGTTTGCCCGTGGCGGCGAAAATGGCGTTGGCGAGTGCAGGTGCCGTTGGCGGGACACCCGGCTCGCCGAGCCCGCCCATTGAGGCATCGCTTTCCAGGAAATGCACATCCACGTCTGGCGCTTCGGCCAGTTTCAAGAGTGGGTAATCATGGAAGTTGGATTGCAACACCGCGCCTTTGTCGAGCGTGATGGATTCATCGACGCAGGACGACAAGGCCATGATGATGCCGCCCATGATCTGCGCGGCGCCTCCATCCGGGTTGACCACGCGACCACAATCCACGCTCGACCACACTTTGTGCGCGCGCGGGCGACCGTCGTTGCCGACGGATGCCTCGATCACGTGTGCGACGATGGTGTTGAACGATTCCACCATGGCAATGCCGCGCCCGCGCCCCGTGGTGAGCGGCGTGCCCCAGCCACTGCGCTTTGCCACATCATCCAGCACGGCCAAATGACGCGATCCCGGCCGCAGATGCTTCCGCCGAAATTCATAGGGATCTTCGCCGGCCGCGTGCGCCAGCTCGTCCATGAAACTCTCGGAATAGAAACCGTTCTGGTTGGAATTGACCGAGCGCCAGGCGCCATCGTGTTGGTTGGTGGCAAATTGATAGTGGCGCAGCGCAAAGGCCGGAATGTCGTAGACAAAGCGCGTTTCGCGGGCGGCATCCTCTGATTGGGCATAGTCGGTTGTCCAGCCGGCAATCCGTCCGTCCTTGTCGAGCGCAGCCTTCAGATGGGCCGACGCCTGCGGACGATAGGTGCCGTGCTGCACTTCCTCCTCACGCGACCAGATCAGCTTGACCGGGTAGGGCGTTTGCCTGGCGATTCGAACCACCTGGCCAATAATCTCGCAAAATCCTGGCAAGCGACGACCGAAGGCGCCGCCCATGATCATCGGGTGGAAGGTGACATCATCCGTGCTGATTTCCGCCGCCTCGGCCGCTGCCTTGCGGCTGTGCAGAGGATCCTGCACACCGCCCCACAGCTGAAGCTTGCCATCCTTGAAATGGGCGGTGAGTGCGAAGGGCTCCATCATCGCGTGATGGATGAATGGCACCGCATATTTGGCCTCAATGAGCTTGACGCCGCTTGCCGCAAGAGCGGCCGGCACGTCGCCATGGCCGCTTTTATTGTCCGGCTTGTCCGTCTCTATCTTGGCAGCTTGCGCCGCCGTGATGGAGGCTGATGACAGTGCTGCGTGTCCACCATCGGAGAACTTGGGGGACAGTGCCCGCAGTCCAGTCAGCGCCTGCCAGTAACCCGTGGCGATAACGGCTACCGCATTGTCGAGCTTGACGACTTTTTCCACGCCCTTGACGCTTAAGGCGGGCGCAGCATCAACACTGTCGAGTTTGCTGCCGCGCACCGGGGCGGCCATGATCGTGGCCACGCGCAGGTCGGGCAGCTGCACATCCATGCCATATCGGGCGCTGCCATCAACTTTTGCTGGAATATCCAGCCGGCGACAAGCGTCATTTCAGCGGCGTCAGCGGCCAGCTCACCATAACGCAGCGATCTGCCGCTCTTGGCATGGATCACTTTACTGTTTGCCGTGGTCAACTCGCCTTCGGGCACGCCGAAGCGCTTGGCAGCCGTGGCAATCAGGGCAATGCGCGCGGCGGCACCCGCGACACGCATACCCGTCTGGCCGGTCGCACGTACGGTGGACGATCCTCCGGTGATCTGCAACGGAATGTTGCGCGCGATCATGGCGAAAGTGGATCCCGTAATCCCTTGCAGAAAGGGAGGAATGGAAAAGGGCAGCAATTCCCCGCCAAATCCCTTCGCCAGCGGCGCGTTGGCAAATGCCACATTCACCGGCGCGGATTCGAGCACGACTTTTGACCACTCCGCATCCAGCTCGTCGGCCGCCATTTGGGCAAGCCCGGTGAGTGATCCTTGGCCAATATCGACGTGGGGCGAGAAGATGGTGACGGTGTCGTCCTCGGCAATGCGGATCCATGTCTGGAACACGCCAGCCTTGTCCATGGCGACCAGCTTCGCCGCCCTGCGTGTTGCCGCTCTTTCGGACCAGGAAACGGTGAACAGGCCGCCGCCGATCAATGCCGCACCACCGATCAGAAACGCTCTGCGTTTAACGCCCACTATGAGTCTGCCCGAGCAGCTGCGGCAGCCTGGCCCGTGGCAGCAAGGATGGCCATGCGGATGCGCGGATAAGTTCCGCAGCGGCAGATATTGGTCATCGCCTCGTCAACGTGGGCAGGGCTTGGCCGGCCGGTCTTCTTTATCAATGCGACGGCGGCCATGATCTGGCCCGACTGGCAATATCCGCATTGCGGGACTTGCGCATCGATCCAGGCCTGCTGCACCGGATGAAGTGTCCCATTTGGCGCCGCAATTCCTTCAATCGTGGTGATGGTTTTGCCGGCAACGGAGCCCACAGGAATTGTGCACGAACGCCTGATTTCGCCGTCGACATGCACGCTGCACGCGCCGCATGCGCCAATGCCACAGCCAAATTTTGTGCCGGTCAACCGCAGTTCCTCACGGATGACCCACAGCAGGGGCGTATCGGGATCAGCCTCGATCGAAAAGGACTTACCGTTCACCTGCAAATCAATGGCCATCAGCGTTCTCCGCAATGGGTGCTTTATCTTGTTTCGCCACTTGGAGCACGTCGTGGCCATCGTCCCTATCGTCAACTGCGATATATTGGATCACTTGAGAACCAGGGGCAAACTCTATCGCTGAGTTAAGCGCTGATCGACTATCTTAAGAATCGAAGATGCGCCGCCGATGCCCATTTAGAAGGAGTGTTGCTCATGTCTCGCATCAATCAATCCGGCACCTTCAGGCTCGGTGATCGCGTCGTACAGCGTGTGGGATACGGTGCTATGCAACTCGCGGGTCCCGGCGTATTCGGGCCGCCGAAAAATCGTGACGCGGCGTTGGCTGTACTGCGCGAGGCCATTGCAAGCGGAGTCAACCACATCGATACCAGCGACTACTACGGCCCGCACGTCACCAACCAGCTGATTCGCGAGGCGCTGGCACCGTACCGCGATGATCTTGTCATCGTCACCAAGCTCGGTGCCCGGCGCGGCGAGGGCGGATCGTGGCTCCCGGCTTTCTCGCCCGAGGAGTTGAGGCAGGCGGTCCAGGACAACCTGCGCAACCTAGGGATCGACGTCCTGAACGTGGTCAATCTTCGCGCCATGTTCAGTGCCCATGGTGCCGTGGAAGGATCGATCGAGGCGCCGCTCACGGTTCTGGCCGAGCTCAAGCGGCAGGGCTTGGTGCGTCACATCGGCTTGAGCAATGTCACACCCAGACAGATTGCGGAAGGACGCCGCATTGCCCCGATCGTCTGCGTGCAGAACCACTACAATCTCGCGCACCGGACCGACGATACCCTGATCGACGTTCTTGCCCGCGAAGGCATCGCCTACGTGCCGTTTTTCCCGCTCGGAGGGTTCACGCCGCTGCAATCATCCACTCTGTCGGACGTCGCGCGCCGGCTTGAGGTGACGCCGATGGTCGTCGCGCTGGCGTGGCTGCTGCACCGCTCGCCCAACATCCTGTTGATCCCCGGCACCTCGTCGGTCGCGCATCTTCGCGAGAATATGGCCGCCGCTCAGTTAACGCTGTCGCCGCAAATCTTGGCGGAGTTGGACAGCATCGCCTCATGACTATCTGAGATTTGCGGTCCGCGTCATTTCGGCATTCTGAGGAACACGCTGCGCCATGCACATTTTGCTAAATGCCCTTGCTGCGGCGGTCATCGTTGTGGGATTGGTTGGCGCGATAGTGCCTGTGTTGCCGGGCATCCCACTTATTTTTGCGGGCATCTGGCTAATCGCCGGCGTTGATGGTTATCGCCATCTTGGGCTGGGATGGCTGCTCGGAATCGCAGCCGTCGGTGCTGTGGGATTGGTCGTGGACCTTCTTGCCGGCGCTTTGGGTGCGAAGCGAATGGGCGCGAGTCCGCAAGCGGTGTGGGGTGCACTTATCGGCACTCTGATCGGGCTCTTCTTCGGCATACCTGGATTGCTAATCGGGCCATTCGTCGGCGCGGTACTCGGTGAGCTTTCCGCCGGTAATAGCGTTTTGCGTTCGGCACACGCGGGGGTAAGCGCGTGGGTGGGTCTGATGTTCGGCACGATTATCAAGCTGGTCTCGTCGCTAATGATGGTGGCGTTATTTGGCGCGGGTTGGTGGTTGAACCGCGGCGCGTGATGCCGCGGCATGCTAAAAGCCCGGACATTCGGTTTCACAGGTCAGCGCTTGCGCGTCTGTGATAATCCCGGGCGGGGGCGTAAAGGGCGTTGCTTTGCGGTACGATTCGGAATGCGTTTGTCCTGCGTGATCGGAACAGTCGTCGCTCTTGGCCTTTGGGTTGGGGCCGGGGTCGCGGCGCCTTCAGATACCGTGCCCGCCACTGCCGGGCCGGATTCGCGTGCTTCCGTTTTGACTGCGGAACAAGTAATCCAGATCTTGGACGAGACGGTCGACTGGTATCGAACTCTGGGTACACAACAACAGAATGCCACGCAACCCAGCGATTTACTGATCCTGTTTGCGAATCGACAAACGGCCGATCAAGTGGTTGGTTTGGCAATAGAGCTCGCGCGTGCGAACGCCGAACTTCTCAGTAGCGAAGCCAGTGCCGGACAAAGCGCGTCAGATGCGTCTTCCCCTAAATCGCTTAGTCAGCAGCAATCTCAATTGGATGCGCAGCACGCATCCATAGATGCGGAAATGGCCGGTCTCAAGGAGTCGCGCTCAACCGGAAAGGGTAAGCAGGATGTCCGGGCGAAGCTGACCGAACTGCAGGGCGAGCTCGCAATGCTCGCTGTTTTGCTCGACACCATGACGGCATTTGCCGATCAAAACAGCCCCAAACAAGCGAGCGTTAGTGCGCTCAAAGCCCACATTGATGCCATTGCCGCGACGCTGCCGACTTTGAACGTAGCTTCCGGTTCCACTGCCGTCTCCAGCGCAACACAAACGAGTGCCGTTCCAACAGCCATTCCGAGCGGTAACGAGATGAAGACGGCCACGACGCGTTCCGGAATATGGGACCTTGGCGTCACGGCGGTAAACCTGCACAGAAAGATCAAGTCGATCGATGTTGTGGATCAGCACACCGCGTCGCTGGCCAAGACGTTTCTTGAAGTCAGCGATCTGCCCCTTAGACAGTTGAAGGCGTATTCCGCGCGCAGCGACGCACTTGCCGCGCAGGCGGACAAGGCCAACGGCGCAGCACTTGTCGCCCTTCGAGGAGAATTCGATACGCTGGCTTGGCTCTTCAAGCAGACCTCCGCGATTCTTCTGCCGTTGAGTAAGGAGCAGGTGCTGCTGACGCAATATCGGCACAACTTGGGTAGCTGGAGAGAAGCCACACAACGCCAATACTATGAAGCCTTAAGAGCGCTGGGAGTCCGCTTGGCGATCTTGGCGGGTATTTTGACTGCCGTGTTCGTTCTCGCTGAGATTTGGCGGCGCGCCGTGGATCGTTATGCCCGCGAGGCTCGGCGCCGGTATCAGCTGCTGTTGATTCGCAAAATAGTGACGTGGACGGCGGTTATTGCAATAGTGGGATTGAGCTTCGCCACGGAGATCAGTGCCTTCGCTACTTTTGCGGGGCTGCTCACCGCCGGTGTGGCGGTGGCCATGCAAAGCGTTTTGGTGTCGATAGTGGGATATTTCTTCCTCATCGGCAAATATGGGATTCGAGTCGGAGACCGCATACAGATCGGCACTGTCGTGGGCGAAGTTATCGATATTGGATTGGTGCGAATGCACCTGATGGAGCTCCATTCCGATGGCCCGCTAGGCCCGACCGGGCGCGTGGTGGCCTTTGCAAACCTCATTGTATTCCAAGCATCGGGCGGTTTATTCAAGCAGATTCCTGGCGTGAACTTGTCGTGGCACGAGAGCACGCTGGTACTGCCGGCGGTCAGTGACTACTCAGCCATAAAAACTAAGTTGTTGACGGCGATCAGTCGAGTGGTCGAGGAATACCGTGACGAGTTCGTGCGGCAAGCTAACGCGATCAAGGAGTCCACGGCCTCGATTTCCGTCGATGACACGCAGCCGCAGGTTCAGATGCGTCTGGTTGGCGGCCGGATGGAGGCGCTGATCCGGTACCCAGTGAACCTCAAACACGCCGCTGAAATCGATGAACGGGTCTCCGAAGCCGTGCTCAAGAGCCTCGCAGCAAGTAGTACGACGTAAGGCTCCCGCATGAGATTTCTACCGCTCATCTGGTCCGGCATCTGGCGCAAGCCTGGACGGACCAACCTTATTTTCCTCCAGGTCAGCGTCGCCTTTGCGCTGTTCGGCGTGCTCCAGGGGCTCAAAACAGGCGTCGAGCATTTGATAGGTGAAGCTCGCGCCGATCTACTGATCGTACACGGCGGCCTAGGTCTGATGGATCCCTTGCCCTTGAGCCTGCTTGAGGGCATCAAGTCGGTACCCGGGGTCAAGGTTGTCGCGCCCGTGGAACTGTTCGGGGCCATCTATCAAAATCCCAATCAAAAATTGGGCGTCGTCGCGATCCGACCCGATGAGGGCTGGCTTTCGGCGTTCACCTTCACAATCGCGCCGGACTACGTCGCGGCTTTGCGCACCATGCGAACGGGAACCATCATCAGGGAGGGGCTGGCGAAAAAGTACGGCTGGAAGATCGGTGATCACATTCCCCTGATGTCCACCACGGCGCAAATGAACGGATCGACGGACTGGGCATTCGATGTGGTGGGTACCTACACAGACAGCGACGTCGGTGGTGGAAAAGAGACTCTGCTCGTCAATTATGCGTACTTCGATGAAGCCCGCTTCGCCGGCAAGGGCACCGTCAATCATTTCAACGTCGCGGTTTCCGATCCGCGACTGGCGGTGAATGTGTCGGAGGAAATCGACCGGCGCTTCGCTAATTCCGCGAACGCAACGCAAACCGATTCGTTGCTCGAACTGGCCCAATCCCAGCTGCAGTCGATCGGCGATCTGAACTTCCTGATCCGGGCAATCGTGAGTGTGGTGCTCGTCGCGCTGCTGTTCGCGACCGCCACGATGATGATGCAATCGATCCGCGAGCGCACGCCGGAGTTGGCTGTTCTCAAGACGCTTGGCTTTACGGACCGCGCGGTATTTCTAATCGTACTCGTGGAGGCCGTGGCGGTCTTTGTCGCCGCCGCCGCGTGCGGATTGGCGCTCTCACTGTTGGTATTTCCGTTTGCCTCAAAGATCGTACCTGGGCTGTCAATGCCTCCGGCCGTGGTTGCGCTTGGCCTGATATGCGCCGTGTTGGTGGCAGCCATCAGCGCATTGCTGCCGGCAGTCCTGGCCGCAAAATTGAATGTCGCTACGGCACTGGCAAGGCGCTAGCGCGGTCGCATGAATTTTACCCGACAATTTCTCAGTATCTTGCTTATGAACCTGTCGGGAATCCGACAGCGCGCAGCGCAGGTGCTCACGATCATCATCGGCGTCACTTGTGCCGTCGGTGTATTGGTGTCCATGCTGGCGATGGGCACTGGCGCGCGCCGGCAGGAGATGGCCGACGTACGCGCCGACCACGCCACCCTGATTACTTCAGGCGCGCGCTATCTGCAGAGCAATATCTCCCGGGACGAAGTCGCCGCCATCCTGGGCCTGCCGGGCATACAAAAGGGTGCTCAGGGCGAGCCAATCGTCGTGTTCGAGTCCATGGTTCCCATCGAAGGCCGCAGGCGCGTGACGGGTAATCGAATCTATTTTCCGCTCGTGGGGATTACTTCAACCGTGACTCAATACCAGCAGATGCGATTCACGGACGGCCGCATGTTCAAGCCGGGTCTGCATGAACTCATCGCCAGCAGCCCCTGCGTTCGGCAATTCACCGGCTTCGAAATCGGCGATCGACGTCCGATTCACGGCAGCGACTGGACCATCGTCGGACATTTCGAGCAGGGTAAGGCGCAACAATGTGTGGTCTACGCCGACGTCGACAACATCATGTCCATCTTCAGCCGCAACAGCTACAGCGCGGTATCAGTGCGGCTGCGATCGCCGGCGGACTTCGCGGCATTTCGCGACGCCGTCAGCGCCAATCCGGCCCTGAAACTCGAAGCCAAGAGCGAAAGCGAGGTGGCGGAGGAGGGATTCAAAGAACTGAACGCCATCCTGAATTTCGTCAGCTACTTCGTCGGTACGATCATGGCGATCGGTGCGACGCTGGGCGCCGTCAACTCTTTGTATGCAATAGTGGACTCGCGGCGCAGCGAGTTGGCCACATTGCGAGCGATCGGGTTCGCTTCCGGCGCAATCGTGCTCTCCGTCTTGGTTGAGTCAATACTATGGGCGTTTCCCGGGGCGTTGCTCGGGGGTGCCTTGGCATGGGTCCTTTTCAACGGCTTATCGGCCAGTCCCTTCGGCTTCAGTTTTCAACTTGCGGTAACGCCATCTCTCGTCGTGCTCGGCATTGTGTGGGCGTCGGCGATGGGCTTGGTCGGCGGACTCCTGCCTGCGTTGCGTGCGGCCCGAGTACCCGTGGCCACGGCGCTGCGCGCGACTTGATGCTGGGAATGGCGTTTACGCCTTCACGCTGGGGGCCTCACACTTCGCAGGCTTGTATGCTCCCGCATTCCTGGCCGCGCCGCGAAGTGTGGACCTCGCGGCGCGTATCGATGTGGTGAATTGAGCCTAGAACTGCGCACTCAAGCGCACGTACCAAAACGCACCGTTGAAGCCGAACGGGCCGCCGGTTCGCGGGTATAGCTCGCCATCCGCTTCGCCGCCCGTCGTCGAGTAGATCGGGGTTTTGGCGGTGTTGGCGATCTTGTCGGGGAAGGCGTTGAAAATATTGCGCCCGCCGATCGCCGCGGTGAGATTTTTGAGCACTTGATACCCAACCTCCAAATCCGTCGTGTACTTGGCTGAGAATAGTTGGCCCGGATAGTCGTTCTCGTCCCGATAAGTACCGTAGTAATTCTCGTGCAGCGAGGCGTGTATCGGTCCCCAGGCATAGCTCGCGTTGAGGTTTACCCGATTGTTCGGGGCATAGTGCTGGATGTCGATGATGCGCGCCGGACTGATGACTTTGGGATCGTATTTCGTCACATCAGTCTTGTTGTAGTTATACGCAAGGGCCGTTTCCAAGGTTCCCGCGCCCAACTGAATCGGATAGCTCGCCACCACATCCAGGCCCTTGGTTTTGGTGTTGAAGCCATTGGTAAAGTACTGGACGGTGCCGCCCGCGCCCACGTAGGCGAGCGCCGGCAGATTGACGATGTCCGCCTGCGTGACGTTGAACTGTTGGGAAATGCCGATGCGGTTGCGAACTGCAATTTGGTACCCGTCGATGGTCACCAGCAGATTGTGGACCGGTGTCAGCACGATTCCCGCACTCAAATTCGTGGATTCTTCAGGCTTCAGGGCCACGGCCCCATAATATTTGGCGTCCACGCTGGTCACAGGATAAGTGCCGATCTGGACCTGCGTCGTGCTGCCCGGCAAGAAGGTGGTGCTCAAGGTCTCGACATTCGACTGTCCGGGCGTGGGCGCATGGAAACCCGTGCTCGCCGTGCCGCGCAAGGCGAGCCAGTCCAACGCCTTGTAGCGGACCTGAAATTTTCCCAAGGTGGTGTTGCCGAACGAGGCGTAATGCTCGAAACGTCCGGCGACCCCGAGCGTGAGGTTGCGCACTACATCCGCTTCGATGTCCAAATATCCGGCATAACTGACTTGCGATGCATCAACCGGAGCGGATATTCCGCCATAACCATTTGAGGTCGTCGCTTGCGTGGCAACGACCGGAAGCCCCTTGGCATCGAGCACAGGCGTGCAGGCTCCGGCTGCGCAGTTATAGAGTGGTTGCGCAGAGTAGGGCCCAGCTGCAATCGAGGCTGCGTCGCCCAAGAGCTGCTGATAATTTTCGTCGCGCCATTCCATACCACCGGCGATGGAGATCGGGCTGGCGAGCCAGCTCACCGCCCAGGGGTAACTTAAGTCCAGGTTGAAGTTGTTTTCTTTTTGAATGAACTTGCCGTCGTAGAAACTGGTGGGAGATTGCGGGCCCAATGACGAATTGAGTGAATTCTTCAAAGACACCGCCAGGGAGTTCTGGGCGGTCGTGCCGGACAAATCGTAATTGATACCCCAGCGGTTTGTGCCCTTGTAGCCTGCGGCACCAAAGAACTGCTGGGTGACACCGTAGAAGCGGGGCGTAAAGCCGGCAGGATAAATGGATTGGAAGTTGAAGGTGCGGCCATTCTGGATATACCCGCCGGCCGGGCAACCGGTGAGTGCGGACGTGCAGGGATCCAGGTAAATGTCATTGAACGCCGGATTGGGCGACCAC
>Ga0193728_1001402_pt1 | contig 12245 bp, 11 predicted proteins | sample U1c1metaG_FD_143037 | JGI IMG/M metagenome (GOLD analysis project Ga0193728, IMG submission 143037) | Soil microbial communities from a riparian zone of the East river system, Colorado, United States - U1c1 | ecosystem: Environmental > Terrestrial > Soil > Riparian zone | place: USA: East River...
GTTTTGGCAACAAGCGGGGTGTAGCCGGTAGTGAGTGCACGGCTCCTCACTCCATCGGAACTGTCGAAAACCGTGTTCTGGACCGTCCGCTTGGGATCGGTGACCCACGCGTTCATCTCGGCTCCTGCAATGTGGACCAAGCCGCAGGCCATGTACAGCCAGAATGAATGGGCTTCGTCTTGCATCATCCAGAAAACCGTGTCGCAGGGCAATCCGTTCTGGCTGGTGAGGGTGGCGACCCGACCATTTTTCGCGCGGCTTAGCCCACCCTCGGTTGCAGCCCACAGCGTACCTTCCGAATCAAGGGTCAGTCTGGTGACAATGCCCTCACCTAGTCCATCAACGGCTGCATATGACTCACGAACCTTGCCATCTTTGTAATACGCCACGCCTCCCTGTGAAAATCCAAGCCATAGACCGCCGGGCTCGGGGCCGGCGAATAGAGCCGTAGCCCAGTCCTTTCGTCCCAGCTTAGCCCAAGGGATCCGGTCGACCATACTGCCCCCAAGCAAATGAAAAAGGCCCTGATGTTGGTCGCTTATCCAAAGATTCCCAGAACTGTCCCCGGTTATGGAATGCAAGTGTCCGCCAGGCGCGACCAATCCCAACACAGAGGTGACGTGTCGTTGGCGCGGATGCCCATCATCGACGTAGGCACGGTTCGTCCTGACGGGAATAAACCGTCCATTCTCGAAGTAGGCAGCTCCCTTCTCGGTGAAAACCCAAATTCGCCCGCCCTCGTCCTGAAAGAGCGACTCCACACCCTCATCCGGCAATCCGGCATCGGCCCTCTCGCGCACATTGAGTTCTCGTTCTTGGTTTGTTCCGGCGCTCCCGGCCTGTGCGCCTCGCTTACGGTAAATCGTGATCTGCCCGTTATTCCATCGGTTCAAACCGTCAGGAGTGCCGAGCCAAATGCTGCCGTCCCTAGCCGCTAGAACGGACCAAACGACGGCATTAGACAAACCTTGCCTCAGGGAAATCGTGGGGACGACGAAGTCGCGAAAGCGGTCGAGGCCATTAAGGGTGGCGACCCATATATTGCCTTCACGATCTTCAAAGAGCTTATTGATGTAATTGCCAGACAGACCGTCAGACTGCGTAAAGCCATCTATCCTTCCCTGGTGTACATGCAGAAGGCCCCGGTCCGGGGTTCCGATCCACAGACCGCCATTATGATCCCAGAGCAGCCGGGCCGCCTGGAACCGCGGCCCGGAACCTGGAGGCAAGAACGCCTCGGCCTTCCCGTCAACGAGCTTCCTGATTCCGTCCTGGGTGGCGAGCAAGAGTGCGCCGTCGTCAGTCTCATTCAGAGTTTGAGAGGAGGTGCCGATCACCGGGTATTGCATCGGATAAAGTTTTGGAGAACCGGGCTTCCATCTCCATAGCCCAGTCTGCGCTCCTGCCCAAAGGTTGCCGTGTCTATCTTCATACAAGGATGCCACCCACAAGCCGAGACGGCCGTCATCTCCGTAGCACTGGGGGCTGCCACTCTGAATCGCGCATAGCCTACCAACGGAAGCCGCATAGCCACCGGCCCATACCGTGCCTTCATGATCCTCAACGAGCGCATCAACAGTCTCTCCAGCAAGCTCCGGGTACAGCGTCAACTTGCCGTCCTTCCAACTGGCCAGCCCTTTGTAAGTGCCAATCCAGAGACGCCCGTCACGTGCGGTAAGCAGGTTTCGAATGTAGCGGCTGGGGAGATGCCCGTGCGCACTCTGGTCCCATAAGACGTTCCGAACGCCATCGAAACGAAGCAAGCCGAATTCCGTGCCCAGCCAGAGATACCCGTCGGGTGTCTGAGCAATTGAGGTAACCCTGCCTTTGGAAAACCCTTCGCGGATCTTCCACGCAGTGTGCGCGTATTGACTGATATCGAGAGATGGGTCCAATGCGGAAGCGCACGAGCAACACGCCAGCAGGATGCCTAACACGATCACGGGCCGTCTTGGTTTGTGCGCTCTTTCCATGCCGGCACACATTTTAGCCCTTAGCGCTAGTTTTCGGTGCCGCTGTGTTTCCGATGTTCATCTGCCAGACTTTGTCGTCCGGAGCGAAGTCGGGGATCTGCAACTCGCGGTGAACCGAAGGTTCCCCTACTTTTGCTTTGAGCTGATCGTTCAAGAAGGATCCAGGATGACTATGGGCCGACAGGGGTTGTCGAAAGGGGGACGCAAGCTCTAGAAGAAACGCAGCTTATCAGGATCTGATTGGGACCGTAACCGTCCTATCCTTCCCTATATTCAACCACTTGTGGCGATCCTTCGATCCGCTCACGTTTTGGCATTCCTAATGCATATGCCTGCTGTGGGGGCGGCATTCTTGTCGCCGGTGTGTTTCCAACAAACAAAGGAGAAATCATGAAGGTACAAAAGACGATGTTCTTTTCGATCGCGATGTTTTTTGTTTTAACAGTTGCGTCATTCGCCCAGGTGAAGACCGACTACGATCACAACGCAAATTTTGGACAATACAAGACCTACTCTTGGGAGAAGGTCCAGACGAAAGATCCCCTCATGGTCGACCGCATTAAGGATGCGGTGAACGGGGCTCTGACAGCCAGAGGCTGGACTCTGGTCGACTCGGGTGGCGATGTCTGTGTTATGGCGATCGAGATCACGCAGAATCAGCAGACTCTCAACACGTTTTATGACGGCTTTGGAGGGGGTAGGCGTTGGGGAGGATTTGGAGGATTCGGAGACGCAACAACAACAACTGAAACCTACCAAGTCGGTTCTCTGGTCGTCGATCTGTTCGACGCCAAGACCAGGAATTTAATCTGGCGAGGCTCGTCCAGCGACACACTTTCCAACAATGCTGATAAGAACACCAAGAATCTCGACAAGGGAGTGCAGAAGATGTTCGCACATTTTCCCCCAGCGGAGAAGAAGTAACGACGAATGTGGGTGGCAGCGGATTGCGCGTTTATGTTGACGTCGAAGATGAAAGTGATGTCAGCATTATTTGTAGCCGAACCGCTGCGTTCTTCCTGCTTCACCACCTAACGTTGCACCCAGAAAGAATCGGAGGTTTTATCTGAAACCAACTTTGCAGGAACCAACTCTAACCTGGCAGCGCAATAGTTGCGGAAGCTTGGATGGGAATCTTCGTTGTGAGTCATAAGCAACCGAGTTGGATTGCAATCATCGCGGTTATTCTTGTTTGCCTGTGGTCGTCGACAGTCTGGTGCCAATACGGCCCAACTGCAGGCCCGTATAAGGTACTTGCGGTCGAGAATATCGTGTTGCGCGATCAGGTGCGGAATAAGAACATCCCAATCAAGATCTACTATCCAGAAGCGGCAGGGCAATTTCCGGTCATCATTTTCTCCCACGGCGGCTTGGCATCCAAAGACTCCTACTCCGGCCTGGGTGAATATTGGACCAGCTACGGATTTGTAAGCATTCATCCTTCGCACGCCGACTCCGTTGCCGATTCCGGTTTTCGCGGCAGCTTGCGCCAGGCGCTCAGCGATCCCCGGGGATGGGAGAATCGCCCGGAGGACGTTTCCTTCATCATCGATTCACTTTCGCATGTCGAAACCTTTGCTCCGCAACTCAAGGACAAACTTGATCTCGAGCATATCGGCGTGGGTGGACACTCTTTCGGTGCATATACGGCTGGTCTAATCGGTGGCACGACGATTCTGCTACCCGGGAAAGTCGGGCCGCAGAGTTTTGCAGACAAGCGGGTCTCGGCCATTGTGCTGTTATCGCCTCAGGGAGAGGGCATCCTGGGGCTGAGCGCGCACTCCTGGGACTCCGTGCATGTGCCAATGCTGCTTATGTACGGTTCGCGCGATTTCGGTCCATTTGGCGAGGAACCCGTTTGGCGAAGTGAGGCATTCGCAAAAGGGCCCGCGGGCGACAAGTACGAGGTGGAGCTCGAGGGTGGAACGCACATGGGTTTCGCCGGCCTTTTTCAGAATAAAGACCATCGGGTTGAGGTCTTCCAATGCACGAGGCTCGAAACGCTCGCGTTCTGGGATGCATATCTGAAGCAAGATTCGAAGGCCAGGCAATACCTGGAGTCCCACGGTTTGCAGAAGTTCAGCGGAGACACTGCCCGGTTTGCAAACAAGTGATCGCGGAGATCCGATGCAACAGAGAATAGAAGAACTCGATGCCCTTCGCGGACTGATGCTGGTATGGATCACCCTCACGCATCTGCCGACGTTGCTGAGCACATACGTCAATCAGCCGTTTGGCTTTTTCGCCGCAGCAGAAGGCTTCATTTTTCTCTCCGCTCTGTTTACTGGCCGCATTTATTACCGCATTGCTGAACGCGACGGCAGCGGCGCGATGTGGTGGAAGTTATGGATGCGAGCAGGAAAGCTGTACTGCTACCAACTGTTACTGCTGGCATTTGCCTTCGTGATAGAAGCGCCCATTGCGGCCCGTGGCAACACGCCTGCAGTGCATAATCTCCTCGACTTCTACTTTGCCGCTGGTCACACACGAGCTTTCCTCGATGCGGCATTGATGATCTACAGGCCACCGCTGCTGGACATCTTGCCAATCTACATCATCCTTCTCGCACTGACTCCTTTCGCACTCATGCTGGGGGAGCGAGTTGGATGGAGATACGCCATGGCTGGCGGCTTCACCCTGTGGCTGTTCGCACAGTTCGGATTTCGGAGTTTCGTGTATCACGTGCAGAGCCGCGCTTTCGGCTTGCAGATTCCGCTGAACGAGATGGGCGCATTCGATCTGTGGGCATGGCAGCTATGGTGGTTAGTCGGGCTATGGCTGGGCGTCCGTTGGGCCAAAGACGACTTCCGTCTCGACTGGGTGAAGCAGATGACGATTCCGGCGGCGATGGTGGCATTTGTTTTCCTGGTACTGCGCTATGCCCAGGTAGACGGGGTCCTCACATTCGGGAAGTCCGGCTTGCTCCTCGACAAGTGGGATTTTGGAGTCGGCCGAATGATCAATTTTACCGCTGTTGCGGTCTTGGCGATCAGATTTCGATCGGTTCTGAGGCCTTTTGCGATCCGGCCTCTGGTGATGCTGGGCCGAGCGTCGCTTCCGGTATTCTGTGCGCACCTATTGTGTGTCTTCTTCGCACTCACCATCATGAAAAACGATCCGATCATAGGAGGCTGGAAAGCAATTGTTATAATCCTGGCAAGCTTGTCAGCTCTCCTGGTCACCGCCAAAATTGCAACCAACCGACGTGCGAATGCCGGGCGAAATCGCGCCACCAGCCCCAAGGCCCCGACCCAAAAGCCTACCGGCTACGAAAAGGGGCTCGCGACGCAGAAGGTGGTTTGAGAGCCTGTTTGAGCTAGGGCCAGACAACCGCATCACAACCTTGATCGTGAGATGGATTCTCGAATCTCGTGTGGGCGGGAGTTCTGATAACAAATATAGGTTTCGTCGCCACGCTTAGCGGACTTGCGCAACATTCAGCGACCTGCCCGCTATTCCTTGCCGCGCGGCTTGCATGGGTCTTTGTGCTTGCACATTCGAGGGCGAGAGAATCCGCACGGTGAGGACGACGGCCGGAATCAGGTATGCGAACGTTACCCAAACCCACATCAGGGCTCCGGCGCATTCTTGGTCCGGAAGCGGACTCGAGCCGAACAGCGGTGGTGTGGACAGATAGAAGGGGTAGACAAGTCGGTTACAGAACACCAGGAATCCGGAAAGAATGTCACAAGGCAATGTCGCAAGGAAGAGATACATAATCATGGACCACCGAGGCGAGCTCGCCACGCCCGGCGAAGGCTGCACGATGGGCCACCAGAACAAGAGACCCGCCATCAGAAAACATGCGTGCTCCACGTTATGCACCCAGTGGGAACGCATGCTCAACTGAAACGCAACGGGAAGATGCCATCCGATTACGGTGGCCGTGCCGGCCATCCAACACGACACGGGATGCGTAAGACAGCGTTCGAGCGATTGTATCGGCAGATTGGCGGGGGAAGTAACCTTCTTAATGAAGAGCTTCGGGAACCCGCACGCCAGCGGAAACACGGGCACCCCCACTAGAATTAGCGGAGCGGCAACGGTCATCAACAGAAGGTGCTTCACCATGTGAATCGTGAGTGACCGATGATCGAGCGCGGCAAATGGTGACCCGACAGCAGTCCATGCAAGAAAGAGTCCACTCATAAATGCGGCGAGCCGCCAGCCAGGAATCAGGGTTGGGACAGCATTTCGAAGACAAAACCAGCCGCGCAAATAAATCAATGCAGGGATCACCAAGACGGATGTGATAACGAGCGGAAGTGCCCATGACGGCATGTGTGCATGGGGCTCGGACATAGCCAGGTCTATCGTGGCGAGACCTCGTTTGGATCGAGCGCCACCGCTTGAGCAGCATTGCGTGCTGGTTTTTGCTTCGCCGGATGCAGCGTTTCAAGAAAAGCTACCAGTGCTGTTGTTTCTGCCGGAGTGAGATTTTTCCCGTAGGCTGGCATGTTTCCCCCACCCTGGATCACCTGGCGAATAAGCTGATCTTCGGTAAGACGGAGAGCCACCGTATCGAGCGCGGGCCCGCGCTGACCACCCTTGTCGTCCAGCGAGTGACAGTTGTGACACTGCTTGGCTTGGAAAACAAGCGCACCGTGGCGCTCCAACGCCGTCCGACCATGCAGGAATTCAGCCGGAATCGGCTGGCTGCTCCAGGCATCCATCACCGGGCTCCAGGGTGTGTGTTCAGCCAGGTGAGTGAGCGTACCAAGGCCTACGGCGACCAGGAGAATCGTGAGCACAGCAATTGGTCTGCGCCTCCAGCTCTTCTCACCCTCGCCTGCTACAAATGGAAGCGCCAGGAGAGCAATGATTCCAATGGCCGGTCCAATCAGCAGAATGGGCGTCTCGGCGGAAGGCGGCAAGAATGAGAGCAGGGCATAGAGCCACAAAAAGAAAAGGTCGGGGCGCGGGGCGGTCTGAATGATGGTCGGATCCGGTTGGCCGCTTGGACCAAAAGGACCAAAATGAATCGCGCAAACAGCAATCGCAACAAGAATGAAGCCGGAGAAGAAAATGTCCTTCCACACCGCGTTGGGCACGAACGGAACACCATCCCTGTGCGTGAGTTCGTGATATTCCTGCAAATAGGTGGCGCGCCGAACGATGCGTCCCGGCATCGGCCATTCGTTGATTCCCAACTTCAGCACCATCAGCAGGTGCACGCCAACGAAAGCAATTAGCAGTCCTGGGATGACAAACACATGCAGCGCGAAGAATCGTGAAAGCGTTGCGCCGGCAATGATTGGACCGCCCAGCATCAGGTTCACAGCCCACGGCCCAATCACTGGAACGCGACTCGCAATCGAGGCACCGATGCCCAGTCCCCAGTAGGCATCCTGATCAAATCGCAACACCTGCCCCGTGAATGCCATACCGAGCGTCACCAATAAAAGAAGGATGCCGACGATCCAGGTCAGTTCTCTTGGAAATTTGTAGGCTCCGAAGAGAAAGACTTGCACCATGTGGATCAGGACAATTGCGACCATAAAGTTCGATCCCCACCCGTGTAGAGCTCGAATGAACCAACCCAAAGAAACGCCGTGATTAAGCGTTTGGAGGCTGTTCCACGCTTCTCCCACAGAAGGCACGTAGATCAGCGCCAGTAATATGCCGGTCACAACCTGAAGTATGAAGCAGGTGAGCGCGGCACTACCAAAAACATAGAACCAGCTGGCGGTTTCGCGCGGAACCGGATGCTCGGCAGTCTCGCGAATGGTCGTTCCAAGCTGAAGCCGCAGATCGAACCACTGGCCCACCTTTTGGATCAGGCGCACGTCATCTTTCCTCCGGTCTTATTTGCTACCGGCTGACCGGGTGTTGGCATCTCGCCAGCCTTGATGAGAAGTTTCCCGCCCTCGACCTTATAGCTGTACTGGAACAATCCGCGCTCTGGAGGGCCAGAGGCCCGCGAACCATCCTGGTAGTAGGCACCCCCATGGCACGGACACATGAAGAGGTTCGATTGGGCGAACCAGCGAACCGGGCATCCAAGGTGCGCGCAGTTGATGGCAAAGACCTGGAATGTTTGACCGTCGACATTCCGCACCCAGCACGCGATGTCACCGGTCTTTCCGTCCCAGGAATTGACTACAGGATTCTTGTAGGTGGCAAGGCGGGTTTGGCCGGCAGGAAATTGTTCCAGCCCGCCGACAGAAAGCCACGACCCGTACTCCATCTTCCTCTCGCGAATTATGGGCGAAAGAAAATAGCGGACGATCGGCACGGCCAGAGCAGTTCCAACAATGCCATTGAGCAATATACCGATCTTCACGAGAGCTGCGCGTCTGGAAATTCCGTTCTGCCCACTCATCAGGATCCTCCATTGGCCGGGACTATCGAAGCTGTCGGGTACGGCTGGCCGGGAAATCTTGGGCGTTGACTCGCGAGCCATGCCACCACATCAGAGATATCCTGCGGCGACATCGGTTTGCCCTCAACGTCGCGGCGCCAGTCCGGCGCACCCAGCTCGGGCCGGCCTGCAATCACGATGGTTCGAAGTTGTTGATCACTTGTCAGAGCAAGGTAGGAACCATCCACAATCGAGCTGGCCTTGCTTCCTCCGTGGCCACCTGCCCCATGGCAAGAAGAGCAATAGGTTCGATATGCAGCGGCGCCACGTTGCGCATCGCCGGGAGACGGTGTTGCATAGGGCGGCGGAATCGTACCGCGGAGAGCATCGGGTTCTGCCCAGGATCGGATACCTCGCACAAGAGCATCAATTTGAAAGCCAGTGAGCATTCCACCCGCATTCTGAGCAAAAGCGGGCATGGGCGTGCCAAGCACTCCATTGGCGGCAGCGTGGCGAATCACGTCGTCATCGGCAATCACCAGAAAAACGGGATTGGCCAAAGCCATCGCCGCTCCGCCGCTGCCTTCCACGCCATGGCAGCCTGCGCAGTTCTGGCCATAGAGCACACTGAAGTCCACAATCTGATCGGGCGGAATGACGGCAGAGTTTTGTGCGGGACGTCCGGCTGAGTTGCTGCACGCAACACACACCACGACGGCAAACATTGCCAGCGCGGAGGCGACGATGCGGCAGTTCATCATCGGGGTTCTCCTCCCTCCTTTTCATGGATGCCTCCCAGCACTTCGAATCCTGCGCGAACAGCAAAAGGAAGGTGCTGCCGGGTTGGTACTCGTTGCTGTCGGGAGACCACGATGCCGGCGACAATCCCAAATCCGACCTGGGAAAAAACAAACCAGAGCCAGTCGATCTGCTGGTTGAGGGTTGGATCGATAAGTTCAACAAAATTATGAACGAAGCCCGACCACACAAGCGGCGCAATCAAGCCACCCAAAAGAATCGGGTGGCGTGGAAGCATGGGTAGCGTCGCACCGTAGAGAAGTCCAACGCTTAAGGAAATGAGCAAGTGGAGGACACTCGCGATGAGCAGGGAATCCCACTGAAACGCCCCGACCTGTGCCAGCGCATGCCTACCGGGAAAAAATCCGGCTGCGAGAACATTGATGCCATACCACATGCCGCGCCCGCTGATAATTCCATACATGACCGCGAGAAACGCCATCGCGACGCTTCCTGCCATGCCACCGTTTACCCCCGCTCTGATCGGGAAGACCTCGAGCGGCAATCGAGCTCGGTGTAGTTCTTCAGTCATCCATTCGACTGCCGCAACTTGTGGACGACTGGTGCTGACGGGATAGACGGTCTGGGTCGCGGGCACCGATTCATGCTGCTCGTGCGGCAACACCTCGCGGAACCAGCCGATGCACCCGCTCACTGCCAGGATCGCTCCCAGAAGACTCACCGACGAACTGGTGACCAAGCCTGCAAAAACTAGAGTCAGGCCGAAGGCCAGAATGATCGGCCATGCTGTAGGCGCCGGCATTTCGATCGATTCGGTTGGCCTGTCAGCTCGCGCGAGTGTGTCCATGCTCATTGTATTGTCCATTCAGCGGCCAATGACATAAACGACGGTGAAGACCACGATCCAAACTGCGTCGACGAAGTGCCAATAGAGAGAGAGCACGTCGATACGCTCGACGTGCTCTTGTTTCAGAGCACCGACGATGGTGAAAACCATCACAGTGGTCATCGCTAAGAGGCCCATGACTACGTGAAAGCCGTGCAGCCCGACCAGTGAGTAGTACGTGGTTCCAAACAAATTGGTAGTGATCGTCAGTCCTTCCTTGTAAATCAGGCGGTGCCATTCCGACGCTGTTCCGTAGAGGAAGAGTGCGGCGAGGACGATGGTCAAAAGCCACCACGCGCCAAAACTTCGCACGTTACCGCCTTGCAGACTCCTGCCGGCAAAGTGAATCGTCAGGCTGCTCGAAAGCAAACAAACGGTATAAAAGATCGGTGGCGAGAGAACTTCCGATGGCAGAGGTCCGGATAGGCTTTTGCCAATATAAAAAAGATAAGCTACGACAAAGATTGTGAAGATCGCAGCTTCGGCCGCGATCAGAGCGTACATTCCCACGCGTCCGCGCTCAGGAAGCTTCCAATCGAGTTGTGGCGGCGCTAGCGTCGTGGATGTCGCATTCATCGCGATTGCTCCTTTACTCGTACTTCCAGTCCGGGTCGTCCGGATGCTTAAGGTCCCAGAGGGGACGGCGGCTCTGGACCGTCGGGATGGTATAGAAGTTATATGCAGGGGGCGGGGAATTGGTGGACCATTCGAGTCCACGCATCCCACGGATCGTTTCCAGCGGATCGGCCGCGGTAGTACGACCAGAGCAGGTTTCCCAAGAACACCAAGATCCCAGCGGCTTGGAAGAAAACTCCGATGGTCACAATTAAGTTCCACGTGTCCCAACCGCGTCCCGGTTCGTAGGTATAGATTCTTCGCGGCATGCCCAGCAGTCCCGGGATGTGCATGAAGTCGAAGGTCAGATGGAATCCGATCAGGAAGAGCCAGAAATGTAATTTGCCGAGCGCTTCGCTGTACATCTTCCCAGACATCTTCGGGAACCAGTAGTAAAAGGCTCCGAAAAGACAGAAGAGAATGCCCCCAACGATTACGTAGTGAAAATGAGCAACAACGAAATATGAATTCCCCAGCTGCCAGTCGAATGGCGCCGCACTCATCATCACGCCAGTGAGGCCTGCAACCAAGAATTGGAAGAGGAAGCCGACACAGAACAGCATCGGTGTCGTGAACTCAATCTTTCCTCCCCACATTGTTGCCAGCCAGTTGAAGATCTTGATGCCGGTCGGAACGGCAATGGCCATGGTCGAGATTACGAAAAAAGTATTTACGTTTGCGCCCATCCCCACGGTGAACATGTGATGTGCCCACACGCTCATGCTGATGAACCCGATCGCGACGGTTGCCCCTACCATTACCGGATAACCAAAGATCGGCTTCCGGGAGAACACTGGAATGATTTCCGAGGCGAAGGCGAAGGCTGGCAGAACAAGGACGTAGACTTCGGGATGTCCGAAAATCCAGAAGAAGTGCATCCAGATAACCGCTGAGCCTCCTGCCTGGGTGTCGAAGAAGTGTCCGCCAAGGTAGCGGTCGACCAGCAGCATGATCTGTGCCGCCGTGAGCGGACTGACAGCGAGGATCACCAGGCCGGCCATCACGAGGTTGAGCCACGCGAACAACGGCATTTTGGCCAGCGTCATGCCCGGGCAACGCACGCAGAGAACTGTGGCCACGATGTTGATTGCCGTGCCGATGCTGCCAAAACCAGAGACGAGCAGTGCGAGGGTCCAGAAGTCCGTACTATGACCCAACGAAAAAGTCGACGACGTGAGTGGAGCGTAGGCGAACCACCCGACGTCGGGAGCGTTTCCCGCTCCATAAAGCCCGTTGGCTCCCACCAGACTAAAGTAGAGAAGCAGGCCGCCAAAAGCGGTCATCCAGAAACTGAAAGCATTCAGACGCGGAAAAGCCATGTCCCGCGCACCAATCATGAGCGGGATCAGATAGTTTGCAAATCCGAAGAGAACAGGCATGACCACGAAGAAAATCATGGTGGTTCCATGCATGGGAACAGTCGGTTGAAAACCTGGGGCGAAACAAAGTCATTATGCGGACGGATAAGCTGAATGCGGATGATGGCTGCTTCGATCCCGCCGATCAAGAGAAACACGAGAGCATAAAGGATGTAGAGGATGCCCAGCCGTTTGTGATCGACCGTCGTAACCCATTCGTGGAGCGTCTCAACAAAGGACCGAGAGCCTGCGCCCATACTCGGCCATGCAATGGACTCAGTCGACATTGGAAGTTCTCCTCATTGCATTAATGAAGCGTTTCCAGGTAGGCGGTAAGTGCGCCCAGGTCCTGA
>Ga0193728_1001404_pt1 | contig 12227 bp, 13 predicted proteins | sample U1c1metaG_FD_143037 | JGI IMG/M metagenome (GOLD analysis project Ga0193728, IMG submission 143037) | Soil microbial communities from a riparian zone of the East river system, Colorado, United States - U1c1 | ecosystem: Environmental > Terrestrial > Soil > Riparian zone | place: USA: East River...
TTCTTACATAACTCTTTAAGCGCAGGAACTTCTTTATCCTTTAACAAAGAAACTGCCATGCAATCGTATCCTATGGTATCATATACTTCCATGCGATCTTCCATCTCGGCAAGTTCTTCCTTGTTATATAGGTCGACCTTGTTAAATATGAGATGCGCTTTTATCTGGTATGCTTCGGCTGTAGTTAAAATACGATCGACAAATGTGTTGTGTGTTTTGGGCTGGCTTATAGTAACCAGGATAAATACCTGGTCAATATTAGAGGCAATGATCTGGAATTGCTTCGATAACTTCTTCGATACCCGTATTATATAATTCCTGCGTGGCTTCACTTCTGAAATAACATAGTCGGGTGCTGAGTGAACAATTGTTACTTTATCGCCCACAACCACAGGATTAGTAGTCGTTACATTTTTTTGCCGCATAAGGCCTTTAAGCGAAGCAATAACTACTTCGCCGGATGGCAAGAGTACATTATATGCTTGCCCCAATGCTTTTAATACCAGACCTTCTTCCTGCATACTACGCAATATCGAAAAATTCCACCATAAATTCACTACAAAAGAACAGATTCCCTACAGATTCCGAATACAAATTTGCCGTGTTTTTATAACCTATCTGTTTTCTTATAATTTTGTAAAATTACATATATAAATTCCATCCATGAAAAAACTGACATTACTTGCTGCAAGTTTAATTATAACAGCATCATTAACCACCGTTAATGCCCAATCGAATTACAAAGTAGCCGACAGGATAAAACTGGAAGGCGAAGGCGGCTGGGATTATATTGCCGTAAATGAGAACACCAACAAACTGTATGTATCTCATTCAACTGTAGTGCAGGTAGTTGACCTTAACTCAGATAAGGTTATTGCTACCATACCTGATACTAAAGGAGTGCATGGTATTACAATTGCGCCTGACCTGAACAAAGGATTTATAAGTGATGGTAAAGATTCTGCAGTAACTATTTTCGACCTTACCACAAACACAGTTATTGCCAAGGTTACTGTAACCGGCCAGAACCCTGATGCTATATGTTACGATAATGTAAGCCAACGTGTATTTACATTTAATGGCAGGAGCAGCAACTCAACTGTTATAGATGCAAAGACAAATGCTGTAATAGGCACCATTAAACTTTCAGGCAAGCCTGAATTTGCGGTTGCGGATGGCATGGGCAAGATCTTCTTTAACCTGGAAGATAAGAACATGATATGCAAACTTGATACCAAGACCATGCAGATAGAAGCTACATGGAGCATTGCTCCCGGTGATGGCCCTAGTGGTTTGGCAATAGACACCAAAACACACAGGCTTTTTTCAGTTTGCGATAATAAGCTAATGGTGATTGTAAATGCCGATAACGGAAAAGTAATTATTACCTTACCTATTGGCGATGGTGTAGATGCAACAGCATTTGATTATGGCAATAACCTGATCTACAGTTCTAACGGCGATGGTACACTTACGGTAGTCAAGGAAAACGATGCCGACCACTTTACAGTAGTGGAAAACGTGGCTACACAAAAAAGAGCGCGTACCTGTACCGTGAACAGCAAAACACATCACATATATTTACCTGATGCAGAATTTGAACCAGCCCCTGAAGCAACAAAAGAAAACCCGCGCCCAAGGCCTAAGGTAAAAGCAGGTACTTTCTTTGTGCTTGATATTGTTCCTATAAAGTAATTCACCTGAAAGCAAAAAACCCGAATCCCCATGATTCAGTAAACCCCGACATTAGTCGGGGTTTGTTTTTTACTATAAATAACAGTTTATAAAGTACTTGTCCAGTTCAGCCTGTCTGAAGCAGGGAACTGCCAGGGTGCGCCGTTGTTCTCCACATTGTTCATCATAAGCTGCAACTCCTGTGGCGCAGCTGATTGCTCCATTACCAGGAATCTTCTTACATCAACTATAATAGAAAGCGGATCAATATTAACGGGGCATTCTTCTACACAGGCATTGCACGATGTACATGCCCAAACCTCTTCAGGAGTAATATAATTAAAGAGCAGAGACTTTCCGTCGTCAACGAATTTGCCGCCGTTCTTATCCATGTTCTTTCCTATCTCTTCCATCCTGTCGCGCGTATCCATCATTATCTTGCGTGGAGACAATGCTTTGCCGGTCTGGTTTGCAGGGCAGCTCGAGGTGCATCGTCCACACTCGGTACATGAATAAGCATTCATAAGTTGAATTCCGCTCATGTCAAAAACATCTTTTACACCAAATCGTTCAGGTGTGGCAGGCTCATTCCCTGCAGGCGGTGCACTGCTTGGGTCGAGCATTAATTTTATTTCGCGTGTAACCGATTCCAGATTAGTGAACTGGCCTTTAGGTTTAAGGTTTGAACAATACACATTCGGGAAGGCCAGCAGGATATGAAAATGCTTGGAATACGGAATGTAATTAAGGAATGCCAGTATGCCTACAATATGAAACCACCAGCAGAAATGCTCTATAAATTCAAGTGTAGGTAAGGATGAACCCGACAACATTCCGGTTAACATATTACTTATAGGGAACCCGCTATAAGCTGCATTGGCAGATCGCTGGATGAGTGTATCAGATGCATCGAATAAAAGAAAAGCAGACATTAAAAGTATTTCGGTAAATAGAATAATATTAGCATCGGTACGCGGCCAGGTTGTTATTTCTTTACTCCAGAACCTTTTTACTTTACCAATATTACGGCGGATAAGAAATATAGCGCATGATACCCATACCGCAACAGCCAGGTATTCAAAGGCTGTAATTAAAAACGTATAGAACGGCCCCATGAATGAAAGAACACGATGCGTACCTGCTACTCCGTCAATAAGTATTTCAAGTACTTCAATATTGATGATAATAAAACCTGCGTAAACAAATATGTGGAGTATACCTGCAAAGGGGCGCTTTACCATTTTCGACTGGCCAATAGCAACCATGAACATGGTCTTCCATCTATCGCCCAGGTGATCGGTACGGTCGAATGGTTTGCCAAGTTTAATGTTACGGCTTATTTTTTGTACGGCCCTGGTGAAAAGAATAATGGCTGCGATAAGAACAAGGGCGAATACTATTTGCGATATCATATTACTGATGGCTTGTCAATTTAATTCGATCCGAACAAAGAGAAATGCACATAACGATTCGGGTGCAATCTCATGTCTTCTAATAATTTGCCGAGTTGTAATGATGTTCCGCTCAGCCTGTTATATAAGGTAGTGTCATTTGCCAGCATTCCCAAAGAACCTTTACCACTGTTTATCTTTTTAAATACCTGTGCAGTATAATACAAGGTGCTGTCGGCATTATTTATTGCATCCTTCAATTTCGATTTGGCAAGCGTATCGGTAATATTTGCAATGTTATTAATAGCGTTACCTAATTGTTTACTGTTCTTTGCCAATGCTATAGATATATCATCAACCTTGGCTAGTATATCGTTAATATGTTGTTTCTGTGTGGCCACAAGATCATCCATATTGGCCGACATGGTTTGAAAATGCTTGAGTGAAATATTTATGCTCTCAATACTTTGTGTAAGGTTGTTTTGTGTTTTCTTGTTAAACACCCCTTTAATAATACCCATGGTAGAATCAATAGAGGTAATTAACTCCTCCGCTTTATTTTTCAGTGGCAATACCTGCGCGCTCACCTGGTCTTTCAGTGTTACTTCATTTGCCGCAATAAGGGTGTCCTTATCTTTAACAGGAACCGAGTTACCAAGGTCTATCTGAATGGCGCGCGATCCGAAGAAATCGCTTGTAATACGCGCAATGGAGTTCTTGGGAATTGTAACGTCATTGTTTGTAATAAGCATTGTTATAATGACTTTTCCGCTTGAGTTTGGCTCCATTTGAATCGCCTCTACCTGCCCTACACGAAAGCCGTTTATCAATACCGGGTTAGATGGCAACAGGCCTTCCACATTATCGTACACAGCATGCAATTTCTTTGTATGCGAAAAGATATTTATGCCTTTCAAAAAATTCAACCCGTAAATAAGCATAGCAATGGCCGCAACTACAACTACACCTGTTTTAACTTCCTTCTTTATCTTCACGTAATTCTATATATAGGACAAAAATAACGATTATGCCGAATATGGGGTTTTATCACATTTTATTTAGCAATTTGGTAAGATCTATTCCCTCTTGCTAAGAAACGTAGTATCCCACCACCATTTTTATTAATTGATAATCAATGCGTTATATAATATTGCTAAAAATAATAGCATAGAAATATATTGACGGATGATTTTCTTAGTATCTTTGTGCTAAATTAATCATCAATGTCACGAATAGATAAGAATATAAAAGCGCTGAGAGAATTGCGAAACCTTTCGCAGCAGACACTTGCAGACGCATTACTTATACAGCGTGCCCGTTTAGCATCGTATGAAGAAGGAAGAGCAGAACCTCCATATGACTTGCTAATAAAAATAGCAACCTATTTTCATGTTGCCATTGATGCCCTCCTGCGCGCCAACTTATCGAAAACCAAACCCGAAGATCTTATGAAGGTGGGTGAGAACAGAATATTGTTCCCAATAATGGTAGACAAAGATGGCCGTGATCTAGTTGAAGTAGTTCCTGTTAAAGCGCAGGCGGGGTATCTTAATGGTTATGCTGATCCGGAATATATTGAAGGCCTGCAACGCATGAACTTTCCTTTTCTACCGGTAGGTAAACACAGGGCATTCCCTATAAAGGGTGATTCTATGCCGCCGCTCTCCGATGGCAGTTTTGTAATAGGCAAGTACACTGAATCATTAAGAGAAGTGAAAGACGGGCAGACCTATATTTTAGTTACCCGCGACGAAGGGCTGGTATATAAAAGACTATACAGTAACTTAAAGGATGATGGAACGCTTAGCCTCCACTCCGACAATAAGGTATACGAACCTTACAAAGTAAAAGCAGAAGATGTGCTTGAGGTTTGGGAATACCAGTGCGCCATTAACACATCAAAGAACAAACCAGAAGAACTAAACCTGGAAAGCATTATGGGTATGCTGAGAGACATGAAAATTGAATTTGAAAGAATGAAAAATAAGTAACAAATTGTTCAAAACTTGGCACACATAATCAATATATAAATACATACCTTTAACTCTAATTAATTCGTAACACTAAAAAGTAAGTACCATGGAAAAAGTAGCTGAAAAACCAGAAAAGATCGAGAAGATCGAAAAACCAGAAAAGAGAGATGCAGCTAAAGAAGCGGCTAAAGAAAAACTGAAAGCACTTCAGTTGACAATTGAAAAGATAGAAAAGACCTATGGCAAGGGAACCATTATGAAGATGGGCGATACTGCCGGAGAAAGCATTGAAGTTATCTCCACTGGTTCACTTACACTTGACCTTGCATTGGGTGTTGGCGGATACCCTAAAGGACGTATTGTTGAAATATATGGCCCTGAATCTTCAGGTAAAACAACCCTGGCATTGCATGCTATAGCCAATGTACAAAAAAATGGCGGTATTGCTGCTTTTGTAGATGCGGAACATGCTTTCGATCGTTTTTATGCTCAAAAACTGGGTGTTGATATCGGTAACTTACTTATATCACAACCTGATAACGGCGAACAGGCTCTTGAGATCGTGGAAAATCTTATCCGCTCAGGCGCTATCGATATTATTGTAATTGACTCTGTTGCTGCGCTTACTCCACGTAGCGAAATTGAAGGAGAAATGGGCGATTCAGTAATGGGCTTACAGGCAAGGTTAATGTCACAGGCATTACGTAAGCTTACCGGAACAATTAGCAAAACAGGTTGTTGCTGCATGTTCATTAACCAATTAAGAGAGAAGATAGGCGTTATGTTTGGCAACCCTGAAACTACAACCGGTGGTAATGCGCTTAAATTCTATGCATCTGTACGTCTTGATATTCGCCGTATAGGCCAATTAAAAGATGGCGAACAGATAATTGGTAACCGCACACGTGTAAAGGTTGTTAAGAATAAAGTTTGCCCTCCGTTCGGACTTGCAGAATTTGATATTCTTTACGGAGAAGGCGTTTCTAAGGTTGGGGAAATAGTTGACCTTGGTGTAGAAAAGAATGTGATAAAGAAGAGTGGCGCATGGTTCAGTTATGGCGAAACACGTCTCGGACAAGGAAGGGATTCTGTTAAACAGATATTTAACGACAACCCTGAACTGGCTGAAGAGATCGAACTCAAAATAAAAGACGCGATCGCCAATAAGGTATGAGGTTAGTTTTTCGTTCTCTTATTCCGGGACTGGCAGGAAGTTTATTCTTCCTTTCAGCCTGCAGGAATAACAATAATAATAAACAGGTAGAACAGCAACATGGTAAGGACGCAAGCCATGTTGCTGTCGATACCATTTCCCCTAAGATCAATTCATATTCCACCCGTATCAGTTCTAATCCCTTAGATGCTGATGCTTATTGGAACAGGGGTAAGCTTGAGGTTCTACAAAAAAATCTTCCTCCTGCCCTTACAGATTTTACCCAGGCAGTTAAAATAGACAGTACAAAAGACTTTTATTACGCAAGCCTGGCTGACGTAAACTTTTTAATGGGGCATACCCGTGAAGCGAAAGCCACATTTGAAAAATGTATTTCGCTTAACCCATATAACATTAACGCCTTATTAAAACTTGGTGAGATATACTTCTATGTAAAAAAATACAAAGATGCCATGGACCTTTCAGACAGGGTATTGAAAATTGATAAGCATTCAGCAAAAGCTTATTTTATGAAGGGCCTTATATTTCTGGAGGTACATGATACAGCAAAAGCATTGTCAAGTATGCAGACAGCCGTTGAACAGAATTCATCGTATTTCGATGCGTATATACAGCTGGGGCTTATTTATTCTATTAGAGGGAACATACATGCCCTCGATTATTTTAATGCTGCGTTGAACATTGATCCGCATAGCGTGGAACCTTATTATGATAAAGGCATGTTCTACCAGCAAACACAGGATTACCCTAATGCACTGGAAACCTACAAACAACTTTTACAAGTAGATTCTACTTACAAATTCGCTTTGTACAATATTGGCTTTATATATTTCAATAAGCCCGATTATGTTTCTGCTGCAAAGTATTTCAGCAAGGCAATTAAAAGTGATTCTAATTACACCATGGCCTATTTTGCATTGGGCAAATGCTACGAGCAAATGAATGAATTACAAAAAGCTAAAGACAATTTCGGCCATGCCTTAAAGCAAAATCCCGATTCAAGGGATTTTAAAGATGCCTACAATGAGGTAAAGGCAAAGCTTAAATAGGTAATTACGAACCATTATCCCGTTCTTTGTAATCTCTGTATATTTACCCCTCTCAATTTATACCTATGAAGATAATTTGTATTGGACGGAATTATGCCGAGCACGCCAAAGAAATGAAGGCTGAAACACCAACAGAACCTGTTTTCTTTATGAAGCCTGATACTGCGCTTATAAAAGACAATCAACCTTTTTACTATCCAGCGTTTTCAAAAGAAGTACACCACGAAGTAGAAGTGGTATTAAAAGTGTGTAAGAATGGCAAGAACATTCAAAAACAATTTGCAAATAAATACTATGATGAAGTAAGCGTGGGTATTGATTTTACTGCTCGTGACCTCCAGGCGCAATGCAAGGCCAAAGGCCTACCCTGGGAAAAAGCAAAAGCATTCGATGGGTCTGGTGTTATTGGCAAATTAATGCCTTTGACGCATTACAAGAATGTTAATAGCCTTTCTTTCAAATTAGATATTAATGGCAAAACCGTGCAGGAAGGCAACACGAAAGATGTGATATTTTCTTTTGATGCTATTATAGAATATATATCGGGTTTTATTACCCTGCGCCAGGGCGATCTTATATACACAGGAACACCTGTAGGTGTAGGCCCTGTAAAGATCGGCGACAGACTGGAAGCATATTTAGAGAATGCAAAACTATTGGATTTTGAGGTGAAATGAAAAAAGTACTTATACTCGGGGCAGGACGTTCAGCCTCCTCGCTCATACAATATCTTTTAAAGGCTGCAGAGCAATACAATTACGAAATAACGGTTGCCGATGCATCTGTTGAACTGGTGAACCAGAAAACACAAAACCACAAGTGTGCAAGGCCTATTGCGTTAGATATAAACAATACACAACGTACCAAAGAAGAAATAGAAAGAGCTGATATTGTTATTTCTATGCTCCCGGCTATGCTTCACCCACAGATTGCAAAGGTGTGTGTTGCACTTAAAAAATCGATGGTGACTGCTTCATACGTATCTCCGGAAATGAAAGCCTTAGATTCTGAAGCAAAAAAAGCAGGCATTATACTCATGAACGAAGCAGGCCTCGATCCGGGTATTGATCACGCATCTGCCATGAAGGTTATCGACCATATTCATGCAGAGGGTGGTAAATTATTAAGCTTTAAATCATATTGCGGTGGATTAATAGCGCCTGAATCAAATGATAATCCATGGGGATATAAATTTACATGGAACCCACGTAACGTAGTTTTGGCAGGTCAAGGCACAGCAAAGTATATTGAAAATGGCAAATATGCCTATACACCTTACCACAAACTCTTTACCCGCACAGAAACTATACATGTGGAAGGGCATGGAGATTTTGTTGCCTACGCTAACCGTGATTCGTTAAGCTATCGTTCGATCTATTCAATTGATTCGATACCAACCATGATACGTGGTACATTACGCATGCCGTTTTATTGCGAAGCATGGAATGTATTTGTTCAATTGGGAATGACCGACGATACATATCAGGTTGAAGGTTCCGAGAATATGAACTGGAAACAGTTTGTGGATTCTTTTATTCCGCAGGGAGAGGGCGACAGCAAAAAAAGGCTTGCTCACTATATAGGTATTCCAGCTAAAGGCAAAATAATGGATATGCTCGAATGGCTTGGCATTTTTGAAGAAAAGCCTATAAAATTAAAGGATGTTTCTCCTGCGCAAATACTGCAGGCTTTGCTTGAAGAAAAATGGAAACTGAAAGATGGTGATATTGACATGATCGTGATGCAACACCAGTTTGAATACGAAGTGAAGAATACAAAGCATAGACTATCTTCTTCACTGGTGGTGAAAGGCGATGATGCTATTCACACAGCTATGGCTAAAACTGTGGGCTTACCATTAGGTATAGTTACCAAACTTATTTTAAACGGGCAAATAAACCTTAAGGGTGTTTGTATACCTACAGTAAAAGAAATCTACACCCCACTTTTAAAAGAATTAGAAAGTATGGGAATTACTTTTGTTGAGAAAGAAATTTAATTCTCTTCAGCTATCTTCTTTATCTGAACCAAAATAGGGTTCCAGCCTTCGCCATTATTATAAGTATCCTTATATCTCTTCTCTCCTTCGGCTGCTCCTTCAAACCCGTCTTGTATTACAACCAATTTGGTTTGGTTACCTTGGGTATTTAGTTCGTAAACAACGTTCAAATAATTAGCAGGTATATCACGATAACTGGCATTGGGGTCTGTTACAGTATATTTCAGTAAAGACGGCGGTTTTATTTCTACTACTTTGCCTTTTACAAAAACCATTTCCTTTCCTTCGTAGTTGCCTCTCCATAATAACTCACTGCCCACTTTCCAGTCCGATACGGCTTCACAACCATACATATATTTTTTTGTCTGTTCAGGTTTTGTCAACACATCCCACACCTTTTGTACAGGTGCATTGATAGTAATTTCGCTTTTAACTACAAGTTTATCTGACATATATAATTCTTTCTTTTTTATTAATCTTCACGTATAATGTATAACTGATTGTCTTCAACCAGGTAATGCATCGGGGCTATTTTAACTTTAGGGTAGCGTAGTCTTAAGCGCCTGACTTCACTTAGGGTAAAATCAATTTCGTTTGTAATTTCAAACATTGGTGCAAAATTCATAAACTGGTCTTCTGCCAACTGATCATTCCATCCACCTGTTTGTACAAGTCCATTTATAAATTCCTTTTTCTTCGAAGCAAGGTTTACCATGCCGCAATGGTTATGCCCTATAAGCGCTATGTGTCCTATATGTCCAATAGCTATGGCAAATGATACATTGAATTCAGTATACCTCAGATTTGCACCGCCGGTTCGGATAATGAATGAAAAATTATCGGGCATGTGCAAGTGCTTACGGTTATCCATACACATACCTACCAGCATTTCAGCATTCTGGTATGTTTCAAAAGGACGGTCTAAATTGTGGTATTCCAGCAATAGCCCGATGGGGGTATCTTTATACTCCTTAGGTATATCGCTTACATTATTTATAGGGATAAGTCTTTTCATCGCTCTGAATAATCTGGTATTCTTTAGTGCAAATCTAACATTTAGAGGAATGGGGAAATGTATTTTTTAACATCTTTCAACCAGATTTTTACATTGTTGGACTATTAATTTTTGAAGGTGACCGAAATTTAGGCCTGGAAAAAAAATTCATTTCATTTCTTTGTCCAAAATATCAACATGGAAGGGACTGAGCTCGAGTATGCCTTTATTTACTATGAAAAGCCTATTGTTTACTTTTCCTTCAAAGAAAATGTAGAAATTGGTGCTCTGGAAATTCGTGAGCTAATTAAACAGGCTGAAAAATTAAGCGGCCACACCCTATACTTTACTTTTTCTGATGCAACTAAGAGCATGAATGTTACGTATGAAGGAAGAAGAGTTTCAGCAGATAGTAATGAAGCTCCACTTCATAGAGGTAACGCCGTGCTGGTAAAAAACGGCAGGTACAAGATCGCGGCAAATTTTTTCAGTAATTTCGATAAGCCTCTTTTTCCTTTTCGTGCCTTTACAGATAAACAAGAAGCAATTGACTGGCTTTTATGCATCATGAACGAACCATATAGTGCAGATTCTCTTGAAGATAAAACTTCATTTAAGAAATTCTAATAGTTCTTTTAATTTTGCTCTGTAAGTCAACCCTCCATGAGTAAAGTAACCCTGCCCTTTGCTACAATTGAATATTTAGAACCCATTGTATATTTTAGAATAACCCGCGAAGGTTTACTAAATGACAAGGAAATACTTGAAGCTATTGATGCCGGGGTGCGTTTATGTCACTACAAACCACACCTGTTACTTACCGACGCAAGAATAAATGCTGATCTGACTCCTGAAGCGCGTAAAGCGGGTGCCAATATTAATAATACCACACATGTTATAGCCCAGGCTATATTGGTAAAATGGCTGGCGCAAAGGTTAATAGCTACTGTATTTATGCAGGTTAACAAACCCCATTATCCTGTAAGGATATTCAACGAGGAAGGGAAAGCTGTGAAGTGGCTGATGGAACAAAAGGGGTTTAGAATGTTATGATTTAGAAGCCTGTTACCTACTTAATTTATATTTCTGTCGCAAATCTTTGCATTTTCTGATTTCTCGTACTATTTTAGGGTTGTAAAATACAACTATGAAATAAAATTTAATTAATTCTACACCCCACCCCATGAAAATTTGGCTGACTATTCTGGCTGCCCTAATAAGTTCCTTATTGCTTTCGCAACCGAAACCAATATACCTGACTCAAACTAAAATAGGTTTTTTAAATTGCTCTGTTCAGAAAATTAACCAGCGTAATCAAAAGAACCCTGATTTGTTTGTTACCATAGAATTTAAAAATGCAGGAAGTCAAGCAAACCCAGGATCAATATCTTTTGACCTGCAGAGTGATTCTTCAGGTATCTCCTCATTTATTACTGATCTTAATAAAGCCATTGCACTTGTTGATAATGGTACCGACCAGGCATGGAGCAATACTGATTATTTAATAAAAATATTTGATGTTTCTGCTACTATTCATTTGTACGAACCCGAAAGCAAGGGAGGCATCAATACCGAAATCATAAAGAGGGACGCCCAGAGATTAGTTACCTGGCTAGAAGGTACGCTTAAAAACAGGAGTAAATATTTACATTAAAGTAACCGTAAAGTGCTGGATGGTTTGTAAGACGCACCTGTGATTTCGTTCAAAGTATTAGTACAATAGTACCTGCAATTATCAGTATTGCTCCAACCGCTGCCTTAAACGTTAATACTTCTTTCAGAAATACAACTGATAAAACTATTGCAAGGGCTACGCTTAATTTATCTACCGGGGCAACCTGCGATACCTTTCCTATTTGCAAGGCTCTGAAATAAAATATCCATGATAAGCCAGTGGCAATACCTGATAAGCAAATAAACAGAATACTATGCTTGGTAAGCGAGGTTATGGACTGGGCGCTTCCTTTAAAGAA
>Ga0193728_1001405_pt1 | contig 12224 bp, 15 predicted proteins | sample U1c1metaG_FD_143037 | JGI IMG/M metagenome (GOLD analysis project Ga0193728, IMG submission 143037) | Soil microbial communities from a riparian zone of the East river system, Colorado, United States - U1c1 | ecosystem: Environmental > Terrestrial > Soil > Riparian zone | place: USA: East River...
CTGGCCCTGGAACTTGTCGACTGTGCCCACCTTGACCCCGTCCGGGAGGTGCTCGCGCAGGCAGCTGACCTGCGCGTTGTAGGGGGCGACCACCATGATCTCCTCGGGGGAGATGGCGCCGCTGGTCCCGTCCATTTGGAAATATTGCCCCTTCAGCAGATCCTCGACGAGGCCCTTGATCGTCTCGGCCTCCTCGGAAGACTCGCGTGTGTTCCCCTCATGGACGACCGGGACGTACCTAATCCCGGTGCCGGTCAACTCCCCCGGAGCGTCGACGCGCTGGTTCGCACAGTCCGCGAACGACTCCAGCCGGTCCTCGTAGATCGCTGCCGAGATGAACCGGCACACGTCCGGGTGCATCCGCCTGGTCTCGTCGATGAACAGCCCACGCTCGGGTGGGATCGTCGTGTCCTCGCCGAGCAGCTGCTCCAGCACGGACACACCGGCTCCCGGTGGGTGAATCGACTGCCCGACCTGCGCGAGCTGCTGGGGGTCGCCGAGCAGGATCAGGTTGCGCACGCACGTGCCCATCGCGATCGCGTCGGCGAGCGAGATCTGGCCGGCCTCGTCGATGAACAGATAGTCGAGCGTGTCGTCCATCTCCTCGCGGCAGAAAAGCCACGCCGTCCCCGCCACGAGGTTGTGGTCACCGCCGGCGAAGTCGGCGATCTCGTTGGAGCTCTCGATCAGGCCGCGCTCGGACTCGTAGCTGTTGCTTCCGTCGGCGCCGCACCGCTTCAGACCGGCGAACGGCTCGCCCGGCGGAGCGTACTGCTCGACCTCTCTCAGGAGGTTGTGGATCGCGGCGTGACTACCCGCCGCGACGCCGACGCGATGACCCTGCGCGATCAGGTGCAGGATCAGATGGGCGCCCGTGTAGGTCTTGCCCGAGCCCGGCGGTCCCTGGATGAATAGGCAGCTGTCATCCAGGCCCTCCGCGATTCGCTTGGCGTCCTCCAGATCGAACGCGTCCTCCTGCAGCGCCTCTCCGCGTGAGCACGCCGAGGTGAGCGGGAGCGCACGCCGCAGGACTTGGCGCAGCGCGCTGTAACTGCCCTCGTCGTCGAGTCCGCGCTCGACGATGTCGCCTGCAAGTCTCCGCAGCGCGGCACGCTGGACACGAGTGTCATACGGGCCGCCCGGGATGAGCGCGCGCGGGAGGGGTTCGCCGGCGCGCTTGGTCGCACGGCTGATCCGCAGTGTTCCAGTCGCGTTGTCGATCGACTCGACCGTCACTCCCCTCTCGGTCGCGGGATCAATGAAATTGCCGGCACTGATCTTGTGCTCCTGAGGCGGGAACTGCAGCGTGTAGATCAGCGAACGCGCGGGCGGGGGAACCGGCACCGGCTCGATCCCGGCGTCGCTTAGTCGTCCGAGCGCCTCGTTATCGACCTCCGTCAGCCGCTCCTCGTCGGCTTCGAGCCGTTCGAAGTATCTCCACCACGCTGGCTTTGCCTCACGCCGGTGATAGTCGAGCAGCTGGGCCATCAGCCAGTTGGCATGCTGGCGGTCGTCATGATCGGCACTGTCGTCGGGCACCCCAGCAAGGAGTGCGGCATGCAGTTGGTCGAGCTGTTCCTGACCGTCTTGGTCCGGCTCCCACGCGTCTGGCCGGCTTCCACGGAATCTCCCGGTCGAACGTCTCGATCGCCTCGTCGCGACGCACGAGCAGCCATTCGCGCAGCAGGTGTGTCGAGCGGCAGTCGTCCTCGTTGTAGCGCTCGATCGACTCCAGCAGCGCCTCCTCGCCGGTCTCCAGAAACCGCTCGAACGCGACGATCGAGTCGCCGCCCTCGGCCACCTCCGTATCCCGCTTGTTCATGTAAAACGCCTCGATGCTCTTGATCGAATAGTTCGGCTGCCCGACGCGCATGGCCTGGTGCACGACGGCGTACAGATCGACCAGCACCTCGCTGCGCAGCAAATGGTCGACCTCGTCCTCGCGCGTCGCGTGCAGACCCATCAGGCGCTTGATCGCAGTCGCCTGCGACACACCCCGCAGTGCTCGACCGGCTCGGGATAAGTCGTTGACAGGTCGGCGCCCACGACATCCTCGAAGCCGTGCTTGACGCTGCAGTAATAGGCCGCGAACTCGGCGACTCTGAACGCCTGCGACTCGCGAGTCCCGAGCACTACGTGCATCCGTGCCGGCTGGATCCCCTGGATCGCCTCGACCAGCTCGGAGTAGAAGCAGAGCTGCAGCAGGAAATACGGCTTCACACGGCGGGCCAGCTTCGTGTCCGCCACCTCATAGCTGAACGACCCCAGCTCCGACGGACGCTCGACGCGGTGCAAGAAGTCGCTGTATCCACGCCAGCGAACCCCGTCGAACAGTACGCCCTGGTAGATCACCTCGGCCCCCGCCCTCATCGCCTCGACCGTTTCCCGCGCGCCCCGGCGCATACCCTCAAGACCCGGCTCGCTCTCGATCCTCATAATCTCCCGGCCTTCCTCGGCGAGTCGATCGAGATGAGCCCGCTCGTGCTCGTCGCCCTTCCGTGCCACGAGGTTCGTGGTGTCAGACCGGCTCGGCTCGGAGTCCTCCCGTCCCCGGGCGACCTGGATGTTCAGGTGCGTTAGGTGCGGGCACTCCAGGTGGTTGATCAGGTCGGTCGCCGAGAAGATCAGCCTTCCGTCGACGTGCTCCATCCCTCAGCCGCTCACCCTCGCCATGTACGAAATCTATTCGGTCGTCCAGCTGGTTGAACTTGAGTCGTGGAGGTCAGGCTGCTACGGCTTGTCCTCAAGCTATCGTGCGAGCGGTGTCGCGTTCCTCGCTGTCCCTGATCGAGTTTCCCGCAGACGATCCCGAGCGCGCCCGGCGCTTCTGGGCGGGGTTTCTGGAAGTTGAGCTGCAGCCGCGCGAGGAGGGAGAGGGAGAAGGGTGGCAGACCCACTCGGACGGCCCGGCGGTCGGTGTTCATGCGCGCGGACGCGGACCTGGGGATTCTTTTTCGCTGTCCTACTTCGCGGTGACCGATGTCAGCGAGGCGCTGGAGAGGGTGAAGGCGCTCGGCGGAAGCGTCGTCCACCCCGGGGAGCGCTGGGCGGTCTGCAAGGACTCTGAGGGAACCCCGTTCGGGCTGGCTCAGGAGTCACTCGGAGCGTAGCGAGGTCGATCGTGCCGAGGTACTGACGCCGTCGAGCGCCCGCACGCGGGGCCATGTGAGGCAACACGACCTGCTCGCGCCGCAGTCGCCGGCTTCAATCCGATCCACGTATAGGGCACATTTGAGCGACACACCTGGCTGCGCTCGGAGCGTGACGCGGGCGTGGGGCGGGCGGTCCACGAGGAGCGCCTGGCCACCGACCGGTTGGTCGACTATGCCACACGACTGGGCGGGGTGAGCGCGCTGCGAGCGGCGTTCTACAGCCAGCAGCTTGGCTGCCAACGTCCTCAGGCTGCGAACGCCGTGCGCGCGGCCCTCGCGCCGGCAGCCGAAAGCTCGGTGAAGCCGTACGTGCCCTCGTTCAGCAGCTCGCTCGCGGCCTCGACTGCAGCCTGGTAGGCGGCGAACGCGAATGCCCCGCCGACCGAGACGCGCTTGACGCCCAGCGCGGCCAGCTCCGCCACCGGCGGGGTGCCGGGGCGCGCGAGGACGTTGACCGGCAAATCGACCGACGCGAGCAGCGCGCGGAGGTCGTCGGGCCGATCGAGCGCGGGCGCGTACAGCACGTCGGCACCCGCCTCTTGGTATGCCTGCAGGCGCGCGATCGTGTCGTGCAGGTCCGGGTTGCCGCGCAGGTGGTTCTCCGCACGCGCCGTGAGCACGAGGCGCACGGAGCCGGTGTGCGCGGCCTCGGCGGCGGCCGCAACGCGCTCGGCGGCAGAGTCCTTGTCGTACAGGCTCCCCCCGGCGGCGCTCCAATCCTCGACCGAGCAACCCGCGAGGCCCACGTCGAGCGCGAGGCGCACCGTCTCCGCGACGCCCGCCGGGTCCGCGGCGAAGCCATCCTCGAAGTCGGCGGACACGGGGACGTCGGTCGCGGCGACCAGCGCCGCGGCGTGCGCGAGCGCCTCCTCGCGACCGACCGAGTAGTCGAGTCGCCCGAGGGTCGCCGCGTAGCCGCTGCTCGTCGTCGCAAGCGCCTGATAGCCGAGTAGCGAGGCGAGCAGCTTGGCCGAGCCCGCATCCCAGGCGTTGGCCAGCAGCAGCGGGTGCTCCTGGCGGTGGAGTGACAGAAAGCGCTCGGCCTTGTCAGTGTGATCGTTCATCGCGAGCCTCCTGGGTGGGTTTGCGTGGACATCGCTCCGGCGCTCACGCGGTGAGCCGGCCGGTAGCGAGTCAGTTTGCCCGAGCGAGTCGGAAGCTGCGATTGGGCTCTGACTCAAAGCGCCGCGATGACCCCGCGTCGGCCCGGTGGGCCACCCGCTGAGTCAGGCGGCGTAGAAGAGGATGCCGATCACGGCGTAGAGAGCGAGCAGCTGAATGCCCTCAAACCAGGTGGACTCGCCGTCGGATACCAGGGCGGTCGCGACCAGCCCCGCCGCGAGCAGCGCTGCGATCTCATAGATGTTGAAGACCAACGCCATCGGCGAGGGCCCGAACGTGAAGGAGAGAAGCACCAGCACAGGCGCCACGAACAGTCCTATCTGCGCCGCGGAGCCGATCGCGATGTTGACGGCGAGATCCATCTTGTCCTTGGCGGCGGCGACCACCGCTACGTAGTGCTCGGCGGCGTTGCCGACGATCGCGACCACGAACGCGCCGACGAAGAACTGGGACAGCCCGATGTCGCGCGAGGCGTGCTCGATCGAGCCCACGAGAATGTCGCTCATGAGCGCCACGAGCGCTCCGGCGGCAGCGAGGGTCCCTACGGATCGTCGTAGCGACCACATGCTCTCCGAGTTCTCCTCGCCACTGGCGGGGTTGAACAGGTCGCGATGGGTTCTCAGCGAGAAAAACAGTCCGGCGACATAGGTCGCGATCAACACAAGCGCAACCGCCACCGAGACCTGCTTGACGTCTGCACCAAACGTGCGCCGCATGTCGGATACGGTCGGGAGGTTGACGTGGTGAGCCAGCACGAGCAGCGAGGGCAACGCGAGTGCGATCACTGTGAGCAGCAGCATCCCGGCCTGCGTCTGGGCGGCGGTCCGATCGAAGGTCTGTCGCGTGCGCTTCCAGCCACCGGCGAGCATCGCCGCACCCAGCACCAGCAGCGAGTTACCGACGATCGAGCCGACCAGCGAGGCCTTGACGACCTCCTGCAACCCGTCGCTCAGAGCGAAGATCGCGATGATCAGCTCGGGCGCGTTGCCGAACGTGACATTGACCAGACCCCCTATGCCCGGCCCGGTGCGGGCCGCGAGTTGCTCGGTCGCCTCGCTCATCAGAGCCGCCGTCGGCACGACCCCCAGAGCTGAGGTCGCGAACACCAGCGAAGGCGACGCGTCCGCCAGATCGAGGAGGAGCGCGACGGGGATGAAGGCGCCCAAGCCGTAGACGATCCTCATGACGAGGTCAGACTAGGGCTCCGGGCAGCGGACGCCGGATGATCAGGGCAACGCGACGCCCACACGATGCCCGAGCACGCGGCCGGAGGGTAAAGCTACATACGTCTCGGAGACGTCATTGCGGTGACTGGACTCCCTCAGCAGGTGGTCGGGGTCTGCCTGCTGCACGTAAGCGAAGCGACCCTGCAGGCCGGTCACGTCGATCCACTGCTGGGGATACTCGTACGGGTACGCATCCGACCAACCGACGGAGGTTCCGAGGACGTCTCGCCGGATGCTGGGGTTCTGATTGCACGCGGGGTAGACCGGCCCGCTCGGTGAATCGCTCGACGGTCGGGTGCGGAACAGATCTCGCAGGCAGTAATCCACCTTCGGGCCCGTCCGCACAAGTCGTATGGCTCGGTAGCGGGCGTCGATCGACCACAGCTGGAATGCGGCGGCGTGCTTGAACTTCCAGTAGCTGGCGTCCCCGACGTTCCCGGCCTCGTAGCGTTCGCCGGGCACGTACTTGAACACGAGCCTGGCGGCGGTGCGAAACAGATGGCGTCGACCGCCCCGATCGTAGATCGCCTGGTAGACGACCATGCGGCGCCGTCCGATGCCGTGGGCACTGAGCTCGAGCGGACCGCGGCCGCGGTTGTTGAGCGAGCTGCTCGCGCGCAGCAGGACATGTCCGGGCAACGTCGTGCGGTCGATGTGCAGCAGCGACGGAGCGGACATGATCAGGTCCGGGCAGCGCAGGTGCACATGTCTCAGCTTGCAGGGCCGAGACCGAGCGTGTCCGGTCGGGCTGGAGGGTCCCGTCGCACCGCTGGGCGCCGTCAGGCCCGGGGCGTCGGACGACCTGGATTGTGCGACGAGCGGGGTCGGCAGCGCCAACCACGCCACGCCGATCGCTGCTCCCGCAACGAAGCGCCCCCGCGCCCCGGATCGGAAGCTGTGCAGCCACATCGAGATGCGCGTGATCTTCTCACAGCATGGTTTGGGTCTCACTCCACGGTCCGGCTAGGCTGGGAGCCATGGCCACATGGGAGGATGTGCGCCGGCTGGCGCTGGCACTGCCCGAGACCGACGAGCGGGTCTCACGCGGCGGGCGCCAGTGGCGCGTGAACGACAAGCTGTTCGTGTGGGAGCGACCGTTGCGCCCGCGAGAAATCGAGGCTCTCGGAGACGATGCCCCCGACGGGCCGATCCTGGGCGCCCGCGTGGAGCACGTCGGGGCAAAGGAGGCGCTGCTCGCCGACGACCCGCAGGTGTTCTTCACCACTCCCCACTTCGACGGGTATGCGGCGATCCTCGTGCGTCTGGACCGCATCGCCGTCGAGGATCTCGACGAAGTGATCACCGAGGGTTGGCTGACTCGGGCGCCGCGGCGACTGGTGAAGGCGTACCTGGACGAGCCTCGCTGACGCATCCCGCCCGACGGGAGCGGTCAAGGCGAGTTATGCCGCGAATCGTTGCGCGCTGCGAGCCCTGCGCTTGGCCGCCTCGACCTCGCGGTCCTTGGGAGGCATCGAGGTCACCAGCTCGCCGAGCAGCCTGGCCGAGACCTCGGTCACCTCCTCGACGGCGCGCTCGAACGCGGCGGCGTTCGCCTGCGAGGGCTTGGTGAAGCCGCTGATCTTGCGGACGTACTGCACGGCGGCGCTGCGCACCTCGTCCTCGGTCGCGGGGGGCTCGAAGTTGTAGAGCGTTCGTATGTGTCTACACATGCTTCGACGGTATCAAGCCGATGTGGTTCGGAGCTGGCCATCCGGGTAACCAGTCAGCAGGCATGACCGATTAGTTTTGTCCCGCCCGCCCGTCTGCACTGCAGAACCCTACGACCAGGAGGATCGACATGAGCGACACCACGACCAGCACCCGCATCACCCAGGTGGGAACCGTGATGGTTCCCGTCTCAGACCAGGACCGGGCGATCGCGTTCTACACCGACAAGCTCGGATTCGAGCTGCGCGCCGACATTCCGTTCGGCAACGGCGATCGCTGGGTGGAAGTGGCCCCTGCCGGGGCCGCCACGACGGTCGCCCTCGTCACCCCCCGCGAGGGAGAAGCCGTCGGGATCGAGACCCGCGTGGGGTTCTCCACCAGCGATGTGGACGCCGACCACGCCGGCCTGCGGGCGGCGGGAGTCGACGTGGACGCCGAGGTGATGCGCATGGGCGACCCCGTGCCGCCGATGTTCTTCTTCCGCGACCTCGACGGAAACAAATTTATGGTCGTCCAGACCAGCTGAGCATCCCTGGACAGGCCGTCGCGACATCTCCGTCATGGCGGCCTGCCCTATTGAGAGCCCGTCGGCAAACGTCATAGGATTATCGCGTGCACGGTTCGGCAGTAGCTTCATCCTCCGACCCCCAGATATTCGGCGATCTCGAGCGCCATCGCCGCGAGCTGACCGCCTACTGCTACCGCATGCTCGGCTCGCCCTTCGAGGCCGAGGACGCGGTGCAGGACACGCTGCTGCGGGCGTGGCGGGCGCTTGACCGGTTCGAGGGCCGCTCCTCACTGCGCTCGTGGCTGTACCGGATCGCGACGAACATCTGCCTCGACATGCTCGATGGCAACAAGCGCCGCGCCCGTCCGATGGATCTCGGCCCGGCGCGCCCGCCGGACGGCCCGCTCGGGGAGATCCTGCCTGAGGTCACCTGGATCGAGCCGATTCCCGACGGGCGCGTGCTCCCCGACGAGGACCCAGCCTCCGTGGCGGAGTCGCACGAGACGATCCGGCTGGCGTTCGTGGCGGCGCTGCAGCACCTGCCTGCACGCCAGCGCGCCGTGTTGATCCTGTGCGAGGTTCTGCACTGGCGGGCCGCGGAGGTGGCAGAACTGCTGGACACGAGCGTCGCCGCGGTCAACAGCGCGTTGCAGCGCGCGCGGGCGACGCTCGACACCGCCGATGTCGCCGATGCCGGTCATGGCGTGCTGAGCGAACACGACCGTGAGCTGCTCGCCCGCTACGTGGATGCGTTCCAGCGCTACGACATGGACGCGCTGACCGCCCTGATTCGCGAGGACGCCACCCAGTCGATGCCCCCGTACGAGCTGTGGCTCCGCGGCCGCGATCATATCCTCGACTGGTGGGTCGGCCCGGGCGCCGCCTGTCGCGGCTCGCGCGTACTCCCGACCGTAACAGCCAACGGCTCCCCCGCGTTCGGCCAGTACAAGCCCAGCGAGACCGGCATATCGGGCTATGACCCCTGGGCGCTGCAGGTGCTCGAGGTCGCCGACGGGCAGATCGTCGAGTTCACGTTCTTTCTCGCCACCGACACACTCTTCCCGCTGTTCGGCCTGCCCCCGCGACTGGACGCGTAGCCCAGCGCAACCGCCAAGCGGTCACCCGCGCAACACGCCGGCCAGGCCAGCGAACTCGATCAGTGCCCTGAGCTCCTCAGAGGCTCCCGCCAGTTGCACCCGACACCTCCGGCGACGCGCCGCGAGCGCGAGCCGCGCGAGCGCGTCCACGGCGACCGCGTCGGCGCTCACCTCCGCGACCTCGCACCGCAGCAGCTCGACCGCAACACCACCCCCATCCAGCAGCGCGCAGGTTCGCTTGAACAATCCGGGCAGGTCGGCGCGCTGCAGTGGACCGTCGATCGTCAGGGTCACGGTTCGCGGCAGAGCCCCCGTCGGCGTTGTCTCGTTCGTCATCGGTCTCGATGTATGGACCGACCGGCGCCTCGCAACTCATCGGCGACGCCCATTCGCACTCGGCGCCTACCGGTCGGCGATCGTCCACCCGATCGTCAGGGAAGATTCTCGGCATACCGGCGTCTAGGTTGGCGAAGGTCGTAATCTCCCAGGCCCGTGACCCGCAGCACTCGGGGCTCACAGTCCGCAACATTCGGAGGATCTCCATGCAGCGAACTCACATCTTCCTGGCCGTCGCCCTGGCCGTCGCGGTGAGCGTCTCGGTCGCCGCCGGTGCGCAGGGCGGCGTCCCGGCGGCGCACGCAAGCCGCGCCGCCAAGGTTCAGCTGCGCCATACCTCCCTCGGCAACATCCTGGTCACCTCCTCGGGATTCACCCTGTATGAGTTCACGCGCGACCACACGAACCGCAACAGCTGCGTGACGATCCGCGAATGCCCCGAATCGTGGCCGGCGTATCAGACGCGCGGCAGGCCGGTTGCCGGTCCCGGTGTCCGCGCCTCGCTGCTGTCGACGATCCGACTGTCGGGGGGCAAGACCCAGGTGACCTATGCGCACCATCCCCTCTACCTATACAGCGGCGACTCGGGCCCGGGCGAAACCTCCTACGTCGGCGAATCCGCGTTCGGCGGGCGCTGGTACGCGCTCAACTCCGCGGGCGGCACCGTGCGGTAGGAGTATGGTCTGGGCGGATGGCTCAGACCACGGTCAGCGACGCGGTCTCGACGGTCGCGCACCTGACTGTCGCCGAGCGGGTGGCGCACGGCAAGGCGGCGCGCGCGGAGGTGCCGCGCTCGAGCCACGCCTCCTTCGAGCCCGCGCCGCATCGCCCCGATCCGGTGAAGGTGCTCAAGCGCCAGGCCAAGACGCGCGTGCCCGAGCTGGTGCCGATCCGCTACGGGCGCATGCTCGTGTCGGCGTTTACGTTCTACCGCGGGGCGGCCATGATCATGGCCGGCGACCTGGCGGCGACGCCGCGCTCGGGGCTGACGGTGCAGTGCTGCGGCGACGCGCACCTGTCAAACTTCGGCGTGTTCGCCTCGCCCGAGCGGCGGTTGATGTTCGACCTCAACGACTTCGACGAGACACTCCCCGGGCCGTGGGAGTGGGATGTCAAGAGACTGGCGGTGAGCATGCTGATCGCCGCGCGCGACAACGACTTTTCCGTCAAGGCCCAGGACCAGGTCGTGCTGGACACCGTCGAGTCCTACCGCACGGCGATGGCCGGATTCGCGACGATGAACAACCTCGACGTCTGGTACTCCCACCTGGACATCGAACGCACGCTCAAGGAACTGGGGCCGCAGCTCAAACCCGCACAGGTCAAGCGGACCAAGAAGACGCTCGCCAAGGCGCGCACGAAGGACAGCATGTCGGCCTTCTCCAAACTGACGCACGTCGTGGACGGCGAAGCGCGAATCGTCGCCGAACCCCCGCTGATCGTGCCGATCCATGACCTCGCGCAGGGGAGCGAGCGCGAGGAGATGTTCGAGGGCCTGCACGAACTGCTGCGCTCCTACCGACAGACGTTGGAGTACGACCGGCGTGTGCTCCTGGAGGAGTTCTACCTGACCGACATCGCGCGCAAGGTCGTCGGCGTGGGGAGCGTCGGCACGCGCGCGTGGATCGCGCTGATGCTGGGCCGGGACGGTCAGGACCCGCTGTTCCTGCAGCTGAAGGAGGCCGAGGCTTCGGTGCTCGAGGAGTTTCTCGGACCAAGCGAGTTCGCAAACCACGGCGAGCGCGTCGTCACCGGTCAACGGCTGATGCAGGCCTCGAGCGACATCTTCCTCGGCTGGCTGCACGTAGAGGAGGGAATCGACGGCGGGAACCGCGACTTCTACGGTCGTCAGCTGAAGGACTGGAAGGGCTCGGCGGAAATCGAGCAGATGAAGCCCTCCGGTCTATCCGCCTACGGGCGGCTGTGCGGCTGGACGCTGGCCCGCGCCCACGCGCGCAGCGGCGACCGCATCGCGATCGCCGCCTACCTCGGCAAAGGCACGGTGTTCGACCGCGCGATCGTCGAGTTCTCCCGTGCCTACGCCGAGCAGAACGAGCGCGACTACCGGGCGCTGGCCACGGCCGTCGAGTCCGGCAGGATCACGGCCGAGACCGGTCTGTAAAAGTCGTCTCCTGACCCGGCTCCAGGATTCGCGCCTCGACGCCGGGGGCCAACCGCGCGAGGTGCCTGGCGAACAATCGCGGCGGGTCGCCCAGCTGCGCCCGGTGCCGCCGGGCGACGCCAATCGAGAGCAGGGTTCCCCAATGAATCGGGATGGCGATGCGCGGCGCCAGCAACTGGGCCGCGCGAGCAGCGTCGAGCGGGTCCATGTGGCCCGGCCCGAGCGTCGAGCCCCAGCCCGCGACCGGCAGCAGCGCAACGTCGAGCTGGGATGCCGGATCTGGCATCAGACCGTACATCCCGTCGAACAGCTCGGTGTCGCCGGCAAAGTACACCGTGCGCCGTCCACGTATGACATAACCGAGCGTCTCCGCGCGCATGCCGCCGGGGTGACGGCGGCCGTCGTGGCGAGCCTGCACCGCGGTCACGGCGAGCCCACCTACGCCCACCGTGTCTGTCACCTTGCCTGCGCTCAACTCGGTCACGTCCGTGAACCCCCGCCGCCGCAGCAACCTACCCGCCCCGGCCGGCACGAGCAGAGACGTATCGAGACCCAGCAGCCGCAGCGACGCCAGGTCGAGGTGGTCGTGGTGCAGGTGTGAGATCAGCACGGCGTCGGGGCGAGCGAACACGCTCTCCTGCACCGGTGCAACCTGGCGGCGCAGGTGTGCGACACGACCGCGTAGCAGCGGGTCGGTGAGCAGGCGCACCCCGTCCAGCTCGATCAGGACGGTGGAGTGCCCCAAGAACGCGATACGGTCCTCCGCCGAGGAGCCTGCGCGATGGGCGAGAGGCGCTCCATCGGCCATAACTGGAAGGTAGCAACGAGATGTCCTCAGCGATTGACGATGGCGATCGGCGGCGGCGGCGTGTGACAAGTGGACGGCGGCTGCTGGGTCTGGTCTTGCGAGTGGTGATCCTGCTGCTGATCGAGGGCCTGGTGATCCTCGCGTTGGCGGCGATCCTGCCCGGCGTCGCGACACCCTCGTTCAGA
>Ga0193728_1001406_pt1 | contig 12219 bp, 10 predicted proteins | sample U1c1metaG_FD_143037 | JGI IMG/M metagenome (GOLD analysis project Ga0193728, IMG submission 143037) | Soil microbial communities from a riparian zone of the East river system, Colorado, United States - U1c1 | ecosystem: Environmental > Terrestrial > Soil > Riparian zone | place: USA: East River...
CGCGCCACCGCCTGCGACGTCGCCGTGCGTAGATCGAGCCCCTCGATCAGCTCCATCGCGAGGAACAGCTCGCCGTCGGCCTTACCGAAGTCGAACACCTGGACGATGTTGCGGTGGGTGAGCTCGACGGCGATGCGCGCCTCGTCGATGAAGCTGCGGATGAACCGGCCCTCGCGCGCGGACGACGGCAAGATTCGCTTCAGCGCCTGGATCTTCTCGAACCCGGCGATTCCGACGGTCTTGACCTTGTAGACCTCCGCCATGCCGCCCTGCGCGAGCTTCTCGAGGACGTGATACTTCCCGAAACGCTCGCGCAGCGCTTCCACCGCGTCGAGGGTATCATGGCCGGGTGCCGCCGCCCGGCCCCAGGAGCGATAACGCCGATTACTCCGAGCTCGAGACCGTGCTCGGCTATCAGTTTTCTGATCGCTCGTTGCTCGAGCGTGCCTTGCGCCACGCGAGCTGGTGCAACGAACAGCAGGGCGAGCGCGGCGAGGACAACGAGCGGCTCGAGTTCCTCGGCGACGCGGTGCTCGATCTGGTCGTCGGCGATCGCTTGATGCGCCGCTACCCGCAGCTCCGCGAAGGCGAGCTCAGCGTGACCCGCGCGCAGGTCGTCAGCGAAGCGGGGCTGTCGGACGTCGCCGGGCAGCTCGGCATCGGCCAGTGGTTGCTGCTCGGCAAAGGCGAAGAGAAGTCCGGCGGCCGGACCAAGGCGTCGATCCTCGCCGACGCGTTCGAGGCGCTGATCGCGGCGGTCTATCTCGACAGCGGCTTCGACGCCGCGAGCGCGATGGTCAATCGCTTGCTCGCGCAGCGCATCGAGACCGTCGAGTTCAAGGGCTTCTACGACTTCAAGACCCGCCTGCAAGAGACCTCGCAAGCGCGGATGAAGGCGACGCCGACGTACGAGGTCGTCCAGGAGCTCGGCCCCGATCACGACAAGCGGTTCGTCGTCGCGGTCAAGATCGGCAGCGACGAGTGGGCGCGCGCGGTCGGCAAGTCGAAGAAGGAGGCCGAGCAGATGGCCGCCGCCGAGGCGCACTTCCGGCTCGAGGGCAGCGACGTCGGCATTCGCCCGAAGCGTTAACGCCGGGTGCGCACGAGTGCGAGCACGTCGTCGCGGCTCGGCATCGCCGCCCACGGCCCGAGCCCTTGCAACGACAGCGCGGCAGCGGCCGCCGCGAGCTCGATGCAGCGCGCGAACGGCAGCTCCGACAACAGCGCCGCCGCGAACCCGCCGTGGAACACCGAACCGGCGCCGTACGCGTCGAGCACGTCGCTCGGGAACGCCGGGCACTGGATGATCTGATCGCCGTGGCGCCCGATCGCGCCCTTCGCGCCGAGCGTGATCACGACCGCACGCGGACCGAGTGCGAGGATCTCTTCGAGCGCGTCGGTCAGTTCGCCGCGCGGTGCGAGCTCGGACGCGGCGCGCTCGGACGCGATCAGGATGTCGCTCGCCGCGATCAGCTCGGCGGTGCCGTCGCGGAGCTCGCCGACGTCGAGGATCACCGGGATCTTCGCCGCGCGTGCACGGTCGGCCGTGCGCAACTGATCGATCGACGACGTGCCGTCGATCAACAGCGCCGACGCGCCGGCGACCGCGGCATCGACATCGAAGCCGACGGGCTCGCCGAGCTCGCCGGCATAGCGCGCGCGCAGCACGCCATCGGCGGCGGTCGTCACGATCTCGCACGCCGAAGTCCCGACCGCACGCAGCAGCTCGGTATCGATGCCGGCCTCGCGCAACGCGGTACGCGCGAGCTGGCCCAGGAGATCCGCGCCATGGGTGCCGACCGCGCGCGCCCGGCAGCCGAGCCGGAGCGCCGCCCGTAACGCGACCGCAACACCGGGCGCCGGGGCCGTGGCCAACGCCGCGAGCTCCGCCGCCTGGGCGTTACTTTGCGGCAAGTTCGGTGCAAGCCCCGAGATCGCCACGCCCACCCGGCCGAGGCCAACGACGAGCGGCGCCTTCACGCCACCCATTGTACCTCAGCGCGCGTGGTGAAAGTCATTGCCTTCACACGCCTTTGTAGAGCAACGTCGCCAGCGTCGTGAGCGCTGCGAAATCCGGGCAACGGCTTCCCTCGGACGCCGGTCAGACTGGCGAACCGGCTGGGGACCCCGTGACCGATACAGCCATCGACGTGCCAACGCCTGTACTTGCTGAACCGCGCACCCGCGTGTCCGCGACGCTCTCCGACGATGCCCAGCTGATCGCCGCGTGCCGCCGTGGCGAAGCGCGTGCGATGGAGATGCTGTATCACCAGTTCAAGCGGCGCGTGTTCGGCATGGCGCATCGCATCGTCGGTCCGAACGACGCCGAAGAGGTCGCGCAGGAAGTGTTCGTCCGCGTGTTCCGCGGGCTCGCCGCGTTCCGCGGAGACTCCGCGCTGTCGACCTGGATCTATCGGCTCACGGTCAACGCATCGCTCTCGCACCTCGCGCGTCGCGGCCGCCGTCAAGAAGTCGGCGACGAGACGCTCGCCGACGTGCCGGCCGCCCCCGAAGTGTCGCGCGACCCCGGCCTCGCCGCTCGGATCGAGCGCGCGCTCGTGGAGCTGCCGCCCGGCTATCGCGCGATCCTCGTGCTCCACGACGTCGAAGGCTTGTCGCACGAAGAGTGCGCCGCGATCCTCGAGTGCCGCGTCGGGACCTGCAAGTCGCAACTCCACAAGGCGCGCGCCCGCATGCGCGAGCTCCTCGGCCCGATCGGGGGACCTCCGCAGTGACCTGCGATGACGTTCGCCCGCAGCTGACCGCGTACCTCGACGGCGAGCTCGAGGGCGATCGCGGGAGCGCCGTGCGCGGCCATTTGCGTGGCTGCGCCGCGTGCCGCACCGCCTCGAATGACGAGGCGGCGTTGCGGGATGGCCTGCGCGCGCTGCCCACGCTCGACGCACCGTCGGGGATGTGGGCGAAGATCCAGACCCAGCTCGCCGACGCCGAGATCGCCGATAGCGAGAAGCCGCGCTGGCGCCGCGTGCTCGCGCGCTGGTCGCCGCAACATTGGGTGACGCCGCGGCTCGCGCTCGCGAGCGGTGCGCTCGCCGTGATCTTCTGCGTCTCGGCGTGGCGCTACACGCATCGCGATCACGAGTTGCCGCAGACGGCGCTCGTGCTGCCGCAACTGCCGACGCTACCCGCGCCGGCTACGAACAACGGCGATGTCGCGACCGAGATCGCGGCGCTGCCGAAAACTACGAGCGACTCGTACGCCGCTGCCGCCGACGAGCTCGTGAAGCTTGCAACCGAATCGCGGGCGTCGTGGTCTGACTCGCAACAGAAGCAGTTCGACGCGAAGGTCGCGGAGCTGCAACACGACATCGCCACCGCCGACGAGGGACGGCCGCGCCAGCGCGCGTATCGCACCCTGATCCGCTATCTCCAACGCGCGGCGACGCGCGACGAGGTCGCCTTCGCCGACACGCGAGGCACACCATGAAGTTTGTCCTCCTCACACTCGGCCTCCTGGCCGCACCGGCACTCGCCGAGCCCGCCACGAAGCCCGCCACGAAGCCCGCCACGAAGCCCGCCACGAAGGGTGAGATCGTCGAGCGTTCGCGCGTCGAGATCCAGCCCGCCGGGCACGCGTTCACGAACCTGACCGTCGACAACCCGCTCGGCGACGTCCACGTCGAGGGCTACGACGGCAACGCGGTGATGATCGAGACCCACAAGCACGCGCCCGACGACGACACGCTCGATCGCCTGCGCGTCTCGCTCGTGCCGTCCGCCGACGGTAGCGTCCGGATCTCGACGCTCGTCGACAGCGGCAAGGAGCTCAAGCAGGTCGCGCGCTCCGCGGTCCGCATCGACCTCGTGATCCGGGCGCCGCGCAAGGCGCGCATCGATGCCGCGACGTCGGCGGGTAAGCTCTCGATCGAGAACCTCGACGCCGGCGGCGAGCTCGACAGTGCCTCGGGCTCGATCTCGGTGAAGAACGTGTCGGGCGAGCTGCTCACGCACAGCGTGTCGGGCGCGACCTCGCTGGTCCAGGTGTTCGGCTCGGTCGACGCCGCGACGCTATCGTCGGATGTCGATCTCGATTCGATCAACGGCGAGAAGCTGGTCGCGTCGGCGAACAAGGGCCGGATCGCCGGCCGCCGCGTGATGTCGCGCGACATCGAGCTGACCACGACCGAGGGCAAGATCGTGCTCGAGGCCGAGACCGCGCTGCACGGCCACCTCGTCGTGTCGAGCCTGCACGGTGACATCGACGTGCACCTGCGCCGCCACGGTGCGGTCAACGTGCGCGCGCGCGGTGGCAAGGTCGATCTCGGCCAACCCGCGAACCTGATCGAGCACACCGCCGGATGGACCGTCGCGACGCTCGGGCGCTCGAGCGATCCCATGGCATCGATCGAGCTCATGTCGAAGTACGGCGCGGTGTCCCTCGCCGTGATCCAATAGTCGCGCTATCGTGGTCGGGTCGTGGAAGACCCGATACCCGCGCGGGTACGCGAATACGCCGGCCAGGCGGTGGAGTACGTGCGGCGCGCGGTCGGGATGACGCTCGAGTACGACAGCGACACGCTGCCGGTGCTCGATCACTACCTGCGGACGGTCGCCGGAGCCCAGGCCGACGCGCTGGCACTCGTGATCACGACCGCCGGCTGCTACTTCGGCGAGGTCGTGCGGCGCCGGCTCGGCGGGCGCTGGGAGATCACGCCGCGGGAGGAGTCCGACGGCCTTCGCCAGACCGACGGCACCCACGAGGCGGAATGGCGCGTCGTGTTACCGACCGGGCTGAACTTCTCCCCGCTCGGGTTCGTCGCCTCGGCGATCGCCAAGAGCGAGCTTGCCGAGTTCGACTCCGAGTTCGACGCCCCAGCTCGGATGCGGCCGTACGTCCAGCAAACACTGGCGCGGATGGGAGAAGTGCCGCTCGAGGACTACTACTCCCTATGCAACCGGCTCGACACGCTCGAGCACGTGCACGAGGTCCTGGTCGCGGTCGCGGCCCAGATGATGGGCGACACCGAGCTCGACGCCGATGGCGAGGTCTCCGAGCCACTCGAGGCCTCGGTCGACCCCGCGTCCGACGAGCCTTCGGGGCCCGTGAACTAACCACCTTTCGTGATATGCCTGGTCGCATGGCTAGGGGTAACGCGCGTGCGCCATCGCAGAATGCCTACCGCGGCTCGATCGGCCGCACGCAGACCGCGGCGGTGCACGTCACGGGACCGAGCGGCGATCTCGTCGTCGCGACCGTCTACACGACGGTCGACGCGGTCAGCGATCCCGAGCTCGTCGAGCGCTTGCACTCGCAAGATCCTGCGCGCCTGTTGAACGCGGTGCCCGGGCCCGCCGGCAACCAGCAGGTCGCGGTGCCGGTCGTCTATCACGATCCGGCGGCCGAGGTGATGGTGCTCGTGCTCGGCGAGGCGCATCGCCATCGCGAGATCGACGAGCGCATCAAGTTGCTCGAGCGCCTGCGCGGCGATGGCTCGGCGATTCCGGCGTACGCGAAGGACTTCGCGGTCGTGTTCGGCAGCGCAGGGCTGCGCGCGTATCTCGAGGAGCGTGCGCACGAGGCGTTGAGCCAGGCGCGCTCGCACGACTCGGCGAAGGACGTCGACAAGAAGCGGCTCGAGCTCGCGTCGCGCGAAGAAGAGATCCATCGCGCCAAGGCGCAGGTCGAGCACGTCAAGGCGCAGCTCGAACAGACCCGCGGCCAGCTCGAACAAGCGCGCGTCGCGCTCGATCGCGAGCGCAGCCAGCTCGCTCACGATCGCGCGGACCAGCAACGCCAGCAGCAAGAGATCGATCGCCTGCGCGCCGAGCAACGCGCGCGCGTGATCGCCTCGGTGCAGGTGCCGGTCGCGCCGCCCGTCCAGACGCTCGCCGGCGTCGCGCCGCCGCCCGATCTGACGACTCCGGGCAGCCCGATGCCGCTGCGCCACGAAGAGGCAGAAGCGACGACGATCGGGCATCGCCCGCAGGCGCCCGAGGAGGGCGAGCACGTGACGTCGCCGATCGAGCTGCGCGAGCCCGAGCCACTCGATCCGATCGAGCTCGATCAGACGCCGCTGCCGCCGCCGTTCATCGATCACACGGGCGAGCCGCCGCCGCTGACCGAGATCTCGACCGAGATCCACGTCGCGTTCGACACCGCGACCTCCGGCGCCGCGTCGAGCAAGGCCGCGAGCAAGCCGAACGGCACGAACGGCACGTCCGGCGCGCATCACTGGCCGAACGACGAAGAGACCACCGGCACCGCGATCGTCCCGCCGGGCTCCGATCCGCTGACGACCGACACGCAAGACCTCGGCGAGGTCGCGCACGATAACTGGCTCGACTTCGCTGCGACCGGCATGACGTCGGTGTTCGAGGTCAACGACGGGGTCGTGCGGCTCGCGCTGCTCGTCGACGAGCACCAGGCGCGCGGTTTTCGCGGGGCGCTCGACGTCCGGCTGTTGCTCCACCGCGTCACGACGTACCCGATCATCACGCTCGTCATCGGCCGCGTACCGAGCCCAACCCAGCTCGCGAAGGTCACGCTCGATATCGGCGCGGAGCTCGATCGCCAGGTGCTCGGCACGCTCGCGCGCCGGTTCACGCTCGACGTGATCGTGATCCTCCAGGGCGCGCCGATCCGTAGCGTGCGCCTGTCCGCGCCGCTCGCCGACAACGCCGCCTACATCCTGCGTGCGGCCGATGATCACCTGCGCGGGATCCAGACCGACGGCGAGCACCAGCCGTCGTTCGAGCACGCCCGCGATCTGGTCGCCGCGCTCGACTACGATCTGATCGGCGCGACGCACGCGGAGGCGAACGAGTTCCGCGACGACAAGCTCGCCCAGCTCCAGACCGCGCAGCAGCTGCGCCGCGCGATCGCGATCGCCCGGCGATTCGCGCGGCCGTCGCGCGAGGACTATCTCATCTGCGCGCGTGGCTTCCCGCTGACGCGCTGGCGCGAGCTGCGCCGCCACGTGCTCGAGAGCGCGACCGCGTGGGGCATCTGGATGGGCCCCGAGCTCGCGCAGGTCGCGGTGTCCGAGGGGCTCGCGCGCTCGCGCCGCGATCTGATCATGAAGCTCGACGCCGGCTTCGACGAGCTGCGCCGCCACCCCACCGCGTTCGACATCGACGACGACGCGGCCGACGACAACACGAAGGCGATCGCCGAGGAGGCGCGCGCGCTCGGCGTGGAGCTCCGCAAGAAGAACGGCACCGCGATCAAGAGCGAAGACGTGCCGATAGTGTCTGGCTCGATCGAGGGAGCATCGACCACGAACGCGCTCGCGTCGACGCCGGTCGAGCAGCTGGTCGCGATGCTCGACGACAAGGCGCAGCGCGTCGCCGCCGCCGCCGAGCTCTGCGATCGCGGCCCGGCGGTCGCCGCGGTCGCCGCTGCGCCGGTGATCGCCGCGGTCAAGAAGATGTCGCGCGCCGAAGCGGTCCGCATCCTCGGCAAGTGCGTGAAGTTCGGAGCCGACGCGGCGGCGCCGCTGATCGAGGGTCTCGGGTCGTCGAAGGCGTTCCTGCGCCACGGCAGCGCGCTCGCGCTCGCCCTGTTACGGACCGACGAGGGCACCCAGGCCGTGATCGACGCGCTGATCACCGAGCCGACCGAGGTCTGGCGCGAGATCGCGCGCGCTCTCGGCCAGGTCGGGCCCTCGGCCCTGATGCCGCTCGCGAGCTACGCGGGACGGCTCGGCGACCGGATGACGCCACAGCTCCAGGAGCGCGTCGCGTGGGCGATGTCTCACGTTGGCGTGCGAGGCGGCAAAGGCCCGCTCGAGCAAATGGCGGCAGGGCAGAGCGTGATGGCGCCGATCGCGCGCCAGGCGCTCGCGCTGCTCGATACGGCCGCGCGCGACGAGGTTCGCGTACGTCCGGGTGTGCAAGCCAGTCGCGACGTCACGGTCAACCGCGCCTTTTCGCGCCGGTTCTTCGAGGCGCTCGACGCAGCGCCGGATATCGCACAAGCAGCGTTGCACGACCTGGACGCGTCCGGACCGATGGAAATGCTCGACGATAGCGATCTGATCGTCGAGGACGAGGACGAAGCGGAGCTCGACGAGTCGGATCTGATCCAGACGTAGCTATTTCAGGTAGTATCGAGCACCGGATGCGCATCGGGATCTTCTCCGACGTCCACGCGAACATCGAAGCGATGAGCGCGGTGCTAGACGCATTCAAGACCGAGCGCATCGATAAGTACGTCTGTATCGGCGACGTCGTCGGCTACGGCGCGTCGCCGAACGAGTGTTGCGACCTCGTCCGCAAGACCGCCGCGTTCACGATCCTCGGCAACCACGATGCCGCGGTCGCGGGGCGGATGGACTACTCGTACTACTACGACGCCGCCCGCCAGGCGCTCGACCTCCACGCGCGCCAGCTCCGCCCGGAGAACAAGGCGTGGCTCGAGGCCCTGCCATACGAGGTCCGCGACGGCGACCTGACGTTCTGCCACGGCTCGCCGATCAACCTCGAGGAGTTCGAGTACATCTTCTCGGTCGAGCAGGCGTCGCGCTGCCTCGATATCTGGGACGACCTCGGCCTCGTCACGTTCATCGGTCACTCGCACCTGTGCAAGTCGTTCGCGCTGACGCGCGAGGAGGTGTTCGAGGTCGTCGCGACGAAGTTCGTGATCCGGCCCGAGCACCGCTACATCATCTCGGTCGGCTCGGTGGGCCAGCCGCGCGACTACGACAACCGCGCGAGCTACACGATCTACGACAGCGACGAGAAGACGTTCGAGTTCAAGCGCGTCGCGTACGACATCGACGCGGCGGCGCAGAAGATCTTCGCAGCAGAGCTCGAGCGCAACTTCGGCAATCGCCTGTTCTTGGGCGTCTGAGCTAGTCGCCCTTGAGGGCGGCGGCGGCGAAGTGCAGCGGCGTCTCGCGCGCGTGCTCGACCTGGGCTTTGTCGATCCAGCCGTCGCGGAGCATCGCGTGCAGGATCACGTCGACGCGGACCGAGCTCGATGATGTTGAGGTACCGCTCGAGGATCTGCTTCTTGTCGAGCCGCGCCTCGAGCCGCCACGTCAGGATCGCTTCCTGGAGCTTGCGATCGAGCGTACGGCGTTGCGCGAGGAACGCGTTCTTGACCAGCTGCTGGCTGATCGTCGAGCCGCCGCGCGCGAGCTTGCGATCGCGCAAGTCGATCTCGAACGACTTACCGATCTGCGTGAGGTCGAACCCGTGATGATCGTAGAACCGACCGTCCTCGGCCGACACGAACGCCGCTGGCAGCCAGTACGGTAGCGTGCGGAGCTCGGCGAAATCGGCCTGGCCCTTGCCGACCTTCGCACGGCTGCCGTCGGCGAAGGTCTGCTCGGATGCGAGCGCGAGCGTCGACGCGTCCGCGGCGGGCGGCTCGGCGGTGACGGTGCAGCGGTTGTCGAGATCGACGGCGAGGTAGACGCCCTCTCCGGCGGGTAGACCGAGGTCGAGGCCGAGGTGCGCGCGGCCGCCGAGGCTGCCGGTCAGCGCCATGCCGTCCAACGGACCGCGGATCTCCGCCGGCAGCGACGCGAGCAGCGCATCGCACGGCGCGGTCTCGAGCGCGACGTCGAGCTCGGCCCGAGTCGGCTGGGCGCGGTGATAGACGCCGCTCGCGGTCCAGTGTGCGGCGCCGAGGCCGATCGCGAGGTGATCGGCGATGATCGAGTCGGGCGCGATCGCGAGCGTGCCATGGAGCTCGGGCGCGAACGCGATCGGCGCGCCGCCGGCGAGCGCGTGATCGAGCCGCGCGCCGTCGAGCGTGCCGTCGACGGTGAATGCGAGCTTGGGGCCGGTGCGCCGGATCGTGAGCGCCCCACTCGCGTGGGCGTCGTCGAGAACGAGGCCGTGCGGTGCGAGCGATGCGAACGCGCGGAGCGGGAGGTGCTCGCCGCGCAGCGTGATCGCCAGCGAGCCATCGGCAGCCGGGGGAGCGACCTCGGCGGCGAGGTGGCGCGGGATGCCGCCGTCGTCGAGCGCGGCGCGCAGCTCGAGCGAGCCACCGGCGACGAGCCGGCCGATCGAGACATCGCGCAGCGGGATCGTCTGGCTCGCGCCGCCGTGGGTGCCCGGCACGGTGACCTCGCCGCTGCCCGCGACGGCGAGCACGCGGCCGAACTTCACGTGCGGCAGCGCGACTTCTGCCGACGCGCGCGCGAGCACGAGCTCGCCCGCGGCGCGCCCGAGGTCGCCGTGTAGCCGCAGCTTGCCGGTGATCACGCGCACGCCGCCCGCATCGGGGACGAGCTCGACGTCCTCGGCGGACACGTCGCCGAGCCCCGGCACGTGCGCGACCAACACGCCCGAGCTGACGACGATCCGGCGCAAGTGCGTCGCGCCGGTGTGGCTCGTGCCGGACTTCGCGAGCCGGCGCACCACGCGCGCGAGGTCGCTGTCGCCGGTCCGATCGACCTCGAGGGCGACGCGCGGGCCCGCGACGCGGATCTCGTCGGCGCCGAGCTGGCCCGACAGTAACGAATCGAGCCCGACCGACGCTTCGATCGCATCGGCGGCGAACAGGCTTCCGAGCGCGACTTCCGACAGCCGGATCCGCGCGGTGAGATCCGCATCGACCCGGCCGATTCGCGCGGGCACACCCGCGGCGGCGCCGAGGTGATCCGCGAGCGCGGCGGTGCTCGCGGCGACATAGCGCGCGGCTGCCACGGGCACGCCGAGCGCGAGGACGGCGGTCGCGCCGGCGATCCTGGAGCTCCGCTTAGTGATGCGCGGCCCCGGCGGTGACCAGCTCGTCGCGGCGATCGTCGCCGACGAACGGGCGCTGCACGATCCGGCGCTCGCCACGACCGCGCCGCGACCCGAGGCTCGCGCTCGCGAGCATGCGCTCGATGAGCTCGCCGAACCCGATGCCGGCGGCCTCCGCGATCTTCGGCAGCAGGCTGGTCGGCGTCATCCCCGGGAGCGTGTTGACCTCGAGGACGAACTCGTTGCCCGAGTCCGACACCATCATGTCGACGCGGGTCGCGCCTTTGCAGCCGAGCGCCACGTGCGCGCGCAGTGCCTGGGCGAGGCAGCCCCGATAGCGCTCGGGCGATAGCCGCGGCGGCACGTGATAGTCGGTCGCGCCCTTGGTGTACTTGTTCTGGTAGTCGTAGAAGCCGTCGCGCGGGGCGATCTCGACGGCGCCGAGGGCGTGGTCGTCGAGGATCGCGACCGAGACTTCTTTGCCGGCGATGAAGCGCTCGACCAGGATCTCGTCGTCGAAGCACAGCGCCTTCTCGACCGCGTGCGCGAGCTCCTCCTCGTAGTGACAGATCGTCACGCCGACCGAGCTGCCCTCGCGGATCGGCTTGACCACGCACGGGAAGCCGAAGTCGCCGTGCACACCTGCCAGATCCGCGGTGTCTGCGGCGGTCAGCGAGTAGTAGGCGGGCGTCGGCAGGTTGTGGAGCCGGAACAGCTCCTTGGCCTTGCCCTTGTGCATCGCGAGCGCGGACGCCATCACGTCCGAGCCCGTGTACGGAATGCCCATCAGCTCGAGCAGGCCCTGGATGCAGCCGTCCTCGCCCATCCGGCCATGCAGCGCGATAAACGCGACGTCGGGAGCTTCCTGGCGAAGCGCGACGTCGATGTCGCGGTCGACATAGATCGGGACGGCATCGTGGCCACGCTCGCGCAGCGCGGCGAGCACTGCCTCGCCCGTGCGCAGCGACACCTCGCGCTCGCTCGACAGCCCCCCGAGCAACACACCGATCTTGCGAGACTGCATCGATTGACTCCTTGGCGGAAAGAACGCCGTACGAGCACAGCCTGTTCCCTCCTGGATCGACCCTAGGGGCACCCGGAGGGCCGGGCAAATTTTGGGCGTCCCCAGAACGGTTGACGGTGTTCGGTGGCGCGGGGTACGAACCCGGTCGATGAGCAAGAAGAAGAGCGACGCGTCGGGCGAGTCGGCGGAAGCCGGCCCCAAGAAGGCGAAAAAGCCCGCGCCGCCGAAAAAGCCCGCCGCTGCCGCGAAGAAGCAGGCGGCCAAGCCCGCCGGCAAGAAACCGCGCGGGAAGAGCGCGCAGATCGAGGTCATCGCCCCCGAGGCGATCGAGGTGCTCGGCGAGGGCGAGGCCCTGAACGACGTGATCGACGCCGAGATCGTGGCCGAGACGCGTGTCGAGCCCCGGAGCGAGCCGCTGCCGGTCCTCACCGATGAAGAGCAGGAGCTGTCCGCGATCTACGGCGAGGAGGTCACCGGGGCCTCGGGAACCGCGCACGGCGAGTTCTCCGACCACAAGACGCGCGACGAAGACC
>Ga0193728_1001407_pt1 | contig 12212 bp, 18 predicted proteins | sample U1c1metaG_FD_143037 | JGI IMG/M metagenome (GOLD analysis project Ga0193728, IMG submission 143037) | Soil microbial communities from a riparian zone of the East river system, Colorado, United States - U1c1 | ecosystem: Environmental > Terrestrial > Soil > Riparian zone | place: USA: East River...
TTCAGCCGCTGGGCCGCTGATCCGGGGCGCCACGCTCCCGTACCGCAGTCGTTCGGCCAGGTCCTCGAGTGGCTGCTCGACGGGCTCGCCACCCTGATCCCGGCTCGCTAGGCCGCGGTCACAGCCACGCGGGCAGCTCCGGCACCGGCCGCCCGCCGTCTGCCTCGAGGGGACCGGGCACCGGGCGCCCCATCACGTAGGCGGCCAGGCTGGCCGTTGCCCCGGTCACCTCAACCGATGGGTCGCTCGCCGTCGCCCCCAGCACCCAGTTTCGGGTGGTGTCGGTCGCGCGCAGTACGACGGCCGGGACGTCCGCCCGGCCGGCGAAGTCCGCCACCGCGTCGTCCAGCAGCAATTCCGTGACCGGCCGCGGCACGTCGGCCAGCGTGACGCCGCCGCCCAGGTCGACGGCGTGCACCCACGTCTCCCGGGTCCGCATCCACGGCACCGTGGCCGCCGGGACCGTCTTCCCGAGGGCGGTCTGGACCGGGACCAGCCAGTGGTCGCCAGTGGCGGCGGCGGCCGCGCGGGCGAACCGGGCGCCGGCGGCCGTCAGGTCTTCCAGCAGCTCGCCGTCCGGGCGCTGCGCGTCCGCCTCGATCTGGGCGGCGCGCGCCTCCGGGCTGGCGTACATCGGGGTCGGTACGCCGGTGCGCGCCCAGGTCAGCAGGTTGACCAGGGCGTCGGCGTTCCGCGCGACGTGCGCGACGACATAGCCCTGCGTCCAGCCCGGCAGTCCCGAGGGCTGGGTGAGGCCGCCGTGCCGGGCCGCGTCCCGCGCCGCGGCCTCGAACGCGGCCGCCCCCGTGGCGGCCTGCTCCAGCATGGCCTCGGGCGTCACGGCCGGTCCCCGCGGCTGGTCCGGGCCAGGCTCAGCGCCTCGTACAGGGGCTCGTCGCTGAACCGGAACAGGTCGCGCGTGATCGTCATCGCCGGGTCTCCCGTCGCCGTCTCCCGTCGCCGCGCCGTCAGTCCGACGCTACCGCCGCGCCGACCCGAGTCCGCGGAAAAATTATCCGGAAAAGTTGTTAGCATCCGCCGCCCTCGATCCTCCTACCCCTGAAGCGGCCAGCACCGCGCCCATCGCCAGGTGCCAGCGCGGCCGCCGCAGTCACGAGGGGACGGCACATGCACAACCCAGCGGTCGCGATCCGACTCGACTCCCCGGATCCCATTGCGGAGATCGGCGTGCTGGTGCAGCTGAAAGGACGGCCGGAGGTGGTGATCGCTGGCCCGCAGGGGCGGCCGGCGGTTGCCATCGCCGTCCTGGCGGGCATCGATGACGCGGCCCTGGACTGGCTCAGGGGCCTGCGCGCCGTCAGCGGCCTGCCGATCGTGGCGATCATCGGGCCTGCGCCGCCGTCCGCGCTCGTCCGGCTGGTCGAGTCGGGGGCCTGCGGGATCCTCGGCCGGGGGGAGGCCACCGCCAGCCGCCTGGTCCGGGCGGTTCAGCTGGCCGCGGCCGGGCAGGGCGACCTGCCGCCGGCGCTCGTCCGCCACCTGCTGGACCGCGTCGGCCAGCGGCACCGCGACCAGCTCGCGCCCCGCGGGCTGCCCGTGGCCGGGCTCACCGGCCGCGAGCGCCAGGTCCTCCGGCTGCTGGCCGACGGAATGTCCACCCGTGAGGTGGCCGCGCGCCTGGCCTACCCGGAGCGCACGGTCACGGGCGTGGTGGCGGGCCTGATGCTCCGGCTGAACGTCCGCAACCGCACCCAGGCCGTCGCCAGCGCGGTCCGCAACGGCTGGGTGTGAGTGGCCCGCCGTCGCGCTGGATCTTGACACCGATTCGGGCCGGAGGGCGAGGCCACCGAGTACGGGCCCACGTGCCCGAAAGGCGATTACCCGCCGCAGTAGAGGCTGTCGCATCACTGGTGATCTTGGTCTGTCAAGGGTCCCGGCGTGCCCTGGCGGCGGCCGCCAGCCCAGGCGGCAGCGCCAGAAGCCGTCGTCATCATGGAAAACCACCCCCCGCCGGAGGCGTTTCATGATCGTGACCGATTAGCCGTGAAGGATTCCGGTATATCGGTCACGATCATGAAGGCCCCGCCAGCCGGGTCCCCGCCTCGACAACTGCTGATGCTGGTGTTACGGGCGGGGTGATGGTGCTGCGCGTCGGCCGAGTCCCGGCTCATCGCGGAACGAAATAGGACGTAACGCCCATGATGCTGCCCCCCCGGAGACCCCGCGCCTGAGGGCGATGTCGCTAGCGACCCGGCGGGCGACGAGCGCCTCCTGTGGGCTCAGCGCCTCCTGTGGGCCCAGCGCCAGCCCCTCAGCTAGCCCAGCCCCAGGATCTCGGCCTTCAGGATCCCGGCCACGCTGACCGACTCGGTGATCTCCCCGGCCATGACCGCCCGGACCGCGTCCGGGAACGGCACCCAGCTCAGCTCGACGGGCTCGTTCCCCGCCTCGGCGGCCGGACCGGTGGCCAGGTCCTGGGCCAGGAAGATGTGCGCCACATCGGTAGTGACGCCGTTGCTGTTGTCTACCGTGCCCAGCGCCGTCCAGCGGCCCGCCCGCAGGCCCGTCTCCTCGGCCAGCTCGCGCCGGGCCGCGTCCAGCGGCGTCTCGCCCGCCTCCGAGCCCCCGGTCGGGATCTCCAGCGAGAACCTGTCGTGCACGTACCGCCACTGCCCGACCAGCGCGATCCGGCCGTCGCCGCCGATAGCCACGATCCCGCACGAGGGCGCGATCTCCACGACTCCGTAGATCCCGTCGGTGCCGTCGGGACGGATGACGCGGTCCTCCCGGACGCTCAGCCAGGGATTGCGGTACACGGTCCGGCTGTCCACCGTCCGCCAGGGATTCGCCCTCAGCTCATCCATCTGCCGTCCACCCCTGAGATCATGCGAGCCGCAGCTCATCGGTTCCGATCGCCAACAGCCTGGCATGGCCGCCATCGGGAACCGCCGCCCGGCCGGCCCGCTACGGCCGGCCGGCTGGCTACGGCCGCCCGGCGTGGGGCGCCGGCGCCTGGACGGTCAGGACCTGGCCGGTGCGGGGCTGATCCCAGATCCGGTCGAAGCCGTGCCACTCCGCCGCCAGCGCGAACAGGGTTCGGCCGTCCGGGCCGCCGAGCATGCATGCGAAGCAGCCGCGGTCGGCGTCCACGGACTGCAGCACCTCGCCGCCCTCGCGCACCCGCACGCAGCGGCGACCCGGCACATCGGCGTACCAGACGGCGCCCTCGGCGTCGATGCAGATCCCATCGGGGTGCCCGCCGTCCAGGCGGGGTCGGTCAGCCTCTTCAGGTCCCGCCGCCGGGCGGCGAGCGCCGCCACCTCGCGCAGGGCGGCATTGACCGTGTCGTCCATGGTTCCGGTGCGAAGGGCATCCTGGGCCACGGCGAGGGCCTGCTCGTCGATATCGATGAGGGTCTTGGCCATGGGACCAGTATGGGCGGCCCGGATGTGGCCGGACCACACAGTGTGATCCCGCAGGCGGGCGACGGCCCTGACCGCCGCCAGCCTGCACGATCACGCCGGAGCTCAGTCCACGATGGCCGGGTAGATGAGCGTCTTGAGCTGCCCGCGGAAGTTGAACAGCCCCGACGGCAGCAGCTGCGTCATGAACACGACGGTGAGATCCTCGGCTGGGTCCACCCAGAAGATCGTCGACGCCGCGCCGCCCCACATGTACTCGCCCGCCGACCCGATGACCCCGGTCGCCGCCGGCCCTTTGCTGACCGACACCGTGAGGCCGAAGCCCATCCCACCGAACCCGACCTCGCCGTAGCCGCCCGTCATGGCGAACTCCTGCAGGTCACCGCCGCCCGGCAGGTGGTTCAGCGACATCAGCTCGACCGTCTTGCGGCCTAGCACCCGGACCCCGTCGAGCTCGCCGCCGTTCAGCAGCATCTGGCAGAAGCGCAGGTAGTCGGGCAGCGTCGAGACCAGCCCGCCGCTGCCGGAGAAGAACGTGGGCTCCTCGCGGTAGGCACTGCCGCGCGGGTCGTCGGCCAGCACCAGCTTCTTGCTCTCGTCGCGCCGGTAGCACGCCGCGAACCGGCCCACCTTGTCATCGGGCACGTAGAACGCCGTGTCCGGCATCCCGAGCGGCCCGAACACCGTCTCCCGCAGGTAGGTATCCAGCGGCTTCCCGGACATGATCTCGATCAGCCGCCCGCAGATGTCGATCGACACCGTGTACAGCCACCGCGTGCCGGGCTGGAACTCCAGCGGGTAGTCCGCGTAGCGCTCCACCATCGACGCCAGCGTCGCGTTGGCGCCGCGCCGCGCCCCCGGCGCGATGCCCCGGCTGCTGCCCGCGGAGAACACCTGCTGCAGCGTCCGGCCCCCGGCCAGGCCCAGCCCCGACATGTGCATCATCAGGTCGCGGACCGTCATCGGCCGGGCGTCCACCAGCCGCTCCGAGCCGTCGCCCGCCTGCTCGCGCACCTTCAGGCCGCGCCACTCCGGCAGCCAGCGGGTTACCGGGTCGGTGAGCTGGAAATGGCCCTGCTCGTACAGGGCCAGCAGGCCGACTCCCACGATCGGCTTCGTCATGGAGTAAATCCGCCAGATCGTGTCCTCTTCTACCCTGGCGGAACGCTCGCGATCCCGCTCACCGAAGTCCCGGTAGTAGCCGACCTGCCCGTGACGGTAGACCGCCACCTGGGCGCCCGCGATCCGGCCCGGGTCGATGTAGCGGCCCTGCAGGTGCTCGGTGATCCGCTCGAGCCGCCGCTCGTCGAGTCCCGCGCCGGCTGGATTGACCTTCATCTGCGTCTCCCTCATTTTCCGGAAAACCTGGGCGGCCGCTTCTCGGCGAACGCGCGCTGCCCCTCGCGGTAGTCGTCGGACTGGAAGCAGGCCTCGACCATCTGCGTGACCCGGGTCAGGTCCCGGCTCTCGGATGGCTGGCCCGCGGCGCGGATCGCCACCTTGGCGGCCGCGACGGTGAGCGGTGCGTTCTGGGTAATGGTCGTGGCCAGGCTCATGACCTCGGCCTCCAGGCGGTCGGCCGGGACGACCCGGTTGACCAGGCCGACTAGCGCGAAGCCCAGCGCGATGACCGGGCTGCGCATCGGGGCGGCATGCCCGGCCCGTGGGACGGCCCGGTGCGGGTGGCCAGCCGGGATGAGACCTCGTTCCGGCTGGTCACGCTGGACGGGCACCTGGAGGCCGGGGGGCCGCTCCCGACGGCGATGCCCTGCGCTTCGAGATCGAGTCCTGGGCGCGGGCCGGCGACCGGCTGGCTGACGTCCTCTACGCCGACGCCAGCGCGGCGCCCGCCGAGGATCAGGATTTCCATGTCGGCTCCGCGCGCTCGGAGATCAGCCCGTACTCGATGGCCTCGGCCACGGTGAAGAACCGGCGGCGCCCGGCATCGGCGCGGATGTCGTCGATCTCCCGGCCCGTGGTCCGCGCGATCCGCTCCCACAGCGCGTCGACCATGACCCGGGCCTGCTCCTCCTGCGCGGTGACGGCCGTGACCGAGCCGCGGTAGCTCAGGCGGGGCTCCGACAGCTCCAGCACCGCGTTCGGGTAGGCGCGGCGCTGCCTGCAGGCGGCCAGCACGCCCAGGGCGGCCCCGGTGAGCCGGCCGGCCACGCTGGCCACCACCGGCACGCGCAGCGTCTCGAGCACGCCGATCACCGTGAGCGCCGCCGGCAGCTCCGCGTCGAGGCCCTGCAGCTCGAGCCGGATCGGCTCGGCCGCCTCGGCGTCCAGGGTGAGCAGCTGGGCGCACAGCCGGGTGGCCGCCTCGTCGTCCAGGCGGCCCTGCGCCATCACGATCCGCTGCGCGAGCAGCCGCTCGTACAGCCGGGCCGGCCACTGCCCGGGGTCGAGCCACACCTGCGGCGGCGCGACGGGGGCCTCCGGCGGGCGCGGCGGCGGCGGCTGCCCGGGCCATCCAGGAGGCCCGGGCCAGTCGGGCGACCCGGGCCGCTCCGGCCGCTCCGGCCGGAACGGCCCCGGGATCGTGCCGGTCACCGGAACTGTCATGCCAATCCTCCCTGCCGCGGCTCGTCTGGCCGCCTCGTGCCGACCTGCCAGCTGATCTCGGTGCCGATGGCCGCGGCGTACCGCTCCAGCGTCGAGGCGCGCACGTCGGCCTCGCCCGCCTCGAGCCGCGCGACGGCCGACTGCGACGTCCCCATCCGCGCCGCGATCTCAGTCTGCGACATGCCCGCCGCCTGCCGCTGCCCGGCCAGCTCCGCGAGGAGGCCGCGGCGCTGCTCGCTCATCCGGCGCAGCGCCATCTCCCGGAAGCCCGGCAGCCGCGGCAGGCCGGCCTCGCCGCTCTCGCCGCCGTCCGGCTCGTCGTCCATACCTCAGACAGTATCTCGTTACCGGTATCTCTCCAGCGAGATATCGCGGTCGGCGAACGTCGACTCGCTCACCACAGGTCGTGCTGCGCCGCGATCGGGTCGCCGGCCCACTCGCGCACCGCGCCCAGGTTGTCGCGGGCCGGGTACTTCGCCGCGGCCGGCCCGTCCGCGAAGGCGCGCAGCACGTTGGCCGTCACCCGGCGGGTGAAGAACGCGGTCGCCGTGGTGATGCCGAAGCCGATGTTCCCGTTGAGCGACCGCACCCAGCGCATCGTCCCGGCGGCGAAGACCCCGGCCCCGCCGGGATGGGTGTAATACGCCGAGTCCGAGTAGCTGTTCACCCCGCGGCAGGTCAGCGGGGAGTGCGCGACGATCTCGATCGGCCGCGGCACGGGATAGCCGGGGTTGACCCGGTCGTACTCGATGCCGACCAGGCCGGGGAACCGGGTGCCTTTCTGCACGCCGGTGCCCTGGAACAAGACCGCGCACTAGTCGAAACGAAGAGCGGCACCGACTCGCCCGCCAGGACGCTGGAGCGCCCGGCGTAACCCACGATGGCGTCCGGGGCGCCGAGCTGCCGGATATTCCAGTCGGGGTCGCCGGGCCGCGAGTTCTCCGCCACCGGCCGCCGGGCCGGGCTCGGTCGCCGGTGCAGGCCGCCCGCGGCGGCCGGGTGCCCGGAATCCTCCGCGAGCACGGCGGCGGCCACCACCCCCGCGGCCGCCGGGATCGCCGCCACCGCGGCCGCCCGGCCGAGAAAGACCCGCCTCGTGCTGCGGCCCTCCTGGCTCATCCCCACAGCATGGACCAGCCCGGAGATCGACGGTAAAGCGGCCCGGAGGACTTTAACGGATCTTTTATCAGACAGCGAGCGAGTGCTTATTGCGCGGCGAACAGGCTGTCCGCCCGGGCCAGCAGATCGCGGACGTTGTCCTCGGCGGTGACCTCGCGGGCCTCCGGCACGGTCAGCCAGCGCAGCGGCGCGTCCGGGCTCTCCGGCCGGGCCGCGTCCGGCTCGGCGGTAGCCAGGATGAATCGCAGGTCGGCGTGCTGGTGGTCGGGCTCGTCCCCGCGCGCCGAGACATCGACGATCGCCACCTGCAGCAGCGCCGCGTCCGGCCACGGGACGAGGTCGGCCAGGCCGGTCTCCTCGCGGCCCTCGCGCAGCGCGATGGCGACCGGGTCGGTCTCGCCGGGGTCGCCGTGCCCGCCGACCTGCAGCCAGGCCCGCTGCCGCTGGTGCCAGCGCAGCAGGACCCGCGCACTGGCCGGATGCACGACCAGGGCCGAGGCGGTGAAGTGCAGCGGAAGGGACCGGAGCCACGGATCGGCGGCCTGCGCCAGTGCCCCGGACCGGTCCAGGTCGGCGGCCTCGGCCGCGTCCCGCGGGCGGTGCCGGGCCAGCAGGTGCGCGACCGGGTCGCTCATGACGCTCACCGCGCCAGGGTAGCCAGTGTTACCCGTGCGCGCTGCCGGGCAGGGGGTGGCGTATACCAGTACCGGCAACTCGCCTACCGCTACGTGGAGGGACCGCTCGTGAGCGCAGTACCCGAGATCATGCTGAACAACGGCAACCAGATCCCCCAGTTCGGCTTCGGCGTCTTCCTGGTCAAGCCCGCCGAGACCGCGCAGGCCGTGTCCACCGCCCTGGAGGCCGGCTACCGGCACATCGACACCGCGGAGGGCTACGGGAACGAGAAGGAGGTCGGGGAGGCCCTCGCCCAGTCCGGCCCGGGCCGATCGGACGTGTACGTCACGACCAAGCTGGGCAACGGCGCGCACCGGCCCGACGACGCCCGCCGCGCGTTCGACGCCTCGCTCAAGGCGCTGGGCTCCGACTACGTCGACCTGTTCCTCATCCACTGGCCGCTGCCCACCCGCTACGACGGTGACTACGTATCGACGTGGCAGACCCTCGAGGAGTTCTACCGCGACGGCCGGGCCAAGTCGATCGGCGTCTCGAACTTCCAGCCGCATCAACTGCGGCGGCTGCACCAGGAGTGCGAGATCACCCCGGCGGTCGACCAGATCGAGGTCAGCCCCTACCTCACCCAGGACGACGTGCGCGGCTTCTGCGCCGAGCACCAGATCGCCATCGAGGCGTGGTCGCCGATCGCCCGCGGCAACGTGCTGACCGACCCGACCGTCGTCGCGATCGCCGAGTCGGTCGGCAAGACCCCGGCCCAGGTCGTCCTGCGCTGGCACATCCAGCGCGGCGACATCGTCTTCCCCAAGTCGGTCACGCCCGCCCGCATCAAGGAGAACATCGACATCTTCGACTTCGAGCTGTCGGGCGAGGACCACGAGGCGATCACCGCCCTGAACCGCAACCAGCGCACCGGCCCGGACCCGGACAAGTTCGACATGGTCTGACCCGCGCGGCCGGCAGCCTCCCCGACGTGAACCCAAGCCCCCGGCGGAGCCCTGAGGGCTTGCTTCATGATCGCGACCGATTGGGTGCGGAAAACCACCCGCGATCGGTCACGATCATGGCGACGCCCCTAAGCGCGCTGCGCCGGGAGCTGGGCAGAATCCCGTTTCCTTCCGCGGCCTGGACCACCCGGCACGAGCCGAGCAGGCGGCTTGGCGGGCGCAGCGAGCACGGTGTCCGGCTGGACCCGCGCTCGCTGCTACCCGCCTGCGCCGCGTTCCCCGGCGCGCTGGAGTGACGCGCTACATGTTCTGGGAGTTGCTCCCGGACCCGTTGCTGCTCGCACCGGGACCCTGGCTCCCGAGGGTGAAGGACGCCTGGCCCTGCTCGTCGAGCTCGGCATCGAGCTCGCCGTCGCCGACCATGCCGGCGACATCCTCCTGGACGAATACCTTGGCGCCCGCATCCTCGATCACCGTGTCGCCCGGCTGCGGGCCTTCCAGCGACAGTGTCAGCGAGCCCCCGTCGCTGCCCTGCAGCGACATGCGCAGTCCGGTATCGGCCGGTATACCGGGCTGCGAGGTCAGGACTCGGATCGTCTCGGCGGCCCGGTCGGTAAGGGTCAGCACAGTCAGCACCTCACTCTGGTCGGTATCAGGTGACCACGGTTGGTGCCCCTGCCCGCCCGCCGCCGCCCTCAAACCGGCCGGGGTCATCGCCGGCCCCGGAGCCAGCAGAAATCGCAGGTCAGGCGCCCGCGGATAGCGCCGGTGAGACGCTTGTCTCACACTTTGCGACCGAGCCAGCCGGCCAGCTGGTCGTATACCCCGGCCCCGGCCGGAACGGGCTGCACCGGGCCGAACGGGCCGCCCGGGAGGCGGTGGTCCGCGGGCGCGATCTGCCGGGCCGCGGCCAGCGCGATGGCGCCCAGCTCGGCGTCCAGGTCCGCCTCCGGGTCCACCGACTGGGCCAGGTCCCAAGTGTGGGTCCCCAGCTCCATCACGAGGCCGCGCAGGGCCATGGCTCCTGTTGCCTCGCCCCAGGCCACGGTGAACGGCCGGCCGAGCTTGGCGTCGTCCGCCCAGGCCGCGTCCGCCCGGACCCGGGCCCGGCGCACCGCGTCCGCCCAGTCGTCGTCGGCGATCTCCCCGGCCATCGCGGCCACGTCGCGCGGGCGGCCGCCCTCGCCGGCGTAGGCGATGCGGTGAATGTCCCCGACGATGTGGCTGATCAGCCTGCGGGTGTCCCATCCCGGCAGCACGGAGGCGCCGTCGAGCTGCTCCGGGGTCAGCCGGGCCGCCAGCTGCTCCAGCTGGTCGATGGCGCGCAGCACAGCCGGGCGGGGATCATCGTCGGCGCTGGTCACGCGATCATGCTAGTGCCGTGTCACTCAGTGTTTGCCCGGTTGGCCGGGTGGAGCTGGGTGCCGGGGAGACATCGGGGAGATGGTTCCCGGCCCGGCGGTGCGTGATCCGGGCCGGGAACGGATTGGGGTTCCCGGCCCGGATGGGTCCGCCTCCGGGGGTGCGGGAGGCGATGTTGGGCGGCACTAGCGGCGCCAGGCGGCAGGAGCGGCGGGCCGCCGAGGCACGGACCCGCGCGCCTACGCCGCCGCGGTGGCCGCCCTGGCGGAGCCGCCGGCCCGGGCGCGGGCCCGGCGCAGCTTCTTGCGCTCGTCGTCGGTGGTGCCGCCCCAGATGCCCTGGATCTCCGGGTGCTCCAGGGCGTAGCCGATGCAGTCCGACCGCACCGGGCAGCCCGCGCAGATGGCCCTGGCCGTGCGGATCTGGGTCGCTGACCCGCCCGCGACCGAGATCGGGAAGAAAACGTCGGGGTCGGCATTCAGGCAGGCCCCCTGGGACTGCCAGTCGCCGCGCTGCCAGGCCAGCCGCCGCATGGACACCTCCACTGCTCGAGTCGTCGGGCGCGCGGGCACCGCCCCGCGACCCGCGGGCGCCGCCCGCGACCAAGGCACCCTTACTGCCCCGGACCTGCTGATTTACTCCTGGCGCGGGCCGGAAACTGCCCTCCGGCGGACCGGGCGGCCAGCAGGCCCGGACGGGCCGGGCGAGCCGCGCCATCCGTCCCATGTCGATCTCCCTGCGATGTTTGACCCGAATATTTGGGGTAGATCAGCACCACTTGGGCCAGACTGCAGGGGGAGGTGCAATATGGCCGACACAGCCAAGCCGCGCTCAGCGCCAGACGGGCGGCAGCAGCCCGGCAGCGAGCCCGAACAGGCCGCTGACGCCGCTCGTCCCCCGACCGCCCCCGCGCCCGCCGCGGCGCCGGACCACACCGCGCTCAGCGAGGATCCTCCGACCGGGGGACTCACCGCCGTCCTGGGCAAGCTCCGCGACGCGGCGGCGGCGCACGACGAGCTATCCGACCCGGGCAGCCTGCCGCAGCTCAGCTGAGCCGATCACTCGGGGAAGTACTCCTCGATGACTTCCTCCTCGGGGACGATCTCCTCGGAGACGACCGGCACCACCGGCGTGCCCGCGGCCTCCGCGCGGTCGAAGGTGGCGGCCGTGCCCTCGGTCGTCGTGGCGGCCGGGTTGAGCATCATGTGCGGCGTGTCGGCCCTGCTCCGCGTCCACGCCACCGGCCGGCCGTCCGGGCCGCGCTTGACCACCATCTGGCGCCGCAGCCAGCCGTAACCCCGCCGCGGCATAGCCAGGCCGATAGCGCCGAGGACCATCAGGATCCAGCCGACAACCTGGAGGTTGATGAACCACGGATGCCCATTGACGGCGAACGCGAGCACGGCGCCCAGCGCTATCAAGAACAGTCCGGTCGCGGTTTTCATGGGGGTCCTCCTATGACCTGCTGCCTGTGCGGGCCATTTACCCGGTGTGCGGACTTCAATCGCCGGAATGGCGCCGGGCCAATACCGCGGCGTGAGTCAGCCGCGCGCGGGCGCGGCGCCGCGGGGCTCCCCGATCCGCTCGCGCAGGTAGTCAAGAGCCCGCGTGAGCAGCCGCGACACGTGCATCTGCGAGATGCCGAGCTGATCGCCGATCTGGGCCTGGGTCATGTTCCCGTAGAACCGCATCATGAGCATCCGCTGCTCCCGGCCGGGCAGCTCGTCCCAGTGCGCCCGCACCGACTCCATGTCGACGGTGCGCTCGAGCGCAGGGTCGTCCGCCCCGAGCAGGTCGCTCAGGCTGCCGTCCTCCGTCCCGTCCGCCAGCGGGGCGTCCAGCGACGATGCCTGGAACACGAGGCTGGCCTGCTGGGCTTCCCGGACCTCGGCCTCGCTGACGTTCAGGTAGCTGGCCAGCTCGGCGTCCCGCGGCATCCGGGACAGCTGGTGGGTCAGCTCGCCGCTGGCCTTCCTGATGTCCAGCCGGAGCTCCTGGACCGACCGCCTGACCCGGACCAGCCAGCGCTTGTCGCGGAAGTAGCGCTTGATCTCGCCGCTCACGCACGGCTGGGCGTACGCGGGCAGGCTCTCGCCGACCTCGGTATCGAAGTTGTTGATGGCCTTCAGCAGCCCGACGTAGCCGACCTGCATGAGCTCGTCGAGCGGCTCAGGGCTGTCCCGGTAGCGCTGCGCGCACGCGC
>Ga0193728_1001408_pt1 | contig 12207 bp, 9 predicted proteins | sample U1c1metaG_FD_143037 | JGI IMG/M metagenome (GOLD analysis project Ga0193728, IMG submission 143037) | Soil microbial communities from a riparian zone of the East river system, Colorado, United States - U1c1 | ecosystem: Environmental > Terrestrial > Soil > Riparian zone | place: USA: East River...
GCTCGCGAGCGAGCCCGACCTCGAAGTGTGCGGCGAGGCGGGCGATGGCGCTGCGGCGCTCGCGATGCTCGATACCGCGGCGCCCGACGTCGCGCTCGTCGACGTCTCGCTCGGCGGCGCGAGCGGCATCGATCTGATCAAGGAGCTCAAGGAGCGCGCGACGAAGCTCGCCGTGCTCGTGGTCTCGATGCACGACGAGTTGCTCTACGCCGATCGCTCGTTGCGCGCCGGTGCCGCCGGCTACGTCCAGAAGGACGAGGCGAGCGAAGCGATCGTGCGAGCGATCCGCACCGTCGCCGCCGGCGGCATCTTCGTCAGCGAGGCCGTCTCGAACTACCTCGTCCAGCGCTGGGCCGTGAACGGGGCGCCGCGCGACGACTCGCCGCTCTCCGGACTTTCGGACCGCGAGCTCCACGTGCTCGAGCTGATGGGCCGCGGCCTCGGCACCCGCGCGATCGCGGAGCAGCTCCACATCAGGTCAAGACGGTCGAGAGCTACCGCGCCCGGCTCAAGGAGAAGATGAACCTGCGCTCCGGGACCGAGCTCGTGCGCTTCGCCGTGCGCTGGGCTGAAAAGTAGTAGCCATCGCGCACTGCGTGACGAGTCGAGTAGCCACCTCGATCGCAACGGTTTCGCGCGGCTGCGTCTGGCACGAACGCTGCTCTATCGCGCGCATGCGTTGGATCGCGTGCGCACTGGTGGTTGCAGGCTGCATGGCCGACGAGCCGACCGGCCCCGAGCTGCCCCAACCGATCGATGCGGTGTGGGCGCAGACGATCCGCCCCGGCGACATGTTCGTGCTCGTGCCGGGGACGGGTGGCTACGACTTCATCGCGACGCAGATCGATCCGTTGCCGGACCCGGCGACGGTCGACGTCCACACCAACACCTCGCTCGCAGGCGACGCGATCGTGTTCGAACAGGCGATCGCAGCGGCCCACCGCGCCGGTCTCGCCAACGCGATGCTCGAAGACGGCACGATCACGTTCGCGATCTGGGGCATCGGCCTCACCACGCCGCGCACGTCGTTCACGTACGTCAGCTGGGAGGGCATCCACGTGCCGATCCAGGTGCTCGGCGGCACGAGCAAGTGCGCGACCGGCGGGATCACGACGAACCTCCTGAACTACAACCATGACAACGCCGACGCCGACGCGACCGACCTCTACACGCGCCTGCAGGCGTGGCTCGTCGCGCATCCCGGCCCGCAGCGCAACGTGATCGTCGCGTCGCACAGCTGGGGTGGTGCCGTCGGCGAATATCTCGCCGAGCAGCGCGAGACGATCGAGAGCGCGAACGGCCCGCTCGCGAACGCCACGCTCGCATTCACGATCGCGATGGGCGTGCCGGGCTTCGTGCTCGGCTACACGTTCCAGGGCCCGGGCCTGCGCGAGCTCGGCGATCGCTACGAGTACGAAGTCGACCGTCCCGACGATCCGGTCCACGCGCTGCATCCCGGCGGCAATGGCGGCGGCCACCAGTACGACATCATCGTGGCCGGCACGTTCCTCGGCTCGTACGGCATCACGACCGAGCAGCTCGCGTGCGACGGCGTTGCCGGCGCCTGCGCGACGCCCTAGTGCGCGGCGCCCGGCGGCGGCTCGCCGACCGGTGTGCTCGCGATCGCGACCGGCGGCTTCCTCTTCTCGGGGAAGATCCGATCGGCGAGCACGTAGAACGCGGGCACGACGAACAGGCTCAGCACCGTCGACAGGATCAAGCCGCCGATGATCGCGTCTGCCATCGGGCCACGCGTCTCGGCGCCGGGTCCAAGGCCGAGCGCCGAGGGCACCGCAGCCATCAGGGTCGCGATCGCGGTCATCAAGATCGGCCGCAACCGCACGGGGCCGGCGCGCCGCATCGCCTCGGCGGCGTCGAGGTTTTCCTTGTGGCGGACCTCGTTCGCGTAGTCGACGAGGATGATCGAGTTCTTCTTGACGATGCCCATCAGGAGCAAGAGGCCGATCATCGAGAACACGTTGAGCGTCTTGCCGGTGATCAAGAGCGCGAGCATCGCGCCGGCGAGCGAGAGCGGCAGGATCGTGAGCACGGTCAGCGGGTGCATCAGCGAGTTGAACTGCGATGCGAGCACCATGTACGCGAAGATGATGCCGACGATCAGCGCGAATCCGAGGCTCTTCATCGAATCGCCGAATTGCGACGACTGGCCGGAGAGCACGAGCGAATAGCCGACCGGCGCGGCCGCGGAGAGCGTGCGCGCGTAATCGAGCACCTCGCTCTGCGAGTGCCCGGGCCCGACGTTGCCGGTGATCCGGATCGCGCGCTGGCGGTTCGCGTGGTTGATGGTCTGGAGCTCGGCGACCTCCTTCGAGATCGTGACCGACGACAGCGGCACGAGCAGGCCGCCGGCGGGGTTCGTCGCGACGCCCGCGGTGGTCGAGATCGTGCCCGTGCCGGTCGCGCGCACGCGCAGGCGATCGAGATCCTCGGGCCGCGCACGCTGACTCGCGAGGAGGCGCATGTCCATGTTCATGCGCCGGCCGGCGGTCGAGTACTGGCCGACGACGGTGCCGCCGACCAGCGTCGACACGGTGGTCGCGATGTCGCTGACGTTGACACCGACATCGGCGGCGGCCGCGCGATCCGGAGAGATCGAGAGCTGAGGCGGACCGATGTCGTAGTCACTATCGAGATCGACGGCGAGCCCCGAGTCCAGGAGGTCCTTCTGGGTCTTCGCCGCGAGGGCGATCAGTGCGTTCCAATCGGGCCCGCGCACGCTGACCTCGACCGGTTTGCCGCGGCCCCCGGCGAAGCCCTGTTGCGACAGATCCTGCACGCTCGCGCGCACGCCGGGAATCTGCTGGAGCTCGCGGCGGATCGTGTTCGAGAAGTCGGCCTGTGTCATCGACCGCTGTTTCGGATCGACGAGCGTCAGCGACAGCGAGGCGCTACCGATCGAGATCGTGCTCTGCACGCGCACGAGCTCGGGGTGCTTCATCAGGATGTCTTCGGCCTTCTTCGTCAGCCGGTCGGTCTCGTCGAGATCCGAACCGACCGTCGTGGTCAGGCGAACCTGGAGCCGGCTCTGATCCTGCGACGGCACCATCTCCTGCTTGAGCTGCTTGAAGCTGAACCACGCGACCGCCATCACCGCGATGCCGAACAGGACGACCATGGTCGGCCAGCGCAGCGCGAGCCGCAGCGTGCGCGCGTAGGCAGCCGCGAGCTTCTCGAATACCTTGTCGCCGATCCGCGCGACCAGGCCCTTGTTGTGCGTCACGTTCAACATCTGCGCGCAGCGCGCGGGCGCGAGCGTGATCGCCTCGAAGTACGAGATCAGCACGGCGACCGACAGCGTCACGCCGAACTGCATGAAGTACTTGCCGATCACGCCGCTCATGAACGCGACGGGCAAGAAGATCGCGATCACGGCGATCGTCGCGGCGAGCGCGGCAAACGTGATCTCCTTCGTCCCCTCCGAGGCGGCGGTGACCTTGTCTTTGCCCATCTCGGCGTGGCGGTAGATGTTCTCCATCACCATCACGGCGTCGTCGACGACGAGCCCGACCGCGAGCGACAGGCCCAGCAGCGTGAACGTGTTGAGCGTCCAGTGCAGGAAGTACAGCACCGCGATCGTGCCGAGCAGTGACATCGGGATCGCGAACAACACGTTCAGCGTCGACGACAACGACCCGAGGAACAACCAGCACACGATCGCGGTCAGGATCACCGCGAGCACGAGCTCGAGCCCGATCTCGTTGACCGACTCCTTGATGAACTGCGTGGTGTCGAACAGCACATCGACCTTCATGTTCGGCGGCAGCTGCTTCTGCAGCTCGTCGAGCTTCTTGGTCACCGCCGTCGCGACCGCGACCGCGTTCGAGCCCGGCACCTTGAGGATGCCCATCGCCTGGACCGGCACGCCGTTCGACCGCGCCTTCGAGGTCTCGTCCTCGAAGCCGTCCTGGACGAGCGCGACGTCACTGAGGTGGATGATCGACGTCCCGACCTTCTTGATCACGATGTTGCGGATCGTCTCGAGGTCGGCGGCTTCACCGATCACGCGGACGTCGATCGCCTTCTGGCCGTTCGTCATCTGGCCGCCCGACGACGTGACGTGCTGGTTCTTGAGCGCGGTCGTGATGTCGGTGACCGTCGTCGACGTCGCGATCAGCTTGTCGGCATCGACCCAGATCCGCACGGCGCGGTCGAGGTAGCCCATCATCTGGACCTGGCCGACACCCTCGATCGTCGTGAGCGCGTCCTGCAACTGATAGCGCGCGACGTCCGCGAGCAGCTGGCGCGCGAACGGGCCCGACACGCCGACCGTGATGATCGGGGTGTCGTCGGGGTTCGACTTCGACACCGACGGCGGTTGGACGCCGGTCGGCATGGTGCGCTGGATCTGCGCGATCTTCGCCTGGACGTCCTGGACCGCGAGATCGATGTCGCGATCGATATCGAACGTCGCGGTGACGCGCGCGGAGTTCTGGCGCGCCGACGAGGTCATCTCCGTGATGCCCGTGACCTGCGCGAGCACGTCCTCGATCGGATTGATGAGGCCGACCTCGACGTCCTCGGGCGATGCGCCCGGCCACGACACGCTGACCGACACGCTCGGGTTGTTGACGTCGGGAAACTGGCTGACGCCGATGCTGGTCGCGCCGGGGACGATGCCGAGCGCGATCAAGCCGAACATGATCGTCGCGAACATCAGCATCCACGCGAACACCGGCCTGCGCAGGCAGAGGTCGGTGATGTTCATTGCGCGGCCTCTTTGCGGTGGTGATGACCGGAGCCCGAGCCGGCACCGGATCCGCTGCCGGCGGCGGGCGGCGTGGTGTCACTGCCGAGCGGCACCGGCGGTGGCATGTCGCCGGAACCGGCGCCCGAGCCTGCGTCGGAGCCCGAGCCCTGACCGGCCTCCGCTTCGGCCATCGTCTCCTTCTTGGAGATCTTGACCGGTGCGCCATCGCTGAGCGGCTCGATGCCGCGCACGACGAGCAAGTCGCCCGCCTTCACGCCGCGCGTGAGCTCGACGCCGCCTTCGGGCGTGTGCATGCCGGTCTCGACGACCGTCGCGTGCGCGATGTTCTTGTCGTCGACGAGGTAGACGACGTTGCCCTTCTCCGTCGGTTGGATCGCGAGCCCCGGCACGACGATGCCCTGGCGCGCGTCGCCGACAGGCACCGTGACCTGGCAGAACGCGCCGGGGCGCAGCCAGTAGACGTGCGTCGTATCGTCGACCTGCGCGGTGACGCCGACGAGCCGCGTCGCCGGGTCGGCCGCACCGTTGACGAGCGTGATCTTCGAGCCGAACTCGTGCGCGCTCTCGCGCAGCTTGATCGTCGCGGTCATGCCGGTCTTGAGCCGCGGCGCGTCTTGCTCGCTGACCTGGAAGCGCAGCAGCAGCGGATCGCGCTGCAGGATCGTCGCGAGCACCGCGCCCGGCTGCAGGTACTGGCCCTGCTGCACGGTGCGCGTCTGCACGACACCCGCGATCGGCGCGCGCACCGTCGAGTCGCGCAGGTTGAGGACCGAGACCGACAGCGCCTGATGTGCGGCGTCGACATCAGCCTTCGCCGTATCGACCGCGGTCTGCTTCTGCTCGATCTCCTCGCCGGGGACGAGGCCGGGCGATTCTTTCTGGGCCTCGAGCCGGCGGTTGAGCGCGGCCTCGGCGGACTTCTCGCTCGCCTGTGCCTTCGCGAGCACGCTCTTGGCTTGCGAGACGGCGATCGAGTAGCGCTCGCTCTCGATCGTGACGAGCGGATCGCCTTCCTTGACGTCCTGGCCCTCGGTGAATGCGACCTTGTCGACGGCGCCCGCGACGCGCGCGGTGATCTGCACCTGCTGGAAAGCGTCGATGCTGCCGGGTGCGTTGACCGAGTACTGCATCTGGCGCACCTCGAGCGGTGCGACCTCGACGGGGTATTGCATCTTGCCGCCACCGCTGCCGCGCTTGCCGCCGGCGGCGGGTGTATCGGTCTTCTTGCCGCAGCTCGCGAGCGCGAGCACGACGAGCATCCAGGTCCTGATCATTTCCGTACCTCCTCGAGCGGGCCTTGCCCCATCGCCTGGCGCAGCGCGAGGTACGCGCTCGCCACCGAGAATTCGGCCTCGGCGTAGCTGACTTCGGCTGTGAAGCGTTGCTCGTTCGCGTCGACGAGCTCGATCGCCTTCGCGAGCCCCTGCTTGTAGAGGATCGCGGTCTCGCTGGCGCTCTTGCGGCTCGCGGTTGCCGCATCCAGCGCGGCGGCGAGCGCCTGCTGCGAGGCGGTGAGCTCGGTCACCGCGGTGCGCACGTCGGAGTCGATCGAGCGCACGAGCTGCTTGGTCTCGAGATCCGCGATCGCGGCGGCCGCATCGCGCGAGCGAATATCGGAAGAGCGGGCGCCCGCGTCGTAGATGCTCCACGAGGCCGCGAACTGGATCGAGCCGTCGAGGTCGTGGCCGCTCATCCCGGCGTTCGACGTCGCCGTGAGCTGGCCGATCAGCGACAGCGTCGGGAAGTAGCGATAGCGCGGCTCGCGGGCGAAGTCGTGGGCGGCGAGCGCGCCGTCCTTGCGCGCCAGGAGGTCCTGCCGTTGCGCGAGGCCCTGGGTGACGAGGGTCTCCGCGGGTGGCGGCGCCTGCTTGCCGGCGTCGAGCAACGCGCTCGGGGCTTGCAGGGTCGTCGGCGCCGGCGCGTTGATGATGAAGCCGAGCTCGATGTACGCGGTCGCGAGCTGGCTGCGATCCTGCGACAGCTCGCGCACCGACGTCGACAAGCTGATCTGCGCGCGCGTGACGTCGTTCGAGCTCACGAGCTGCGCCTTGAACTGCGCGTCGGTATCCGCGACGTCGGCGGTCGCGGTGTCGAGCTTCTTCTGCGCCGCGGCGACGACCTCCTGCGCGAGCAGCACGCCGAAGTACGCCTTCGCGACGTCGAACGCGAGCTGGCGCTTGTCCTCGAGGGTCTGGGCGCGCTGCGCGTCGAGGTTGTGCTTGGCCTGCGCGAGCAACGGAAACGCCGACATCACGATCAACGGCTGCTGCAGCGTCAGCGAGCCGCCGGCCGTGTTCTTGGGAGTATCGATCGGATGGATCGTGTCGTTTCCGCTCGCATTGAGAACGGGCAAAAACGCCACGCGGGCGCGTTCGACCGCCGCGTCGGCCTGGATGGATTGCAGATCCGAGATGGCGGCGCGCTCGTTGCGCGTCAACGCCAGCTGGATCGCTTGATCGAGCGTCAGCGAGTCATCGGCGTGTGCGGTGGACGCACCGAGGAGGATCGCCGCGAACCCCAAAAGCACGCGCGCCATGAACCGAAAGCATAACAGTGGCCCCGGTGTGCCCTGGTGCCCCAGCGGCACTTTACAGTTGTTCATATTAATCGTGTTAGAAGGCCGCGATGTTGAACGAACCGCTGGCACTTCGGTCCGGTCTGGTGATCCCGAATCGCGTGGCGCTCGCGGCGATGACGAATGGCCAATCGCATCCGGATGGCACGCTCGCCGACGAGGAATTGCGCTGGCTCGAGCGCCGCGCCGAAGGTGGTTTCGGCCTCGTGTGCACGTGCGCCGCGTACGTCGCGCGGGACGGCAAGGCGTGGGACGGCGAGCTCGGCATCGATAGCGATGCCGACGTGCCGGGGCTGACGAGGCTCGCTGCCTCGATCAAGCGCCACGGCGCGACCGCCTACGCGCAGCTGTTTCACGGCGGCGTGCGCGCGACCCAGCGCCTGACCGGCGAGCAGGTGTGGAGCGCGAGCGTGTTTCACGAGGACGCGCCGGACTTCGAGACCCCGCGCGCGGCGACCGAGGCGGACCTCGCCCGCACGATCGAGGCGTTTGCGGCCGCGGCGGCGCGCTGCCAGCAGGCGGGCTTCGACGGGGTCGAGCTCCACGGCGCGCACGGCTACTTGTTGACCCAGTTCATCTCGGCCGTGACGAACACGCGCAGCGATGCGTGGGGCGGATCGCTCGAGCATCGCGCGCGGCTCGTCCGCGAGGTGCTGCGTGCGGTGCGCGCGCGTTGCGGTGCGAGCTTCAGCGTCGGGGTGCGGCTGTCGCTCGAGCACGGCGGCAGCGCGCGCGGGCTCGATCTCGACGAGAGCCTGCAGATCGCTCGCTGGCTCGCCGACGACGGCGCCGACTTCATCCACGCCTCGCTGTGGCGCGCCGAGAACTTCACGCGCAAGCGCCCCGACGAGCATCCGCTTCCGCTGTTGCGTGCGGCGCTGCCCGCGGCGGTCGCGGTGATCGCGTCGGGCAACATCTGGACGTTCGAGGACGCGGCGGCCGCGCGCGATCGCGGTGCGGACATGATCTCGCTCGCGCGCCCAGCGATCATCAACCCGGACTGGCCGAAGCAGGTGCGGATCGGCTGGGAGCCGCGGCGCCCGCCGCTGACGCGCGCCGAGCTCGCGGAGCTCGCCGTGTCACCGGCGTTCGCGGTCTATCTGCGTCACTTCAAGAACCTGGTTTCGGACTGAGCCGGCGAAACGCGGCGCCGAGCTTCTGCGCGTCGGCATCGGCCGCGGCGTCTTGCTCGTGATACTTCGCGTAGTGCGGTGCCGCGGTCGCGTCGTTGCCGAAGCGCAGCGCGGTCGCGTACGCTTCCCACGCGGTCTCGCGCTCGCCGAGGTAGCGCGCGAGCGTGTCGAACAGCTCGCGATCGGCGGTGGGCACTTCAGCCGCGGCGACGTGTGCGCGCAGCTCGCGCCACGGAGGGAGCACGGACTTGTCGATCGCGTCGGCGAGGCCGAGCTCGTCGATCTCGTTCGCGCGCTGGCGGTGGAGCGCGTCGTTAAAGCTCTGCAACACCGCGTGCTCGCCGGCGCGGAACTCGACGAGCGCGGGCGTGTCGACGAGCGTGCCCGGAGGCGGCGCGGGCTTGGTGCACGCGACGACGAGCGCGAACGCGTGCGCGACCAGCGTCGTCCGCCCGCGCTTCATGCGCGCCGCTTGGCCTTGGCTGCGCCAGCGACTTTGGCTGCGGGCTTCTTGCCGGTCTTCTTCGTCGGCGCTGCGGTCGCCTCGCCGGCGAGCTCCTTCAGCAGCTTCTTCGGCGCCTGCGCGCGATAGCTCTCGTCGATCCACGCCTTCAGCATCTCGAGCGAGGGCTCGTGCTTCTCGAAGCTCGCCGAGACCCATCCGCTCTTGCCGAGGCCGTATTCCGTCGGCTTCGTGAACGGCAGCATCAACGCCATCGCGCTCGAGCTCGGCAGCTTGCACGAGATCCCGAGGGGCTCCCCCTCGACCGACAGATACGCGAACGTCTTATCGTTGACCGCGAGGTCCTTGTGGCCCGGCCACGGGCTCTTTAGATGCGCGCCCGGTAGGGCGAGCCCGTAGTCACGCAGTTGCTTGAGGACCTTATCGCTCGGCCGGCTCTTCGCCATGGCTCGGAGATAGCACGAGCGTCACAGCGGGTGGACGGTGAACACGCCCTGGCCGTCGTAGCTGACCGCGTCGGGAGGAGCGTTGCCGCTGCTCTCCGCATCGACCACGCTGCCTTCGTCGATGTAGGGCTTGAGGTTGACGTCCTCGAGGTCGAACGAGAACGTCTGCACGGCGCCCGGCGAGCTCGCGTGGGCGATCATCACCTTCGGCAGCGTCGTTCCGGACTTCGAGCTCGCGACGAACACGTCGATCGACGTGACGAAGCTCCAGTCGTCGGTGTCGCCGGCGGGCTCGTCGCTCGGCGTGATCGCGAGGTCGAGCGACGTCAGCGTGACGCTATCGATCGGGCCGGTATCGCGCGCCTTGATCTGGGAGCTGAGGTCGAGGTTCAACGGTACCGGGAACAACGTCGCGAGAGGTCCGGGTAGCGGCGAGCCCTGGATCTCCTGCTCGGGAACGGGCTGCGTGATGTCGAAGTCGGCGATGCCGCAACCGGTGCACAGCAACAACATGGCGAGGCGCATACCTCCATGATGAAGCACGTCCCGCGCCACCAACGTCAGAGGATCGTGAGGCGCGTGGTCGCGATCACGGCTTCGCGCCCAACCACCGTGCAAGCGTCGTACGGTCGGTGTCGTCGAGCACCGTGCCCGCGGGCGGCATCGTGCGGGTGACGAGCACGCGGCGCACGATCTCGTCGTGCTCTGCGCTCCATGCCGCGGGCGTCGAGAGGTCGACGCCGGCATCGCCACCGGGCAGGTGACAGTGAGCGCAGACGCGCGTGAAGATCGGTTGGATCCGTGCGCCCCACACCGGATCACCCCTGGTCGCGCCGAGCGCGTAGCGGCGCAGCCCGTTCGCCCCGACCCAGACGTCGCCGTTCGGCGCGCCGAACATCGGTTCGTCGCCGGCGCTCGCGACCGTCGTGTCGAGCGCCGTGGTGTCGCCCGCGACGTACAGGCGCTTGCCGACCTCGAGCCACAGCTTCGCGCCGGCGATCGCGACCGCGGCGACGTTCGCGATCTCGAGCGGCTGGAGCTCGCCGGCGCGCTCGAGCCAGACGCCCTGCGGCGACGCGACGACGAGCCGCGAGGTCTTCGCGTCGGCATCGAGGAACGCGGGCCGCCCGGCGTCGACCGCGAACGTCTTGCGCTGGTTCGCCGCGAGGTCCCACACGTCGACCGCGTGGGCGCTCGCGAGCGCGACCCGATCGCGCGCGACCGCGAGGCGATCGCTCGGTGCATCGAGGTCGTAGCGCGTGACGTGGACGCCGTCTCCGGTCACGAGCACGGCGTGGTCGAGCAGCACGGCCACGGTCGTGCCGGCGCCGCCGATCGCGCGCACGGCATCCTTCGTCAGCCCGAACCGAGAGCCGATCGGTTCGAGCTCGCCGTCGAGGCGAACGCGCCACAGCGTGCCGTCGAACCGCGTCGCGACGATCCAGCGGCCGTCGCCGTCGAGTGCGGGGATCGAGGCGGCGCTCGTCCAGAGTCGAGCGGGGCAGGGCGAAGGGCAGTCGACCGGGACGCGGGTGGTGACGACGTCGCCGCGAATGATCGTGAGGTCGCGGCCGAGCGCGTAGGTGATGTCGCCTTGCGTGATCACTTGATCGGCGCGCGTTTCGGCGACGGTCGCAACCGCGCCCGCGGTGAGCGGGGCCGGGGCGTGGCCGGCGCAGGCCGCGACCATGCACAGCAGCCCGAGCTTCATGCGCGCAGCATCGCCTTCACGACCTCGCCGTCGCGCAGGTACTTGCGAGGATCGATCGCGAACGCGGCCAGGAACGTCGCGAGCAGATCGGGTGGCGCGATCGGCCGTACTCCGTCGGAGAAATTCAATCCGGCGTCGGCCGGCAGCACCTGCTCGTGATCGGTCTTGCCGAACGTCCTTCCGGCGACGAACCGCGGCGAGATCACGAGCGCCGAGTTGTTCGGATAATGATCGCGGCCCCCCGAGAGGTTGATCTGCGGCGTGCGGCAGAAATCCGAGAACACCAGGATGTGCGTGCTATCGGCGAGCTTCGCGCCGCGCTTCGTCGGGTGCGGCGTCGCGTCGAGCAGCTTGACCAGCGTCGCGATCGTGCCGAACAGCTCCTGCTGGGTGTGCGCGTGCTGCTTGTAGTTCTGGTTGTGGGTGTCGAGCCCGCCGAGCGCGAAGCCGACCGTGCGGATCAAGTTGCGCTTCATCGCCTCGACCGCGAACGCCGCACCGAGCGCACCGGCGCCGATGTTCTTCGCCTGGTAGTCGAGCTGCGGATACCCGGCCTGAAGCGCCTGCGGTGTGAACGCCGTCTTGAGCTCGTTGCCGAGCAGGTGAGGCAGCGCTTGCTCCTGGCTCGCGAGCCGTTCGAACGTCTCGGGGAACACCGAATGGCCCGCGAGGTCGCGCGCCTCGTCGCCGAGCAACGCGGTGATCGCGGCGCGGTCGTCGTCCTTCAAGTAGGCGTCGCTGCGCGCGAGCGACTTCGCCATCACGCCGGCGTTCGCGATGCGGAGTGGGATGGCACGGCGATCGAGGTGCTCGCCGACGTACGCGGCGGGAAAGCCGATCGCGACGTCGGGTAAGAGCTGCGCGGTGCCGAGCTCGTTCGTGATCGCGACGTCGATCGACGCCGCCGGCGACCGCCCGCCCGCGAGGTGGCGGCCGGTACACGAGAACGCGGTGCCGTCGGGGTGGCTCACCGTGTTCATCGCGAGCCCGTTGATGACCGTGAGGCGATCGTGCAGATCGATCAGGTCGCCGATGCCGGGGCCGAAGCGCAATCCGCCGGCCTCGAGGATCGTGAACGTGTCGATGTCGCCGTCGAGCTTGGTGCTCTTCCAGTGGGTGAGCGCTGTGAGATCGGTGTTCTCCGTCGACG
>Ga0193728_1001409_pt1 | contig 12206 bp, 8 predicted proteins | sample U1c1metaG_FD_143037 | JGI IMG/M metagenome (GOLD analysis project Ga0193728, IMG submission 143037) | Soil microbial communities from a riparian zone of the East river system, Colorado, United States - U1c1 | ecosystem: Environmental > Terrestrial > Soil > Riparian zone | place: USA: East River...
ACCTCGCCCAACTGGGCCCGATCGTTCAAGTTGGGCGAGGTCGCTCGCACTGTCAGACGCCAAGTCTGATGCCTCGCCTCCGACTCACGTTCATGTATGTGATCCATCAACATAATCACACAGAGATCAACTTCCATAATTTGCACAGTGAGGTTTGCTAGGGAACGAAGCATCTCATCAAGGTAGAGGCCGGAACTAATCGTCTGGCTTAGGACGGCAAGGGAGGTTAATGTACTAAGCTTGCGCTGACTATTCTCGTATAACTGAGCATTTTCGATGGCCCTTCCCACTAGGGATGCCGCGTTATTCATAAACGTGCGATGCTGCTCGGTAAACTCACGAGGTGCAACAGACTGTACAGTAATTACCCCGACCAGATTGTGGCTCTTCGTAATAATCGGCACTGTCATGATCGACTGGAACTTTTCTTCCTCCAGTTCAGAGAAGTAGCAGAAGCGTGGATCTTCCCGTGCCTGTTCTTTCACAAAGGCTGCCTTGCCATGTAGTGCTACCCAGCCAGCAATGCCTTCTCCCAAGGCCATGGAAATTTTTCCTATCAGGTGCCGATTCTTCTCGGTCGTACTGGCAAGTATAAGACGCTCTTTATCCTTATCATAGAGATAAATAAAGGCGACTTGGCAAGCAGTAGCGCGGACCACAATGTCCACAAGGTGCTGTAACACTTCATCAAGCCTCAAAGTTGAGCCGACTGTCGAGATCACTTCATTGAGTAAAGCGTTCTCCTGCATCCGCATCTCGAGTTCGTTACGCAGTTCACCATTTTCTTCGTAGAGTTGTTGGAATACTAGCTCCTCCCCTTCGCCAAAAGAGCTAGTGGAAAGCTGATGATTGGTACTAGCCTTGAAAGACATGCGACCTCCTAATTTTAAGGTTTAGTATTTAATAGGCATTACGTAAAATGAGCGACCAACATTATGGCGCTGAGCGTCACGACGTTGGTCGCTCTTTCTTATAAATCCTTCTATGGATACTCTGTCTATAACTTATAAGACATATTGTACTCATTTTCCGTGTCTAAGTCTAGGGTTTTCACCTCACTTTTAAAACTTCTTTGAAACATCTGGCAAATTTGCTGTTTCCTTCAGGTTCGTGCTTCTCCATTACGGAGAATCGCCATGCATATATATTCTCTCGCTCATTTCCACCCTATATCCTTTCACCTTCCATTCATATCCTCCTTCGCTACTCCACCCCAACTTCCCCCATGTCTCTTTCACTGTCTTCCCTACTCTCTTAAAAATGACAGTTTTTTCATAAAGATGCATGAATTGCTGCAAAATATAATCAGATCTGGTATAGTAGAAAAAGATTTCGGAGAGAGCATGTCGGCAAGGCTTTGTCACAAAAAGCGAAACACACAGAGAGTTGAAGAGATTGAAGGGGGGAATGTACGATGATAAAGCAAGACTGCGAGCAGTTCAATCTATCCACCGTATTGACAGCACTGCAACAGGAGTTCAGTACTACAGCCGACTACTGTACCTTGCGTGACCAATTGCCTAGCCGACTGGTCCAGCTGCTCATATGCCGTACTGTATTGGTCTATCTGCGTGTCAATGACACACTGCAGCTGGCATCTAGTTCATTCGACGACAAACCCGGCTGGCCCTCTGCATTGTTGGCAGTAGCACATATCAATCCTATCAGTATAGATAGCACTGTGCCTGAGGCACGCGCTTGGCGCGATCAGCACACTATCTGCGTATCAGACAAGCAGCTAGCCTCAATCGTCATACCGCTTATCTATCGTCAGGACAGCATCGGCGTTCTGGTAGCCATACGTGGTAGCAAAGATAGCAAACCCGATATATCGGTTTATTGGCATCCCGATGAAATAGGATCATTGGCTATCATAGCTGGCATTATCGCACTGCTACTGGAACATACGCGCTTGCTCGAGCACGACCGTGAGCGTATTCATGAACTATCGCTACTCAATAGCATCAGTAGCCAGATGAATTGCTCGCTTTATGAAATGGATCGTCTGCGCAGCATCATCATACAGAGAACGAAAGAGATCTGTGCTGCCGATCTCTGCGAAATGCTGGAGCCAGCCAATCCACCGGATGCACCCTCGTGGGTTTCGTCCGCACTACACGAACGACTTTTCTCATGGTACCATACACAGCATGCTCCACTACCCCTTGTAATCGAGCGACATGGAAGCGCAGATGACCCTCATCTCAACAGCTATCTCTCCCTGTTACCAGCTAGTATCAAAACATTCATTGCTCTACCTCTGCTGAGTACTCGTGCGACAGGCAAACAAAATGGTATACAGCCATCTGCTGCCCGTGAAGTATCGCCTGCTGCAAGGGTGCTTGGAATCATTGCTGGCGGATATTACGAGACCTGGAAACTGCAGCAGACAGAGCTGGCACTGCTGCAGATCCTAGCTGGCCAAGCTGGGACGGTGATGGAAAATATGCATCTCATGGCCGAAGTCATTGAGGCACGTAACGAAGCACGCATGCTCCTGCGCCAGGTACTAGATGACCAGCGTCTAAAAGAACTCATCTTGGAGAGCATTCCCAGCGGATTGATTACAACCGACCAAGAAGACCGCATCACTATCTTCAACCGAGCCGCCGCCGCCATTCTTGGTTATCATCCCTATGAGGTACTTGGATTGCCTCTGCGGAAATTTCTCCCTCTCCCAAACATGAAATCTGGCCCTACCGAGGAGACATCCACGCCTCTAGCACAGGATGAGTCATCTCACAAGCACCAGCAGCAGACAATTATGATGGTTGACCGCTTCGAACGTAAACGTATACTGGAAGTAGAGTCTGTACCGCTGTACGATGACCAGGGGAAGCGCATAGGAACATTGACGACATTTAGCGATCTAACCTCGATTCATCACTTGGAAGAAGAGAAACGCCGCTTGGATCGTCTGGCCACCTTGGGAGAAATGGCAGCCAACGTTGCTCACGAGGTACGCAACCCGCTGGCATCCATCAAGGCTGCGATTCAGATGCTTCGCGATGACCTGACAAAAAGTCATTTCTTCCATTCGGAAAGTATAGTGGTAGATGAACGAGTCAGCAGAGACCAGGAGAACTGGGCACAGGAATCAATTACTGTGATGCTCAAGGAAGTAGAGCGTCTGGACACCCTTGTACGTGACCTGCTGCTCTTTGCCCGGCCACATCAGCTTCATCGGGCACGGTGCAACATCACCGAGCTGAGTGATCAGGTGCTCAACCTCATTCAGCCACAAAGTGCAGCGGCCAACATCGTCGTCCATCGTCTCTACGAGAAGATATCGCCATTGTGGGTAGATATCGGACAGATGCAGCAGATACTGCTCAACCTTTTCATGAACGCCATCCAGGCCATGCCAGAGGGCGGAATTTTGACTGTGACATGCCGTTGCATATTTGCTGAACATACTAACGGCAAGCCATACCCGGCCACAAACACCACCACGGGCACTATTCATAGCACCTATCCAATGCAGTCACAGGAGAGCCAACAAATGCTCATGGTGCAGCGATGGCTAGAATTAGTTGTAAGTGACACTGGAATTGGCATTGCAGCTGACCAGCTAGAACACATTTTTCAACCCTTTTATACCACAAAAGCGCACGGGATCGGGCTAGGGTTGCCAATTACACGGCGCCTGATCGAGGATCATGGAGGTCAGATACGTATTGAGAGCCAGCTAGGCTATGGGGCAACCGTGTCGGTCCGCTTGCCTCTACTGACCAACGAGCTGATGCGATCAACAGGAGAGGATCTGAACAGTTACTCAGTACAATTGTGATACTAAATTTCGACGACACGTGGTCTACATATCTTTGGGAGTCAGTTTCGAAGAACGGGAAGATTGTAGGGGAATAGCATTATGAGTCTGACAATCCTTATCATTGACGATGAACCATATTTGCCACTTCAATTCGCACGTTATTTGCGAAGACATGGCTATGAAGTCCATACAGCTGCAGACGGAGAAGCAGGTCTGGCAGAGATGCAACGTAACACGATTGATCTGGTATTACTAGACTTGCGCTTGCCGAAGATTAGTGGATTAGATCTGCTGACCCAGATACGCAAAATCGATCAGGATGTGCCAGTAGTTATGCTAACAGCGTACGGGGACGTGCAGACAGCCGTGTCCGCAATGAAACTAGGTGCCTGCGATTATTTACTTAAAGGCTTTGACCTGGACGAACTGCTGATGGTCGTTCAACGCTCTCTGGAGACCAGCGCCATGTCGCGCGAATTGCGCGAACTGCGGCGCGAACGCAGTGACAACTATCACTTCAACTACATCATTGGGCATAGCGAACGCATGCGCGAAATCTTTGAAATGGTGGCGCGTGTAGCCAGAAGCAATGCCTCAGTCTTGATCATGGGAGAGAGCGGAACCGGCAAAGAAGTTGTAGCCCATGCCATCCACGAGCAGAGTGCTCGCGCCAAGGGACCATTCCATGCTCTCAACTGCGCGGCTATTGCCAACAACTTGCTAGAAAGTGAGCTTTTTGGCTACGAGCCTTACGCTTTTACCGATGCCAAAAAGCAGAAGCGTGGCCTGCTTGAACTTGCAGAGGGAGGAACATTATTCCTGGATGAGGTCGGCGAGATGTCTCTTGATATGCAAGCCAAGCTTCTGCGTGTCCTGGAAACGCGCTCGTTTTTCCGCCTAGGTGGCAGTAAAGAGGTCAAGATCAACGTACGTGTGCTGGCCGCCACGAATCGAGATCTGGAGCGGGCAAAGCTTGACGGCTCATTTCGTCCTGATCTTTACTTTCGTCTGGCCGTGCTCACGATCACGCTACCTCCTTTGCGTGAGCGACCGAGAGATATCCTCCTGTTTGCCTCACGTTTTATCGGTGACTATAACAAATCGCTAGGACGCAATGTTTGTCGTATCTCCCCGGAAGCTCAACGCCTACTACTGGGATATAGCTGGCCCGGCAATATACGTGAACTCAAGAATGTGGTCGAACGAGCAATGATTTTGAGTAGTAGTGACGAAATATTACCAGCACATCTTCCCTATGAAATCGTGGGTACAAAAGGGCCGGGCGAATTGAGACCAACTGACCCCTGGGAACAATGGCTCAATGTACGACCATTGGAACCGGTGTCGTTTGAAGATGTGAGTGGACGCTTCGAGCAACATTTGATTCGCTGGGCACTGGAGACTGCGAGTCATAACCGTACGCGGGCGGCTGCGTTGCTCGGCTTTGCTAAAGTTGATCAGCTCCGCTATCTCATGCGCAAACACGGCATCGATTAAAAGCAGATGGCGTTAGTGACGACTCTCTATCCCCTAGAAGGGGATGAGCTTCTGAGCCACTTCACCGGTTTGGCCTGTTCCCGTAGGAACCTGCTCAGGTAGCAGTGGTTGATCCGGTGACTGACTCAGACAACAAGCATCCGAAGATGCTAGGGGCGCGTCTGCCCTACTACTACGCCGAGACTTGCCCGGACGTAGATACGTAACGGAACGAGGAAACATGACATGCTCGCTGAATGCAAGCTTATGCATATTGGCACTGCCAACGATATCACGATGTCCGGTAAAGCCACAGGCCTTACATGCCCAATTTCTATTCTTAGGCTTGTGTTTATGCCCACATACAGGACACTGGCTACTTGTTCCTCGTTCGGAGCCAGTGAAGCTCATGATGTGAACCTGTTTGGATTTGTGCGTCAGGTAGTCGATATCTTTGCCGTATTCCCACAAGGACATACGTTGGTTGTGGTGTCTGCCGCTATCACGGTTGCGGACACCATGGGGATTGCCGATGAAGAGAGATCCGACCTTTTGCTCTTGGCAGAAGGTGATGACTTTTCGTGTGGCTTTGTGTCGCATATCACGAATACGTCGCTCTGCTCTTGCCTTCATCTTGTTCTTGGCTCTTTGAATTTTCTTCCATCGTCTGGAGTACTTGGTACATCTGGATTGCTTCTTAGCAATTTTTCCCAGTTGCTTGGTTCTCTGTCTTTTCAGAGACCGGATACCACGACCTGTAACGATCATGGCTTGTCCTGTGTTTGTACTGACAGCAGCAAGGTGAATTTCACCCAGGTCTACGGTTGCATGAACATCACCTAGTGCCCCCTTTTCTTGAGATTGTTCTACACAGACGTGCAACTCAAAGCCAGTATTCCAAACCAAGCTGCAAGCACCGCTCTTTTCAGGAAGCTCAATAGCCAAGACGATGGATTGACGGCCACGGCCCATAGGCAACACCACGCGTCCGTTCTCTTTGCTTACTGCCTGAGCGGGCCATTTGACCGGATAGAAACGCTTTTCTCTCCATGGATATTTCATTTGCATCCGAGGATGGGTTTGACGGAGCTGGCGTGTGGTATCGATATTGGCAAGAAAAGCATGAACAACCATCTGGACAGACTGGCTATGCAGTGCAAACTGTCCTGCTGTGGCCTTTTGCAATTCGTTGCGCCCGGGCCATTTGGCATGATCCATTCTGGCTTGCTTATGTGTCTCACAGCAGAGGTTCCATACTTTTGCTGCTTCCATCTGAGCAGCTTTCAAGCAAGCAAACAGCTTTGGAGTGGGTTGCAATCTATACACACGTACGGTATTCATGCTATGATTCTACCATGAATACAGATGGGTTGCAAGTGGGTAAAACCAGATGGTGCCACTATATGATTGGGTACCACTTGATTTGGATACCCAAATACCGGAGAAAAATCTTTGTTGGGGGAGTCGAAGCGGAAACAAAAAAGCTGATTGCAGAATGCTGTGAACAGCACGATTTGACGCTTCTTGCGCTAGAAACTGATATGGATCATGTCCATGTGTTTGTGAGTGCTCCTCCTCGTTTAAGTCCTTCAACGATTGCGGGACTACTCAAAGGGTACACATCACGGTACCTGCGAGAGAAGTTCCCACATCTCAAGAAATTGTGTGGAAAAGATCATTTGTGGTCTAGTTCGTATTATGTCGGTACCGCCGGAAGTGTATCAGCAGAGGGAATCCGTCGCTACATTATGGAGTGCCAAGGAAAGTAAGAGAAAGGGGAACAGGGCACGCTTTCATCCCAATCCACGAGATCGGGATGGGACTTCCCGCGTGCCTTTTGTTAAAGAGATGCTAGTTCTCGCCGGGGTTCTGCACAGTCTGGGAAGTCTCTTGCAGAGAATCTGAGAGCAACTCGGCTTCGATTTCTTGCCAGACTTGCATTTCGATCTGGGCATTGCTCAATTGCTGTGGCTGGTGCGCCACCTGCTGAAACTTGGCAGTCATACGTTGACGAAATTTGGCAAGAATCGGCCGTTGTATCTCAGGCTTTGGCATCACACGTAGCTCGATCGCACTAGCTGGATAGAAATCTTTCTCCTCAAATGCTAGTGAAATCAGATCACTGAAGGTGGTAAGGAGATTCAATCGTTCCTGCGAGAAATATTTGGGTTGTGCGCTAGATGCAAGTAAGCAGCCCGCGACACGCCCCTCAAAACGAATAGGGTGAGCGGCAGCACTGACCTCGCGGGAGTCTTGCACAGCTGGAAAAGGTTTGCTCTGACGCAAGTCATCATCACTCACAATATGACGCACCTCGACTGAATAGCCAGACAACGATTCCAACCCGAGGAAGAGTACATCATGTTCCAGGTCTGCAGTCCAAGGGGAAGTACCTTTCCCAGTGCGCTCACGCAAACTGCGAACCTTCCCATCGATTGGTGATGGCGGCATGCATTGAACAAGCATCACAGCTATACCCAAATGATTGGGATCTAGCTGGAGTAGCGCCTGTTTCAATACTTCATCGCTAATGCGCCAGAAACGCAGAGTCTCGGAAGTCGTTGTACGAATCTTAAGGACGCAGGCAAAAAATTCGGGAGGAATTTGCTCTGAAGGGACTTCGTTTACCCAATTCTGTATATCAGGATAGAACTCTTCCAGTACATCCAGCAACTCCTGACGTTGATTCGGATGTATCACCTGTACCAAATGAATCAAGTGAGCACGCTGTGGCTTGGATTCGCCACTAGCCCAGCGAGAAAGCGTTATACTAGTGACACCAAGAGCTGCTGAGAGTCGTTGGCGTTCTGACGGCGACTTCAGAACAGCCTGAAGGACTGCTGACCAGGTGGGAAGAGATGTAACCATGGGATTTTCCACTGCTTTCAGAGAGAAGCAGCAAACAAGCCCTGTGTTTGAGTGTGGGGCATGTTGTGATCTAGGGAACGAATTTGCCGCTTCTGATGGCTCCTTTGGAGCCTCGACTGCCAGACTATGGCAATATGATAACAGAGGGAGTATGGTAAGTCAATATTATACTATGCTATACTACTTCGTACATATCTTAAAATTTGTGGCAGAAAATACTTGTCTCTAGGCCAAAAAGTTGGTATGATTACAAGCGAGAGCATCCTGACGAGTTCAAGGAAGCAGGGCGGCTATGCCAAATAGATACGAACGTGAGATCGAAGAAATCCTACGCAATCTGGAACAGACAAAACCCAGATCAGGTCGTGGGACAAAGTCTGGAGACCGACCCAGCAAAAGGACAGGGGTTCACATGCGTCAACCTCGCTTTTCGGTGTGCCTTTCACTATCAGAGCAACTGCTATTGACTGCGATATTCGCAGCACTGATAGCAGGAGGCTATGCATACGTGACTCGCGGACCATATTCCCTACGAACGGATCTTTTTACACTCATTCTAGTGATTGTAGCAGTAGTGTCTCTCATCCTGGTTGGATGCTCACAATTCATTTTTCAGCCGCGTCGTCCGCAGTCGTTCCGCTATGGTAATGTCACGATCACGCCTTTGCGGCGCAATCCATTCACCATACTCAAAACACAGTGGAACCTATTTAAGTTGCGGATGCGCTACCGACGTAAGAAGGAGGGCTAGCTAGAGGATTGAGCCATCAGTATTCCTAACGGCTTCTTAAGCTTGCTCAAGAAAGCACTTGACAAGGCTCGAGAGGCATGATATAGTTCAGTGCATGCAACGGGGTGTAGCGCAGTTGGTAGCGCGCCTGCTTTGGGAGCAGGAGGTCCGCGGTTCAAATCCGCGCATCCCGACTCTGCGGGAGTAACTCAGTGGTAGAGTTCCTGCCTTCCAAGCAGGCTGTCGCGGGTTCGAGCCCCGTCTCCCGCTCTTTTTACACCGATCGTCTCTTTGCAAGCCCTTTAGCAGCCGTTTGACGACAAGCAGACGCTGATATGGAAAGCAAAGAGACGTTGTTGTTTTTGGCAAAAAGGTGCATACCGACATCCTGCCTCGTTTTTGGGCGACAGCCTGCCTTCAGAAATTGGCGACAGCCTGCCTCGCCCTCAGATGACATCCTGCCTCTTTCAGGAGGGCACATCCTGCCTCGGCAACTACGCAACATCTTGCCTCGTCTTGTATCACCGCCTGATTGTCTCCCAGTAGTACTGAGGAGGTATCTACCTATGCCAGCAGAAAAGCACAATGGGTCCCAAAACGCTAAACAGCACGCTTCGAAGAAGGCTACCGATGCACGAGCCTCTGCTCAGAGAGCTAAGCTCGATCGGCAGGCTGAGGAACAACAGCTCCAAGCACCTGAAGCAGCACAAGCAGCAACTACGAAGGTGTCTCGAAGCAAACAGAAACAACAACACATGCTCTCAAACCGCCGGGCGAATACGACACTGGTCCGTGCCTTGGATGATTACTTACTCGATCATGAAGGAGGCAATCACAGCAAGAAAACGATCGAGTGGCACCGCACCGCCCTTGGACTCATGCGTAAGTACTTTGAGGAAGAGCGCGACATCACCCTCGTTGGGGAAATTGACGCACCTGATATCAATGCTTGGTTTGCCTATCTGCGTAAGAGCCTAGGGGGACATGGCAAGCCACGCAGTGAGCGGACCATCCAAACCTACGCCCGCTCGGCTCGTGCCTTCTTTCATTGGTTGGTGCGCCGTGAGACTATTGAGCACAACCCTTTTGATCACGTGACCTTCCCAAAAGTTGGCAAGCCCCGTATTCAGACCATTGATTCAGAGGAGTTTGAACGGCTCTTGCTTGCCTGTGCGCCCCCCAATGAAGCTGGTCCGATAGCTCAGCGTGCAACAGTACGCAACCGAGCTATTCTCTGGGTCTTCTATGATACAGGCATCCGTGTCTCTGAGCTGTGCGGGTTGCGCTTGGGAGATTTTGACCGTAAGCATGGCATTCTCACGGTCAAGGGCAAAGGTTCCAAAGAACGACGCATTGCTCTCGGCAACAACTGCCTGCGCAACCTGCTCTATTATATTGATCGGTATCGACCTAATGAGGAGGAACTAGCTGAGTGGGGGAGTACTGGCGAGGATCACCTGTTTCTCTCTGAGACGCGTCTTCCACTGACCAAGAATGGAGTGACATTGCTCTTTGCCCGTATTCGCAAGCGATCAGGTATTACAGGCAAGCACATCAGTCCGCACATCTTCCGGCATTCCTTTGCCATTCGCTACTTGGTGCTTGGCAATGACCCCTTTAGTTTGCAAGAACTCTTGGGGCATGAGGACATGACAACGGTCAAGAACTATATGCATATGAATGATGAGACCATCCAGTCTCAGAAGCGTAAGTATAGTCCTGGCGATCATCTGCCAACTCGTATGCCCGGACCAGGGGAGACAAGGCGAAAAGGCTTCCAGGCAAAGGAGCAGGGGAAGCAGAAGCACCAGTAAGAAGAGGCAGTAGTGAGTGCACCATCAACTAATGATTGATGGTGCACTATCACGTATTTATCTCTGTTACCTTGTTGTTGTCGTGTAGTGGATCGCATTCCAGCAGTGTGTTATAGCATCTATCATCATCTACAAAGGAATTTTAGCCTGAGATGGAGAGCACAACATCTCTATCTTGTTTAGGCATGTGTCACAGGTAAGTAATCTGATGTAGGACATATTCCATTTTCTCGCCGTAGTTCACAGCATCTTGCTCTAAAGAGGTTACGCTTGCTGATAGGCATTCTATCAGGCTACAAGAGCCTCTAACCAATCAACAAGCTCAACAAGTTTCAGACGGCGAGGAGTATCAGAACGATCGAAAGGGTTGCTCACGACAATCTGCCGGAGTTCAGCAGAGGTGTAGACATAACTATACATCCCGTACAGCAGGTCAAGAAAGCGCTCCAGATCGTCATGGGTATATCCTGCTGGGCATGAACCAAAGGTTTTGAGCAAACGCTTTCGTTTGGCTGGCGTCATCTCGCTTCCTCGTGTCATCGTGTCTCTCCACAGAAAACGGGCGCAGGGGGCTGCCGACTTCAGGCGGCAGGGGAATGCGCGCAAAACTACCACTAATTGTCACTTGATACCTATTTTCTTATGTGGTATACTGTCGGTATGGATATTCAACGAACTATCACCATAGGAATTGAGCCTGATAGCGATTTGGAACGCACGATTGAGGCATTCCGAGAGGTACAACAACGTCTCTCTGAGTGTTGCTACAACGACGGGTTTCCGCTCTCGGCCATCAATCTGCAACGCGCACGGTATCATCTGGTGAAGGGGTCGGTGAATGCTCAAATGACCATCTCGGCGATTCGCACCGTGGCGGGAGCCTATCAGAGTGCGAAATCCAACAAACGACCCGCAACGCGCCCGTTCCTCTTCAAGAAGGCACGAGCATTGTTCCTCATCGGGACACGGGGGCGTGATGCCGATTTTCGCACGGATGGGACGCTCTCGATCTGGACGGGAGCAGGGCGCAAGCATCTGCACTATACCGTTCCAGAAGATTTCAAGAAGACGCTTGCAACGGCCAAGGAAATTGATAGTCTTACCGTCATTCTGCGCTCTGGCAAGCTCATCGGACGAGTCACACTGACATTGGACGTCCCCGACCCGCAAGGCATTCTCCCCGTTGGCATTGATCTGAACGAGACAAACACACTGGTGGCCGTTGATCCTGATGGGAACACGCTCTTTGTCAGTGGCAAAGCGATCAAGGTCAAAAACCGACGCACGGCAAAAACTCGCGCCCGACTGCAATCCAAACATGCGACCCGTAAGGCACAGCACCAGGATACGAGAAGTATCCGACGTGTCATGAAACGGCTTGGTCGTCAGCAGCGCAATCGCACGAGAACCTTTGCCCAACAGACTGCCAAGCAGCTTGTTGATTTCGCTCCGCCTCATGCCGTGCTTGTCTTTGAAGACGTGCACATGCCCCAACCGCAAAAAGGCAAAATACGGGGTGCAGCCTTGCGCCGCCGACTTTCGCTGT
>Ga0193728_1001410_pt1 | contig 12204 bp, 9 predicted proteins | sample U1c1metaG_FD_143037 | JGI IMG/M metagenome (GOLD analysis project Ga0193728, IMG submission 143037) | Soil microbial communities from a riparian zone of the East river system, Colorado, United States - U1c1 | ecosystem: Environmental > Terrestrial > Soil > Riparian zone | place: USA: East River...
CGCTAGGTATAGCATTTTATTTTGAGAGACAAGCGCAAAACGTGCCGCATTCTTTATCATCAGACTAGAAGAGCGCGAGTCCTCTGCCCAAGGCGTGTGCGGGCCTACCTCATCCCTGCGATCTCCGAAGCATTGAATGAACCACCATTCGCTTCTCGCCGATTCAGCTAGCACCGTTATTATGCGAATCGGACGTCTGGAAACCCAACTAGGCTGCTCCCAGGGGGCGCATACTTCGGTACCCATTCATCGAATTTTACAATGTGCGTGGCACAATTCTGGACCCGGGAAGGCAAACTGAGACATAGCGAGCCCAATACGGGGAACCGCAACCTCACCTGGAGTAAGACTATGAATTGTAAATCATGCGCTTCGGACAACCGACAAAAGTTTGTTTCGGAGATCAACATTCATTTTCCCGGCCTGAAGAATCTGGACAAGCCCACGGTCTTCGTATTCCCAAAGCTGCTGGTCTGCATGGATTGCGGTTTTACAGAGTTTTCTGTTCCAGAAACTGAGTTGCGTATGCTTGGGAAAGACGCTGTGGCACATGCGATCACAACATCTCATACGCCAGAGCGGAGTGTTGACCTATCGGAATTCGTCTCTGGATTCTCCCTCAGAAGTAGTGAAATCGAAATCTGCGAATGTGCTGCTAACGAACCGCTTGCCCTGAAGTACGGCCTCTATCGCCACTAGCAATTCGTTTGCACCGTCTGACTTGACCACGTAGCCGTGCCCACCCGCATTTAAGGCTGCTGCTACGATATCCGAAGAACGGTTTTCGCTCAAGAACAGGATTCTTGAATTTGGCGCGACCTTGCGGATGGAAAGCGCCGCTTCAATTCCATTCAGCTTCGGAAGTCCGATGTCCAGCACGATCAAGTCCGGCTGGAATTCCTCCGCTTTTTGGACGGCTGCTAGCCCGTCCGACACCTGGGAGAGAATCTGCCATTCAGGGTTCTTTTTTAGCAACGAAGCGACAAAAGTACGCCAAGGTTCGAAGTCATCTACGAGCAGGATTCTGACGATCCTTGCCATCTACCTGCTCTCCTGACGATCTTTGGGAACGTTCAAAGCCTGAGGGAAGAGAAGTCAAGTATATACCCGGCCAGGCCTAGGTTCTGTAATATTTTTTGTCAACGCTTGACCGATCTGTTTCGCTGACTCGAATTGTCAACTGTAGGTACTTCCAGTTCCCTTTTGACCCACTTCCTAATATAACTAAACCCTCTAAAGAGGCAGAAGTTGCAAACTGCTGCCGCAGGCACAGTTTCTGTCAAGACCTGTATTCGGGTGGGCCATTCATGCCTTCTGATCAGCATCCAGCTATCGCGGAGTTGAAAATTCTTGGCGATGCCGAATTGATGGGGCATCTACGGGCTGGCTGCAACGACGCTCTTTCGATTTTGTTCGACCGCTACCACCGCCTTGTCCTTAGCATTGCCCTCAAAATCGTTCGCGATCCAGGCGAGGCGGAAGACGTGATGCAAACTGTCTTCCTGGAGATTTTCCGGTCAGTGGCACAATTCGATCCTGCCAAAGGCACTACTAAGGTGTGGATTCTGCAGTACGCATATCATCGCGCAATCAATCGCCGACAACATCTGAGCGCGAGGAATTTCTACAATCAGACGAATCTGGAGAATGTCGAGAATCGCTTGCCAGAAACAGCGTCCCCACTTGGCAGGCTCACGCAAAGCGAGTTGAAACATTTGTTGCGGCAAGGGCTCGCAACTCTGAGTGCCCCCCAAAAGCGGGTGATCGAACTGGCCAGTTCGAGCGGGCTTTCAATAAAGGAGATTTCTGCCAAGACGGGGGACTCATCAGTGAACGTGAGACACCACTACTACCGCGGACTTCAGAAACTACGTGCCTTTGTCGGACAGACGGCGGAGATGAAAAAGGCAGCGGGCGGCAATGACTGATCATTCCCATTACGAAGAATTAGCCGCTCTGGAAGCGGGCGGATTCCTCTCGGACGCCGAGCGCATTGAGCTCTCTGATCACACCAAGACCTGCCCCGATTGTTTGAGGGCCGAGGAGGAGTTGAGAGAGCTCGCTCATTTCGGATTGCCGCTGACGGTAGGTGCGGTTCGCCAAACAGTAGATGAAATGAAGACCTGGCCGGATAAGGCAATGCGCTCGCGATTCCTTCAACGCGCCAGGCTTGAAGGTATTAGCTTCTCCCCAGGTGTAAACGGGTCGATTCGCCGTCCCGGCAGGCGGGTTGGCCTATTCGTTACGGCCGCGACGGCATTGGCCGTAGCGATTATCGTGGCTGTGGTTTTCCGCGGAACTTATTACCCACATCCAGCACCGGCGCAGCAACAAGCAGATCGCCTAAGACAGGAAAACTCCGCGCTTACCGCCAGCCTGTCTGAACTAAACAAGTCGCTCGTGGCCGGCCAGCGTGAGATCCAGAACCTGCGCGCACAATTGGCAAACGCCGCTACGACCGTTGAGAACTTACGACGCGATAGTCAACAGGCACGAGGAGAGGCAGCACGGTCCTCCAGCCAGAACGCGCAGTTGCTAGACGAAACCCGCACCCAGGAGAAATTGCTGGCCCAAGCACGAGACGAGGCGGCTCGTATCAGTCAGCTGCGCCTCAATGATGACGCCTCCCTGGCGCAACAGGAGGCCCGCATTACGGAACTCTCGAACAAGTTGCGGATCGCGAGCGCCACACTCGATATGGAACGGCAACTCGCGACAGCAGGTCAGGATGTCCGCGAACTTATGGTGGCCCGCCAGCTGCATGTCGTCGATGTCCACGACACCGACTCAAACGGGAAGCCCAGTAGAGCGTTTGGACGCGTTTTCCTGACCGAAGGCAAATCCTTCTCTTTTTATGCCTTCGATTTGAATGAAGATAATGGTCTCAATACCAAGAGTAGTTTCCAGGTTTGGGCAGTGCCCGAAGGAAGTAAGAACTCAGCGCGCAGTTTGGGCTTCCTACAAGCGGATGCCAAAGCGCCGGGGCGCTGGGTGTTGAATGTAAAGAGCCCGGAGCTGGTAAAAGGGATCAATTCCGTATACGTCACAGCAGGGTCCGCGACCGGCGGAAAGCAACGCGGCGGACCCAAGATGCTATACGCCTATCTGGGCACAGCCAATCATTCGTAGTTAGACACCCCAGCTGAGCCTGCCTTACCTCCTTCCTGGTAGCTTGCCTGCTTGCATGAAACCACCGACAAGAATATGCTCGTCAGCAATTTTAGTATTCAGCCAAACTAGTTGCTTGGTGCAAGCACTTAGGGAGAACGCAGATGAAGTCCCAAGCGCTTGTGGTTGTTCTCCTTCTGACGGCAGTGGCGGCCTTCGCACAGACAGAAGGCGCTCGGATTTCCGGCAGGGTGACGGACCAGACTGACGCTGTGATCGCCGGCGCCGAGTGCAAGATCACCAACATCGAGACGGATGCCTCGATCACCACCACCACCAATGAGGATGGCATCTACGTCATACCCGATCTGCGTCCTGCCATTTACCGGCTGACCATTCAGAAAGATGGCTTTCGCACAGTCGTGCAGCCAGACCTCCAGCTGTATGTGCAAGATGCCGTCAATGAGAATTTTAAGCTGACCATCGTATCCGTGTCAGACACCTCCACGGTCGTCGACGAAGCACCAATGCTACAGACCGATTCGGCGGCGGTTAGTACCGTGGTGGACCAGCAATTCGTGGAAAACATGCCACTGAACGGGCGTAGCTTTCAGTCCTTGATCGCGCTGACGCCGGGCGTAGTATTCACATCACCAAGTCTAGGCGATGGCCAGTTCAGCACGAATGGACAGCGCAGCAACGCGAACTATTTTATGGTGGATGGTGTGAGTGCAAATTTTGGCGTGAGACTCAGTGGGCTCGGTCAGACGATGGGAGGCGCAATACCGGGATTAACCGCCCAAGGCGGAACGAACGGACTGGTGTCCGTAGACGCCATGCAGGAGTTCCGCATCCAGACCTCATCCTACGCGCCCGAATTCGGACGTACCCCTGGAGCCCAGATCTCCATCGTTACTAAATCCGGCACCAACCGGTTCCATGGCACGGCATTTGATTACGTACGGAACGATATTTTCGACGCCCGGAACTATTTTGACGTGCCCCCACTTCCCAAGCCGCCGCTGCGCCAGAATGACTTTGGCGGTACTCTTGGTGGCCCCATCCTCAAAGACAAAACGTTCTTCTTCTTTTCGTATGAAGGCCTGCGATTGCTGCTGCCGCAGACGGCCTCAGGTGAGTTTTTTACGGCGTCCGCCCGGGCCGCGGTTGCACCGGCCTATCTGCCAATCGTCAATGCGCTGCCGCTTCCCGGTCCGAACGCACCCCTCCTCGACCCCTCCTGCGATAACATCACAAATCCTTGCCTCGCAAAGATTACCGTCGGCTATTCCCATCCTTCCACTCTCAATGCAACCAGCATCCGCATTGACCACAACCTGAGCAAGAAAATCATCCTGTTCGCACGCTACAACCACGCGCCTTCCTATGACACGACCCGGTTTTGGGAGGAGTTGTCATACAACCACGCGAATATGGACACCCTGACCGCGGGGGCGACTATCTTGGTCGCTCCTAACAAAGTGAACGACTTCCGTGCGAACTGGAGTCGGAACACCGCCACTTCCGTCATCTCTCTTACAAACTTTGCTGGGGCCGTGGTGCCGCCCACTTCCGTTCTGTTCCCGCCCTCGTCTCCTTTTACTCCTGAAAAAGGTCTAGCCGTCGTTGGTTTTTCATCCGCCGGTAGCACCGACATGGACGTCAGGCAGGGTACGGGTTATTTTAATGTCCAGCGGCAGCTCAATTTCGTGGAAACATTCTCGTGGGCCGTTGGCGTGCACCAATTCAGGTTCGGCATCGACTATCGTCGTCAAAGCCCTACAGCCAAGCAAAGTACCGGGTATGCTTTTGTTACGTCTGCGTACGCGGAGTTGGTGGCAGGAACCGTGAGTGCGGTCCTTTTGAGCAGCTACGATCCTTTTTCTGTGAAAATGAACAACTACTCGCTGTTTGCTCAGGACACCTGGAGGATCACGAATCGCCTGACGCTGACCTATGGGTTGCGATGGGAGATCAACACACCGCCGATCTCGACAACGTCAGGAAAACCCCTTTACGTGCTGGAAGGAGTATTCGACTCGAATCCGCTCGCTGCGGTACCGGGACCGCTTTGGCACACCAAGTACGGCAATTTCGCTCCCCGGATCGGAGCCGCATACCAGATCACCTCCAAAACAGTGGTGCGTGGAGGGTTTGGCCTCTTCTATGATCTAGGCTATGGGAACGTCGGCCAAGCTGCCTTTGGGTTTCCATACGCGCGTTCCAGGTTTATTTTTGCTTCCCCATCGCTGCCTTTCGATGTGAGCAACCCGGCTTTCCAGCCTCCACCGTTCTCAACGACCATCGATTCAAGCGTGTTTCAACTGACTGCCGTTGATCCGAACCTGAGTCTCCCGTTTACCATGCAATGGAATATTGCCATTCAGCGGGATTTTGGAGCTAAACAAACGCTGACAGCAACTTACGTGGGTTCAGACGCCAGACAATTACTGCGGCAGGACATATTTCGTCCTCTGTTTCTGAAATTCGGTAGCAACGCACCCGTTCTCACAACAAGGAACGCCGGGTACTCGCACTACAACGCTTTACAGATACAGTTCCAGCGAAGAATGTCGCAGGGGCTGCAGGCGCTGGTGTCGTACAGCCTCGCAAAATCGAGAGACCTTGGTTCCACTGATGCCAACGGTCTTGTCGCAGCGCGTATAAGCGACATAGTGCTCCCACCGTTGACGCCCTCGGACTTCGACATTCGTCACTCGCTCGCTGGCGCGGTCTCCTACGAGATACCGACACCTTCTTGGGGCCGGGCAGGCAAAGCCATTTTGGGAGGCTGGGCCGTCGATGGACTTGTGCGCGCGACTTCTGCGCCACCGATCAACATATTCCTCCGCGGAATCTCACCCGTTCTTGGCCGCTATACCGCTCAGGCTGACATCGTGGCCGGTCAACCCTACTGGATTGCTGACCCCACACAACCGAGTGGTCAAGCGTTGAATCCGGCTGCTTTCGCCTCACCATCGGTTGGGCAGACGGGGAACTTCCCCAGAAACGGGTTGCGTAGTCCATACTCGCTCAACCAGACCGATCTCGCGCTGCGCCGCCAGTTTAGCCTCACTGAACGCGTCAAGCTCGATTTGCGCGCAGAATACTTCAATGTATTCAACCATCCGATGTTTGGAAGTCCAGGATCGCAATGTAATCCGGATAGCCTCTGGGGCAGCCCGGGCGGCACGGTACGTTCGGCTTTCGGCAAGGTGTGCCCTGGCACGTCCACAACGAACATCGATGTAAGCCTCGGCTTTGGCGGGCAGCAGAGCGCACTGTACGCGGTTGGCGGCCCCCGGTCGGCACAGTTCACGGCCAAGCTGCATTTCTAAAAGTGCGCACACTAAAGTCCTCTTTAATTTCTTGTGCCTGGCAAACTTCCTGATTAGTTCATGCTTTCACGCACGTCAACCAGCACTTGATCGAATGTGTCGATGCGTATCAGGCCACTACGTGGGTACTCGAGATCGAGAACAACATAAACGGAAATGACCGTGATGAATGCGAAGGCGATCGTGTGCAACACACTGCGGTTCTTGCTGGCTGCCATGCCGTGTCCTGCCAGAACGGAACAAATCAGAGCCAGAACAAACAAAAGCACGTAGATGATCGACGGAGGATGCATTCTGGTCCCCATCATTCGCGTGGCTGTAATGTCGATCATTTCATTCAACGCCGGGAGGAGTAGCTTGCCCGCCTCAGTATGAGCACCTGGTTTGGCCGAGGCCGCCACGGACTGAGCCCAGATCGCTTTCTGCAGTTTTTCGGAGCGGGAAAGTTCCAGGTTAACGGCTGCAGCATCTGAAAACTGCCGGTAAATTGCCAGTCGAGAATCCACATAGCCTCGGAATTGATCACGCACGGCGGGCTGCGTTTCAAGAGGTAAGAGATCGACTCGCAAGTAAGCTGTGCCAATCGCGTTAGCCTCCTCCACAATCAACTGCCTACGCGCATCATAGCGACCAGCAGCGCCCGAAAAAGAGAATGCTAAAAGGAGACCGTATAGGCCGAACATAGCTCCTTCCACCGCGCCTAAACCGGACATGGCTCCCTGCGGATCAGTCGCGAGCCTACGTGCTCCCAGATAGCGACCGAATTCGAGACAGACCAACATGCCGATCAGCAGAGTGACGGCTATGGGCCAAGCGGCGATCTCTCGATCCATGGAATTACGTTCCCCTTATCATATCCCCAGCAGATGACCCGCTTTTTGACAGATCGAGCACAGCTTTGGTGTGAGATCTCACAACTGACCAAGCACGGTGAATACCAAGCGCACCTTTTCATCGCTAGGCGCTAAGCGTTTGCAACTCTTTCAAATTGCGCAGTCGAGCTGAACAGATCAGGCAAGACGTGGTGATCCTTTTCGCCCGAAATTTCGGAGTGCACCCGATATGTCGGAGCCGGGGCGGCGTCGTTCATGAGTCTTCGAATGACGACAATTTAGCGAGGCTTCGGATATGCGACGCTCGAAAAGATTTGTGCTGGAAGCGGGCGGCCTAAGATTTCTAAGCTCGGCGGCACAACCGACGATGTGCAATTAATCAGAAAGCCTCACCAACTCCTAGGCCGAACGTGTGACCGTCCCTGCCCTGCGCGATGTCCGCTCGAAGGTTCAGGTGGTATTTTTTACTAAGCTGAAATCGCAAACCCGCGCCCCCGGCCGGTAGGAACTGACTAGTCTGCGCTTTCTGCAACAATTGCTCACCACCAGGAATCGCTCCACCCACACCGCCGAATGCCACCAAACCAAAACGCTTTGGCAAAACCAAACGGTACTCGACTTGTGTTGTGAGCATATAGCGAGTGAAGTATCGCCCGGCTGCATATCCCCGCAATTCGTTGCTGGTCCCGTATATACAATTACCGTAAAACGGGGGCGTCCCACCGGTCGCGCAGAAGGCGGCGTCATAGGCGATGACCTGATTCTTGCTCAAGCTCCAATACTTGTCGAACTCGGTTTTGTACGATTGGAAAGAATATTTGCTACCTAGTGATTGGGAAAAAAAATCTGATGTGAATGTGAAATAAGTTCCGCTAACCGGATAGAAGTGGTTCGGACGGGTATCACGGTTCAGCTTCATGCCAATAGCCGTGAGGTTCGTGTGGAGTCCGACCTCCGGAGGGATCGGGACCGTGCTGATACTGCCTGGAGCCACTGTAATAAACGAACGTCCAGTTACAAATCGGGGACCCAGGAAGAATTTCCATCCAAGGCGGCGTAAGACTTCGCCCAGAAATCCGCTCCCACTTTGCACTAGAGGCAGCTTAAGATTCGCTGCGATTCCGGTCCCGTATATGTCGTACTGTATGTTCCCATGTATATAACCGGTGGTGACTTGATATGTATTCTCCTTGAGAAAGAGCTGTCCTCCCACGACGAAGCCTCGGCTGCCGTTGTTTGTGATGAGACCGGCGACCCCGATCGTGGAAGGCGGCGAAATCTTGTCGTTCGCACTAATGGGAAAGATATAGGCCACTACAGGCACGATTCCGGAACCGATAGCGGGGCTTGAAATCGGAAGAGGCACCGCTACAAACGAGCCGTCTCCACCCAACTTCTTCTTTTTTTTGGGCGTTGTGTCTTCTTGAGAAGAATCCTTAGATGACGATTGTGCGACTGGTACCTCAGACGCATGCTCTTCAAATCCCTGAGGGTCAGATTGATTCGCTTTCTGTCCAAACATAGGTGGAGCGCACATGCTAATCAAAAGCAGAGCGCTTGCGCGCAATGAACTCACCATTAGATTCCTTCCTTCCAGAATGCGAATCGCTGCATGACCAGCTTTGCACTTCCGTTCAGGTCCGCAGCGGATCGATTCCGCAATGCTACGGATCCAACTGCCTTCACCTTTCACCACAGCGATTGCTCAAAATACGTTTCGGGCGTGCTGTATCAGATCCAGACCTTTTGTCTCGCTGACGGTATGGAACTCAACGACTGGCGCCTCATCTCCGAGGTCCATGAGAACAAGCAGACGTTTGTAGTGCTCCGAGCGCAGGTGGCGCATCAAGTCGTCTTCGCTTTCCCATTGTGCTTCGTAGCAGAAAGAATGCGGTTGGCCGGCTTCCTGAAGAATTCGAGGATTTGTACATCCCGATTCCACCTGGGTCGGCCCAATCCAAGCCGCTAAGGCACGCCGCACTTCTTCAACCCTTGCCGGATGAACTACGATACGCAAGCTCTCGATAATCAAATTCGTTTACCTGGACGAGCACCCGCTTGTCGGACTATGGCTGCCTGCACGAGTTCGTCTGGCTGAAGATGGGAGCAAGCACTCTTCCAAATGGAAAGAAGCTCTGATAAGCACATATGGCTTGGAACGACAGTATGCTGCGCAATCTGGCCAGTAGTAGTGAGTCTCCGAGAAAATGCCACTCGTCCGACATTTCGGGCGAACTCCGAAATGTCGGATGGCTATTTGCGTCGTTCGATGCCCAGTTTTTGCATCCGGGATTCGAGCGTAGTTGGCTTCAGAGCCAATATCTGAGCAGCGCCGCCTTCACCGCGGACGCGCCAGCCAACCATTTCCATAATGCGAAGTATGTGGTTTCGCTCGACGTCTTCAAACGTCTGAGCGTGAACAAGAGTTCCGTCTGTGTCCATAGGCGGCAAGTCAGCCCGGAACACTGTGCTCGTGTTGGTAATTAAGAATCGTTCGATGACATTGCGCAGCTCGCGCACATTTCCGGGCCAGTAGTAATTCGTAAAGGCTTCCATCGTGGAACGTTGAATGGTCTCGATGGAACGTCCCATTCGCTGGCTAAGATCGTTCACAAAATGCCAAACCAATGGCGGAATATCTTCCCGCCTCTCACGCAACGGCGGAATAGTGATTGGGAAGACATTTAGACGGTAAAACAGATCCTCACGGAATTTGCCTTCGCGAACCGCCGCTTGCAAGTTACGACTAGTGGCGGCAATCACCCGCACGTCTACTTTGATTGTCTTAGGCCCACCGAGCCTCTCGAATTCCCCTTCTTGAAGAACCCTCAGCAGTTTGGATTGCAGTTCGATTGGCAGCTCCCCGATTTCATCCAGAAGAATCGTGGAGCCATGGGCTAGCTCAAAGCGACCGATCTCCCTGGTCAGTGCACCAGTGAATGCTCCCTTTTCACGTCCAAACAGTTCGCTCTCGACCAGGCTGCCAGGTAACGCAGCGCAATTCACTTTCACCATAACGCGCCCTTTACGGCGACTGTGCTCGTGAATAGTGCGGGCAACTAGCTCTTTGCCAGTCCCGGTTTCGCCGAGTACGAGTACATTCGAATCAGTCGCTGCGACCTGTTCTGCAAGCCTGAGGACACGCCTGAGGCTCTCACTATTGCCAATCACTTCATTGTGATGATGCTCTAGTGTTACTTCTTCGCGCAGGCAGACGTTTTCTTTCTCCAGTTGCTGCTTGAGCTGTTCGATTTCCCAGTTGGCCCGTCGCAGGTCCTGTTGGGCGCGCGCTCCGGCGAGCGCGTTGCAGAAAACCTCCGCGACCAAACCGAGCCGTTCCAGTAAGATTGGCGGCCAGTCGCGCTCTGCACGCATCGACCCAAAGGTCAGAATCTTTCCGGTCGATAATAGTAGAAAACTGAGGTTTGAATCGGGCCCATACCTGCGGAGTGTTTCCTTGTCTTTTGCTGCCTCGTCCGGCAAATCGTCAATGCCTGCAAAACTCAAACGTTGTCCGCGAAGCAGGACTCTCGAGCACCACGGAAAGTTTTGCGGAGATAAAGGTTGCGGAGTGTCTTCGATTCCCGCTGCAGCCCAAGAATGCGTGACAATTCCGCCATTGCCATCACGGGACATTTCAAATAGGGTGCTGCGGTCCAAGCCGAGCGATTCACATATTCGTTTCTGAGTTTCTCTGATCTGATCATCAACTTTGTTCGGCTCAAGATTGAGAAATGTCCCTGAAATGTCCGCCAGAATCGTTTCCGGAATCAAGTTTTCGACCGCTCTGCCAATCGGTTTGTGCGGGCCAAATCCAAACATCTTCTCCTTTTGGCCATTCACAAGATCTATGTCATGAGATACGGCTTCTAATAACCAGGCAGGATCGACATTCCGGAATACGTCGTGCTCGATCCGGTTGGTACCAGGCGAATGGTCGCAGAGGACTTTGGCGAATTCACGAGGCGACGATGAATAATAGGAAGGTATACATATGCGTTCTGGCTGGGTCTTTAAGTCCATTAGTTCTCCGGTAATGGCATTCTGCGATGCTGCGCAGAGTAAGGGTCCCCAATTTGGGTCTGGATAACACCTGTCAGTTTTTACAGAGCAGCTCCGTGCAGCAGTTTTTGCCCTTAGCAACCAACTCTGTAAAGGCGTAGCGAAATCCTGACTGCGGAAATTTAAAGCTCAATTCCAACGTTAAGTAGAATACGTACGAGATTTCGGAGGGACTCCGAAGTGTCGGATGTATCCCATTCAAAAGTAGTTCTAAACTCGACCAACAAACTTGTTTTCAGTTAATTGGGCACCTCTGCGGTTCGCCTGGATGGTGCGTCACTTGCACCGTCACGTTCCATGGCGTTTCAATGAGAATCCTCAAGCTTTTGGCTCCGTGTCTGTTGCTGACACCTTTTGTTGCGCGAGCTCAAAACTTGCCAGCTTTTGGGGTCCATCTGAAGACATTTGAAAAAATCAGCTTTTTGGAATACGACGTGACTCTTGCGGCTGAAATTGTCGCATCCTTTTCAGTCAAGACCTCCGCGGAGTGTGAAGAGCCGAAGATTTTTTCCTTTCGTGCGACGGATTCAAGATTAGTGAACTCCGAACCTTTATTAATGACCTCTGAGCCGAGCACACTACAGCGGCAAACGACCAATTGCAGAAGAAATAGACGAGTTTCCCAACCGGTGCCCGCTGTGGTTTCGCTGCCAATGTCTTTATGCCGGCTAGAAGTCCCGGCCGACGGGTTGGGCGGATGCATCTCCGCACCTAATTTATTGCTTCCTGTGTGGAGGACTAGTGGCAGCTCTAGTTCCGCGCATCCTGTTCTTGCGGCGCAGAATCCGCGCGTACGGTTTAATTGGCGGCCAGCACTGTGGCAATCCTTCGAGTTCCTTGTCATGGAGCACGCGTTCCGCCTA
>Ga0193728_1001411_pt1 | contig 12202 bp, 8 predicted proteins | sample U1c1metaG_FD_143037 | JGI IMG/M metagenome (GOLD analysis project Ga0193728, IMG submission 143037) | Soil microbial communities from a riparian zone of the East river system, Colorado, United States - U1c1 | ecosystem: Environmental > Terrestrial > Soil > Riparian zone | place: USA: East River...
CCCGCGTGCGGCGATGCCGGTGATGGAGGGCAAGTGCTGCCTGTTCAAGGAGTTCGCGGAGGTCGACGCATTCCCGATCTGCCTCGACACGACGGATACGGATGAGATCGTCAAGGCGGTCAAGCTGATCGCGCCGGGCTTCGGCGGGATCAACCTCGAGGACATCTCGGCGCCGCGCTGCTTTGAGATCGAGGATCGCCTGAAGGAGGAGCTCGATATCCCGGTCTTCCACGACGACCAGCACGGCACGGCGGTCGTCGTGATGGCGGCGCTGCTCAACGCGGTCAAGCTGACGGGCAAGCGCTTGGAGGATCTGAACGTGCTGATCATCGGCCTCGGCGCGGCGGGGATCGCAGTGACGAAGATCCTGCTCGCGGGCGGCGTGAGGAAAATCATCGGCGCGGACTCAAAGGGCGCGCTACACGTCGAGCGCGAGGACTACCTCGACGGCTCGATGAACGCGACGAAGCGCTGGTTCGCGGAGGCGACGAACCCGGAGCGACGCGCAGGCACGCCGGCGGACGTGCTCGACGGCGAGGATCTGCTGATCGGCCTCTCGGGGGCGCGCGTGCTCGCGCCGGAGGCGCTCGCGCGGATGAACAAGGACGGGATGGTCTTCGCGATGGCGAACCCGAACCCGGAGGTCAGCCCGGAGGAGGCGGCCGAGTACGTGCGGATCGTCGCGACGGGCCGCTCGGACTATCCGAACCAGATCAACAACGTGCTGTGCTTCCCGGGGATCTTCCGCGGCGCGCTCGACGTGCGCGCCCCGACGATCACGGAGCAAATGAAGATGGCGGCGGCGCACGCGATCGCGGAGACGGTCGACGAGTCGGAACTGCGCGAGGACTACATCATCCCGTCGGTCTTCAACCGCGAGGTCGCGCCGGCGGTGGCAAAGGCGGTTGCCGACGAGGCGCGCGCGACGGGTATGGCACGCGCCGGCAACGAGCTCGGCTTCGCACAGGGCGACACGCTGACGGGGAGCTCGGCGAACTAAAAGATCCGCCGGGCGTAACGGCGCGTATGAGAGGGTAGGACGATGGACGGCATGCGCGTGACAGTGACGGGAGCGACTGGCCTGATCGGGCCGCACGTGATCGGCGCGCTGCAACGGGGTGGCGCGCAGGTCAGCGTGCTCTCGCGCGATGCCGGGCGCGCGCGCAAACGACTCGGCAACGCAGGGCTCGCGCCGGTCGAAGCTTTCGACTGGGACCTGCTCGGCGAGCCGGCGCCGGCAGAGGCGCTCGACGGGCGCGACGCGGTCGTGCATTTGGCCGGTGAGAACGTCGCGCAGCGCTGGAGCGCGAGCGCGAAGCAGGCGATCCGCGAGAGCCGCGTGACGGGCACGCGCAACCTGCTTGCGGGCATCGAGCGTGCCGCGGCGCGCCCGCGCGCATTGGTCAGCTCGTCAGCGATCGGCTACTACGGCGCGCACGGCGAAGAGCCGCTCGATGAGGACGCGCCGCCGGGCAGCGACTTCCTCGCGGAGATCTGCGTCGAGTGGGAGCGTGAGGCAAATAAGGCGGCGGAGCTCGGCATGCGCGTCGTTTGCGTGCGCACGGGCGTCGTGCTCGACAAGAACGGTGGCGCGCTCGAGAAGATGCTGCCGCCGTTTCGCCTCGGCGTCGGCGGCCCGGTCGCGGGCGGGCGCCAGTTCATCTCATGGATCCATCGCGACGACGTCGTCGGGATGATCGTCGCGGCGCTGGCCGACGAGCGCTGGAGCGGTCCGGTCAACGCGACGGCGCCGGCGCCGCTGAGCAACCGCGACTTCTCGCGCGCGCTCGGACGCGCGCTGAAACGCCCGGCGCTGCTGCCGGTCCCTGCTGTAGCGCTGCAACTGCTCTATGGCGAGATGGCGGAGATCGTCACGCAGGGCGCACGCGTCGTGCCGGCGAAGCCGCTCGTGCTCGGCTATGAGTTTGCGCACGCGCAGCTCGATGAGGCGCTCAACTCGGCACTCGGTCAGTGACCGACCGGTCAGCTGCGTTTGTGGCGCCGGCACGGTCGGCGTCGCTCTCGATTTCAGGCCTGCGCGCCTGCGCGCGGCGGTTGTCGGTCTCGATGATCACGCGACACGGGCGCTTGCTCAGCAGGTAGGCGGCGGTCGGACCGATCCCCTGCTCGCCGGCGGGAGCGTGGATCGCAGACCAATAGATCACGTCGGCGCCGACACGCTCGGCTTCCTCGACGAGCGCGGCGCCGGGATGGCGCGTGCGGATCAGCGCGGTATGGATCTTGATGCCGGCGCGGCGCGCCTGGATGCGCGCGCTCTCGAGCACGGAGCGCCCGTGCGCCTCCTCTTGCTTGAGCCCTGACTCGAGCGAGAGCTGCGACGGCACGGGCAGCACGAAGATCGCATAGACGGCGCCTTGCTCGCCGATCAGCTTGGAGGCGCTGTGCAAGGCGCTCGCGCTGACGTCGGCGCCGAAGATCGGGACGAGCGCGGTGCGGTAGTCGAACTCGGCGAAGTCGGGCGGACGCTGCGGGCGCTCGATCTTGTAGGAGGCGCGCAAGCGCATGCCGTTGCGCTTGCGATAGGCGTAGTAGCCGCCCATCCCGAGCACCATCCAGGGGATGCCGATCGTGCGCGCCTCGGGGTGCAACGCGACGACGGCGCACCAGGCGCCGAACGTGCCGATCGCACCGAGCACTGCGGTGAGCGGGATTTGACGACCACGGAGCTTCACGTTCCACGGCATCCGGTAGGGCCGTTCGCGATCGGGCTGCTTCAAGCGCAGCGCGATCACGGAGACGTGCGCGGTTGTGAAGGAGAGCATCGCGCCGAACGAGTAGAGGTTGCCGAGCAGCGTCGTTTCGCCGGGCAGGATCAGCATGCCGGCGAGCAGCGAGAAGACGACGATCGTGAACCACGGGGTACGGAACTTCGCGTGCAGGCTGGAGAAGAGGCTTGGCAGCTGGCGGTGCTCTGACAGCGACCACGAGAGCCGCGAGATACCGATCAGCCCGGCATTCGTCGCGATGAAGAGGATCGTCGCGGCGAGCACGCCGACGTAGTCCTTGGCGACGGTCAGGACGGTGCCGCGCAGGCCGAGCCGCGAGACGATCCCGAGCACGGGGTCGTTTTCGAACTTGCCGCCGAGCGCGGTCGCGTAGCCGGCGTGCGGGTAGCTATGCGAGAGCGCGGCGCTGAAGCCGGCGCCGTGGTGGATCACGGGGAGCGCGGAGAGCGCGACGACGGAGATGCCGGCGTAGACGCCGAGCACGGCGATCAGCACGTAGTTGACGGCCTTGGGGATGTCATGGCCGGGGTGCTTGGCCTCCTCGGCCATGTTCGAGACGGTCTCGATGCCGGTGTAGGCGACCATCGCGACAGACAGTGCGAAGACGAGCTGCGTCCAGCTTGGGGCGAGGCCGAGATGAACCTGACTGACGAGCAAATGCGGCTTGAGCACGAGCACGAAGCCGAGCGCGACGAGCAGCACCTGCGTGCAGAGGTCGGCGAGCGCAAGGAAGATATTCAGCTTCGCGGACTCGCCGAGGCCGCGGATGTTCAATCCGGCAAGCAGCGCGATCGTGACGAGGCCGCCGATGATGTCGCCGGGGTTGTGCGTGAGCGCGGGAAAGAACGCGCCGAGGTAGTGCGGCACGAAGAACGCGGAGATCGCGATCGTGATGATGTAGTCGAGGCTCAGCGCCCAGCCGGCGAAGAACGAGACGACATCGTTGAAGGCGTGGCGCGCGAACGAGGAAGAGCCGCCGGCCTCGGGGAACATCGCGGCGCCCTCGGCGTAGGTCTTCGCGGTGAGCACGAACAGCCCACCGGCGAACAGAAAGACGATCGGCGTGAGCCCGAGCGCGTGCGCGGCGACGAGCCCGAGCGCGTAGTAGATCGAGGAGCCGACGTTGCCGTAGGCGGTCGCGAACAGGCCGGGAACACCGACGGAACGACGCAATCCATGCTCAGAGAGGCGAGCCATCTAGCGCCGTCCTGCGGGCGTGCGCACTATCGCGGGAGCGGCGATCTCCACGCGTGTGACGTTAGGCTCGAGCGCATCACGCGCGCATCACGAATTGCCACGCGCGCGTGCAGATTTCATAAAGATTGGGCCGCTTTCGCGGCCTTCCTGGGTCGCGCGTGGCGGCGGCAGGGCGATCTCGCGACGGTCAGGCGGCGAAGCGATAGCCGACGCCGGGATCGGTGCGGATCAACCGTCCGTCGGGGTCGGCGGCGCGCAGCTTGCGGCGCAGGTTGGCGACGTGCGTGCGCAGCACGGTCGTCGCGTCGGCGTACTGCGGACCCCACACCTGGCTGAGCAATTGCGTGTGCGTCATCAGCATGCCGCGGTTGAGCAGCAGCACGCGCAGCAGCGAGAACTCGATCGGCGTGAGGTGCAGCTCGTGATCGTCGATGTAGACGGCCCGCGCGGCGAGGTCGATCGTCAGGCGGTCGAGCTGCACGCGCGGCTCGCCGGCGTCACGCCCGGCCCGGCGCAGCGCGGCCTGCACGCGTGCGACGAGCTCGCCTCGTCCGAACGGCTTGGTCACGTAGTCGTCGGCGCCGGCGTGCAGTGCCTCGATCTTCTTGCGCTCGTCGTGGATCGCGGAGAGCACGAGGATCGGCATCTCGCTCCACTCGCGCAAGCGCCGGCACAGCTCGATGCCATCGTGGTCTCCCAGCATCAGATCGACGATCGCCAGGCGCGGGCGCCGCACGGCGGCGGCGTCGAGCGCCTGATCGGCGCTCGCGGCGCTGAGCACGTCATAACCGGCATCGCGCAGCAGCAGGCCGACGGTGCGGCGAATGTGCGGGTCGTCATCGCAGACGAGAATCAGCTCGCCTGCCATCGCGCCGCCTCCCGCTCTTCAGCTCAGGCCGGGACCGCAGCGCGCTCACGAGGGCGCACAGGCGGGTTCTCGGTCTCGATGATCACGCGGCAGGGCCGCTTGCTAAGCAGATAGACGGCGGTCGGGCCGAGCCGCTGGTCGCCGGTCGAAGCATGGATCGTCGACCAGTAGATCACGTCGGCGTCGACGCGCTTGGCCTCTTCGACGAGCGCCGCGCCGGGGTTGCGGGTGCGGATCAGGCCGGTGTGGATCTTGATCCCGGCGCGGCGCGCCTGGATCCGCGCGCTCTCGAGCACGGAGCGCCCATGCGCCTCCTCCAGCTCGAGCCCGGCGTCGAGCGAGAGCTGGCTCGGCACGGGCAGCACGTAGACGACGTAGACGACGCCGGCTTCACCGATCAGCTTGGCGGCGTGGCCGAGCACGCTCGCGCCGATGTCCTTGCCGAAGATCGGCACGAGCGCGGTGCGGTAGTCGAACTCGGCGAAGTCGGGTGGGCGCTCGGGGCGCGGCGCCTTGACGGTCGTGCGCAGGTCGAGCCCCTGCTGTTTGCGGAAGCTGACGTACAGCAACATGCCGAAGCCGAGCCAGAACACGCCGGCGGCGGCGACGGCGAGGTGCAGCGCGGTGACGACGACGAAGGCGAGGCCGGTGCCGAGGATCCCGAGCAGCGCGAAGACGGGCAGCGGGCGCCCGGCGATCGTGATCGTGCCGGGCCCGCGATAAGGGCGCGGTCGGTCGGGCTCCTTGATCCGCAGCCGGATCACGGACAGGTGCGCGATTGTGAACGAGAGCATCGCGCCGAACGCGTACATGTTGCCGAGGAATTCGGCCTGGCCGGGGATGATCGTCAGGCAGGCGACGCCGCCGAACAGCAGGATCCCGATCCACGGCGTCGAGAAGCGCGGGTGCAGGCGGCTGAGGCGGTCGGGGACCTGGCGGTGCAGGCCCATCGAGTAGACGAGGCGCGAGGCGCCGATGATCCCGGCGTTGGCGGCGATGAACAGGATCGTCGCGGCGAGCAGGCCGACGTAGATCTCACCGGCGCCTTGCAGCGCGCCGAGGTGCAGGTGCTTGACGATCCCGAGCACGGGGTCGCCGGCGAAGCCGCCCTTGTCCTCGGCGGTGCCGAGCAGCGTCGTGTACTTGCCGTCGGCGCCTTTGTGCACGGGCAGCGCGGAGAGCGCGACCATCGGCAGGGCAGCGTAGATCGCGAACACTGCGAGCACGACGAACTTGATCGCGCGCGGGACGGTCTTCGTCTCATCGCGCGCCTCCTCGGCCATGTTCGAGATCGTCTCGATCCCGGTATAGGCGATCATCCCGATCGGAATCGCGATGAGGAAGTCTTTCCAGCTCGGCGCGATGCCGAGGTGCACGTTGTGGATCAGCACGTCCGGCGAGAGCACGAGCACGATGCCGACGATCACGAGCAGCAGTTGCGTTGCGAGGTCGGTGATCGCGAGCACGATGTTCAGCCCGGCGGCCTCTTTGACGCCGACGACGTTGACGAGCGAGAGCACGGCGACGACGGCGATGCCGAAGACGATGTCGCCGGGGCCGTGTTCGAGCGCGGGCCAGAACAGCCCGCCGATGTAGTGCGGCACGAAGAACGCGGAGATCGCGATCGTGATCGTGTAGTTGAGCATCTGCGCCCACGCGGCGAAGAACGACCACAGCTCGTTGAAGGCGTGGCGCGCGAAGGAGGAGGAGCCGCCGGCCTCGGGGTACATCGCGGTCGCCTCGGCGTACGTCGCGGCGGTCAAGTAGAAGATCACGCCGGTGATCAGGAAGACGATCGGCGTCAGGCCGAGCGCGTAGGAGGCGACGAGCCCGAGCGCGTAGTAGATCGAGGAGCCGACGTTGCCGTAGGCGGTCGAGAAGAGCGCGCTCGTGCCGAGCACGCGTCGCAGCCCGTGTTGCGTCAGACGCGCCATCCGCGCAGCGTATAGAGCAGATCGCCGACGTACGGAGATCGCGCGCGGTCTGGACGCCTAGTGCCGGCAGCGCTCAGGCGATGGTGCAGGCGTCGAGCTGCGCCGATCACGGCGATGCCGCGACGACGCCATTTCGCAGGCCGGAATCCATGCAAAATCCCGTGCACTGCAGCAGGCCAGGCAGGAACCCACCGTATGATCCCGACGATCCGGGGGCAGGTGTCGCCGGGCATGCTCCTCATGGATACCTCGCGCCGCGGAAATTACGACTCTGGAGAGGACTTCGTCCTCGAATACGGAGAGCTGCGCTTCACGTTCAACGAGGCCGACTTCTCGGAGCGCTGCGAGCAGGCGGCGATCAAGGTCGGCTTCGTTGGCGGGCGCCTCGGCGAGGAGGAGCTCGAAGACCTCGTCAACCTCGCGGTCAACGGCGAGATCGCAGATCCGGCGTCAGCGCTCGGCCAGCACGTCAATGACTGCTGGCCGGAGCTCGTCGGGCCGGCGGAGCGCTCGCTCGTGCACTGGTTGCGCCGCCTCGTTTTCCGCGGCGCATGGCTCGACCAGCGCGTCAACGAGGGCGAGTTGAGCGTCGCGTTCGACGAAGAGACGGGCAGCTTCGCTTACGTGCAGCCGACCGACCCGCTGACGGCGAGCGGCGGCGAACCGATTGAACTCGCCCCCGAGCCCTCGTGGGGCCGCGTGGCGTATCGCGGCTAGCCCGACTCGCCGGACCAGCCTTCCCCCGCTTCCGTAGCTAACCCTCCAGCGCGCTCGCGCGCGCCTGGGTGATCGCCTTCGCGCCGTCGTCACCGACGAGCAGCTCGGGTTTGAGCGTGCCGCTGGCAGCGAGGTCGAGGATCGGCTGCGTGCCGGTCGAGGTCAGCGCGACGTCGAGCGCGATCACGGTGCTCTCGCCGCCAAACGGCTGCGTAGCGGTGGCGATCACGGTCAGCGAGCCGCTGTCGTGCAGGTTGCGCGCCGCAGCGAGCGCCTTGCGCGCCGCGTGCGGGTGCAGCCCGTCGAGACCATCGATCAGCACGACCGCGTGCCCGCCACGCGCGGCGACGCGCTTGGCGGCGTCGATCGCGCGCTCGACAGCTTGGCCTTGTGTGTCGGCCGAGGCGGCGAAGCTCAACGCGACGACGGGCGCGCTCGCGCCGTCCTGCTGCCAGCTTGCGAGCTCCTCCGGGCGCGCGCCGGCGAGCACGAGCGAGAGCTCGAGCTCCTTGCTCGATGCGAGCGCGTCGCGCAGGCCGCGCAGTGTTTCCGTCTTGCCTGCTCGCGCGGCGCCGACGATCAGCACGCGCGAGCCGCGGCCGAACGGCGTGAGCCACTCGATCGCCTGCAGCGTCGGATCCTTCGACTCGAGCGCGAAGCGCTCGGACGGATAGTCGAGGGGCAGGTCCTCGAAGCGCGCGCCGGCCGAGACGGCGTCGGCCGAGTCGCCGTTGATCGTGTCGATGCGAACGAGCGACGGGTAGCGCTCGGAGCGGCGCGGCGTACGCACCGGGCCGGCGACGCGATCGCCGGAAACGAGCTCGCAGCGACGCACCTGCGCGGCGGAGATGTAGACGTCGCGGTCGGAAGGCTCTGGTGGGTCGATGCGCAGGAAGGCTGAGCCATTGCCGAGCACCTCGACGACGCCCTCGGCGAGCTCGCCGCTGTCGCCGTCGTCGGCGCCTTTCGGCGCTTTGCCGCCCCTCCCCCGCGCGTCTGCGCCCTTTGGCGTCTTCCGTGCGGAGTCCTTTGCGTCGGCGTCGTCATCGTTCGCGTCGTCACCCTTCGCGTCGCTGTCCTTCGCGTCGCTGTCCTTGGCACTCGCGCGTTCGGCGCGCGTTCGGCCACGGCGTTTCGGACGCGGAGCCTCGGAGGCCTCATCGGTCTCGTCGCGATCGTCTGCTCCGTCGGACTGCGCCTGCTCACCGTCGTCCGCCTCGCTGCGGCGGCGCGGGCGCGCGGAGGACTCCTCCGGCTCCTCAGCAGCTGCATCGTCCTTCGCGGCCTCCTCAGGCTGTTCGCCGAGGATCCTGTCGATCAGCTCAGCCTTGCGCAACCGCCTGAAGCCATCTAGGCCAAGCTGATCGGCGATCGCGTGCAGGTCGGCCAGGGGGCTTGCCTCGAGCTCTGTGCGCTCAAGCACTGTTGCCATGTTCTCGTCTCCTTGTAGTCGGATGGGTGGTTGGCGTCCCACCGCGTTGGACAGCGGCGGGCACCCGTTACACAATTCAAGCCTAGCGCCTACACCGGGCGGCGAGCGCGATCCGCTTGCACGCAGCGCGCCTGCCGTCGGTCAATCGCCGAGCCGGTCGTGACGCAATTCCTCGGCGAGCGCGAGATCCCTGCCGGGCGTCGAGCTGCCGGCGAGCGCATCACGGACTATGAGGAAGTCGCGAGCGGCTGCGACGTCGTGGACACGGAAGATGTGCGCGCCGGCGTCGAGGCCATGCGCGAGCGCGGCAAGCGTCCCGGCCAGACGCTCGCGCGGAGCGCGGCCGGTCAGCGCGCCGACGAAATCCTTGCGCGAGACGGCCATCAGCAGCGGCCGTGAGAGCTCGTGCAGGCGCTCGACTTCGGCGAGCAGGCGGATCGTCTGCGCAGGGGTCTTCGCGAAGTCCGGGCCCGGGTCGACGATCAGTTGCTCGCGCGCGACGCCGGCGGCGGTCGCGACGGCGATGCGCTCGCGCAGGAACGCGATCACTTCGCCGGTGATGTCGCCGTAGAGCTCAGGATCCTGCAGGCGTTCGCGCGGTGCCGCGCGGGTATGCATCACGACGAGCGCAGCGCCAGTCGCAGCGCACACGTCGGCGAGCGTTGGATCCCGCAGCCCGCTGACGTCGTTGACGATGCTCGCGCCGGCGCCGATCGCTGCCTGCGCGACGGCCGGCTTGTACGTATCGACAGAGACGACCGCCCCTAGCGCGCCGCAGACGCGCTCGATCAGCGGTACGACGCGCTCAATCTCCCGCTCGACGGCAACCGCCGGGCGACCGGTGCTCGCTGACTCGCCGCCGATGTCAATAATCTCGGCGCCAGCCGCGAGCAGCTCCTGCGCGAGCGCGACCTGAGCGTCGATCGTGCGGTGCCTACCGCCATCGCTGAACGAGTCCGGCGAGGCGTTGACAATCCCCATCAACAGCGGTCGCGCACCGAGCTCGAGCGTGTGCGCGCCAGCCTTCAGCGAGTACGTCGGAGCGCTCACGCTCGTCCTCGCTCGATGCGCGCGACGGCGGGCGAGCGCTCGCTCACGACGCTTGCAGGCCCTCGGCGAGCGCCTCGGCGCGGAAGCGCTCAATCTCCTCATGCATGCGGTTCGCGTCCCAGCCGAGCTCGCCGGCGAGCACGTCGGCGACACGCGCGACCGGGCCATCAGGCGCTCCTGCAGAAAGCTCGCGCGCCGCGAGCAGCCCGAGACGCGTACGTCGCAGCAGCACGTCGCCGATGCTGCGCGCCTGCTCGTGGCGAGCGGCGAGCGTGATCTCGGCGAGCAGGTCAGGCAGGCCCGGCACGATCGGCTGCGCGAGCTCGCCGCGCTCAGCGGCGAGCGCGAGCACCTCGTGCGCAGCGTGGCCGTAGCGCGCAGCGAGCGGCGCGTAGGACTCCTGCGGAACGCCCTCGACGCGTGGCAGCTCATCGACCGAGATCGCCTGCCCGAGCGGGATCTCATGCGTGCGACAGGGCGCGTCGCGCGCGTCGCGCTCGACGAGCCGATCGACGGTCATCTTTGCCATCCGCCGCCACGTCGTCAGCTTGCCGCCGGTGATCGTGATCATCCCGGAGGAGGTCTCATACAGCTCGGCCTTGCGCGAGATGTCGACCGACTTCTTCGGATCGCCAGTCGAGATCAACGGGCGCACGCCGGCGAAGGCGCCGGTCAAGTCACCGGCGCCGAGCGCTGAGCCGAAGAACTCGTTGACGGCGCTGAGCAGATAGTCGATGTCCTCGCCGGAGGGCTGGATGTGCTCGAGCGAGCCCTCGTAGTCGTTGTCGGTCGTGCCGATCAGCGTGTGGCCGAGCCACGGCAGCGCGAAGATCGAGCGCCCCGAGCCGGCCGGCACGATCGCGCCGCCGACGAGCGGCAGATCGTCGTGGCGCAGCGTGATGTGCGTGCCGCGGCTCGGCCTGATCCGCGGCAGCTCGGCCTCGTCATGCAGCTCCTGTGGGCGCAGCTCATCGGCCCACACGCCGGTCGCGTTGATCACGTTCTCCGCGCGGACGTCGAAGCGCTCGCCGCTCTCGAGGTCGCGCGCGTGCACGCCCTGCGCGCGCCCACCGTGCTCGAGCAGCCCCGTCACCTCGACGCGGTTCGCGCAGATCGCGCCGAAGCGCTCGGCCTCGCCGAGCACCGTCAGCACGAGGCGCACGTCGTCGGTCTGGCAGTCGTAGAACAGGTAGCCGCTCGTCGGCTCGCGCGCGGAGAGTGCCGGCAGCAGCTCTAGCACTTCCTCGCCGGAGATCATCCTGTGGCGCTCGGGGCTCCACGACTCGCCGCCGTCGGCGGCAGGCATCGCGCCCTGCTCGATCGCCGGCTCGGAGACCGAGCGCCGCTCGCCCGCTGCGCGCGCGCGTTTTCCGCGCCGCGTACGCAAGCGGCTGCGGTCGACGGACATCACGTCGTACAGGTTCAGCCCGACGCCGACGAGCCGGTCCGGGTGCGCGCCCTCGAAAGCCGCGACAACGAGCGGCAGCGGGCGCACGAGGTGCGGCGCGAGCGCGACCATCAGCTGGCGCTCGAGCAGCGCCTCGCGGACGAGCCCGAGGTCGAAGTTCTGCAGGTAGCGCAGGCCGCCGTGGACGAGCTTGCTCGAACGACTCGACGTGCCTGAGGCATAGTCGGCGCGCTCGAGCAGCGCGACGCTGTAGCCGCGCGTCGCCGCGTCGAGCGCGACGCCGGCGCCGGTGATCCCGCCGCCGACGACGACGACATCGAACTCATCCTCGCTCAGCGCCGCGAGAGCCTGGCTGCGCTCGATCACGGCCGCAGTCTCTCAGAGGCGCCGCGGCAACCGTCCACTAGCGCACGCTGTGCGGAGCCCTGAGCAGGAGCGCGAGCTTCGTTGCGTGTTTCTGGCGCAGCCCAGCGCGCTCGATCGCGACGAGCGTCATCGTGTAGAAGCCCGGCCGCAGGCCCGTCGCGATGATCGAGAAGCGTTCGCCGGTCAGGCGCCTGGCGCTGAGCTTGCGCGTGATCGAGCGCTTGCACGTCGCCCGGCGATGATGCTTGCGGCACGCGAACCTGCGCATGAAGCTGAGCCTTGCTTCGACCGTTGTGACAAGCGCCGCGCCGGTGCCTTTCGAGACGCGGACGGTGACGGCGCACGCACCGCGACGGCAGCGCGCGGAGCCGACGCGCAACGTCGGCGCGAGCAGCGGCGGCGTCGATCTCGTTTTCACGGCAGTCGGGACGATCGGCGCGGGCAGTGCTGCGGATGGCGGCGCAGCAGCTGCGATGCTCGCAT
>Ga0193728_1001412_pt1 | contig 12200 bp, 3 predicted proteins | sample U1c1metaG_FD_143037 | JGI IMG/M metagenome (GOLD analysis project Ga0193728, IMG submission 143037) | Soil microbial communities from a riparian zone of the East river system, Colorado, United States - U1c1 | ecosystem: Environmental > Terrestrial > Soil > Riparian zone | place: USA: East River...
CGGGCGATTGGCGGGGACGAGCACAGCAGCGGCAGCTGCACCAGCAGTACGGCCGTTTCCTGCACTCCTTGCGTGCAGGCTTCGCTTGGCAACGGAGCCGCAAGCTAACATCAAGACAACTGCAAGACACACTACCGAGCTAACGCCCAACGCAATTTTGCGCATGCAGTTGCTCCCCGGGTTACAGACCTATAGTGATGACGAACTTAAGCCTATCTCTGCAACATAGAGACCAAAGTAAACGCCCCTAAGACGTTTGCTTTCAATAGCCCAAACCTCGACATACCTTAACGGTCTCCGGTCGGTTACACGTAGCTGCCTGTGAAAGGCGATTTGAGTACATCCGATCAATTGCCCGACTGTCTCCCAAAACGATTTCTTGATGCGTGTCAAAAAAACTAACACTGCCTCGCGTGCCTCACCGTGATTTGCGGACACACTCATCACGCATTGAATTTCAGCGCGTTAGCAAGTCCGTTGGAATGGTAACTTTCGATCCCGGCTTGGTGCAATTGTCTGGTTTTGAGCCCGGATGTTCGTCAGCCTGATCTCGCTCGATTTGTAAGCTACTCTAATTAAATGGCTTACGGTAAAACTGAAGGAGAGATACATGGTATAGGAATTGCACTATGGTTGGCAGTTAAGCGTGTGCTCCCCGCCTCACGCGACTAAATCCCAGGAGAACTGATGAACAAGCGTTTTGCCATAGCGGGAATCATTGCTTTCGCATTTCTGTTGCTCAATGTTTCGCCTTCCCTTGCCGATACTATCTCTGTCACTCAACCAGGTGCCACTGATGGATTCGGTTCAACCTATATGCTATCGGCCAATTGTACCGGTAGCGTATGCAACGTAACTCTCACAATTGATTCCACCAACGCAACGAACCCAGATATCAGCGCGGTGGACTTCAAAATAGGCAGTTCCGACACTTTCGGCGGCACAGTTGTTCCTCCCAACGGAACATGGAACACGTCTAGCGGCTCGCTGGGAAACGGTGGCTGTGGAAATAACTCGGGAGGCTTCATTTGCTCCCAGGCAGCCTCAACTTCTAGTTTCGCGGCTACTGGTGGAATTCTGACTTGGTCGTGGACAGGAGTCGATGTAACTGGTGACGTGACCGTTAACCACGTCGGCTACAAGTACGACAACGGCACCGGAACGCTGAACGGAATGATCGTTTCAGACAGCACGTTCGGCAGCGGTGGTGGAGGCACATCGGTTCCTGAGCCAGGCGTACTCCAGCTTCTGGGAGTAGGACTAGCTGGCTTAGGGGTTATGCGTCGTCGCTTGCTCCCTTTGTAAATGTTTCCGTTTAAAACCGAATCGAGGGCGCTCCTTAATTTAAGGGCGCCCTTTTTTTGGCCATATTCGGCTTCAGATACCAGGAACGACGCTCTTTTCGATGGGCTAATCCGTGTAGACTCTCACGTACGCATAATTCGGAAGTGAATCAAATGCCCTTACACCCATAATGGCGCGCATAATTTTTTCCGTTCCTGCAAGAACGATATTATTTTCCCTCTCCATCGTGTCCTTGTTTGCTGGCCTGCTTCAGGCGCAGAGCGCCGTAACAGTACCCAATGCCACGGTGACGCCTGACACACTTCAGGTGTACTCGGAAATGAGCACTTCCAGTACTCCGTCCGGCTCGCTGAAAAAAGGCGATGCGGTCATCGTGGATTTTGAAATCAAAACCACCGAAAAGTGGTGCAGTGTGCGCCTGCCCAAGCAGTCCGCAAAGTTAGGATTCGCGCAGTGTAAGGGCCTCTCTCGGCAACCGCTCAAGTTCGAAGGCGCCGGAACCGGTAGCTCATTCGACCATGGGAAGGACAACTCATCGGCCGTCATTTCATCGCAGGCGTCGCGCCATACCGCCAAGGATCTGGCAGTCACCCCTCCGCCGGTTCGTTCTGCAAACGGTTACGCAGAAATCCAGCGTCAAGTCATCCATGAGGACGTCATCGACATCAACAAACTTGCCGACCTGGAATACGCGGCGAAGAACGGATCGGCCCTGGCCATAACTCGCGCGGCGCAAGGCCACTACGCGGCGGGAAATTTTGAATTATCACGCAACAACCCCGATCAAGCCATTGAGCAGTTTCAAGCCGCGCTGAATTTTGCTTCCAAAGATACCAACCTGCTCCTCGCTAATTTGTTGAGCCTGGCTTACGTACATCTAGTGCGCGGCGAATACGGTGCCGCCCTCGAATATCTCGATCGCGGCCGCAAGATCGCCCCCAACTCCGCAGCCGTAGCGCAGCTCTCCGGTTGGGCTTACTACGCGCTCGATCGCCTGCCCGAAGCAATCACCGAGTGGAAACGATCGCAATCCATTCAACCTAGTCCCGCGGTTGCTCAGGCGTTAGAAAAAATTCAAAGGGATGCCGACGCCGAAAGCGGCTTTCGCGAAGGCCAAACCCGCCACTTCAGCATGCACTACCAGGGAAACGCCACGCCCCAACTAGCTACCGAAATCTTGCGCGCGCTCGAAGATGATTTCCGAAGCCTCGAAACGCAGCTTCGTTTTGCTCCCGCTGAACCCATTGCCGTAATTCTCTACACCCAGGAAACTTTTCGCGACATCACCCGCGCCCCCGGATGGGCCGGCGCACTGAATGATGGGCGACTGCGCATCCCCATCCGCGGCCTGACCTCCATCACCGATGAATTGTCCCGCGTGCTGATGCACGAACTCACACACAGCTTCGTGGTGCAAAAAACGCTTGGTCGCTGTCCTACCTGGCTGAATGAAGGTCTCGCTCAGTACATGGAGGGCCGGCGCAGCGAAACTTCCGCTCGATTCCTTATCGCCTCGTATGACCAGCATTCCTACATCCCGTTGCAGCATCTGGAAGGCTCATGGTCCAGATTTCCCGCGCCAGCCGCGGCTTTTGCCTACGCCTGGGGACTAGCCGCCACCGAATCGATCATCGCCGATTCTGGAATGTATGGACTGGAGCGCTTCTTCGATCATTTCTCCAACGATACCTCTGTCGAGCCGGCCCTGCGCGAAGCTTTTCAAGCTAACTACGCTGACGTCGAACGCAACGCGGTGGACTACCTTCGGCGCACCTACGCCCAGTAAACATCGCAGCAGGACCTGCATGTGTCCCGTCTATCGCCGCTCGAATTGCATGATCTGCGCTGTATCGTTCACTGCTGCCTACAATGAATGCCTGTCGACCCACAAGACTTGCAGTTCCTTCTCAGATACAATCTTCCAGTCACCGTCGAGATTTGCCAGTTGAAGCTGCTCGATTTCCTCACCCGCATAGGTCTTGCCGGACCTAAGACCGGTATCCCATTTCTTCCTGAATTTAACATTGGCAGTCCCGCTTGAAGTGAACTCCAATGTGACATCACCGATCTCGAATGTCCGTACTTCCTTAATAGCATCGAATGCTTTGGATTTGTTGGCTTGAACGAAGTCACGCGGGACTTTATGTCGCAAAAAGTATGTTTCCAGAACCGGCGCATAGCAATCCACTTGGCGCGCCAAATCTTTCCCTTTGAAAGACTCCGTCCATGTGCTCAAAAGCGTGCGAATACCTGATTCAGAAAAATCGTTGGACTGTTCAATCTGGGCTTTTTGAGCTTCGCGCACCAGTCGTTTCTCCGATTGAATCGGCGCCATCGCAAGGCGATTGCTTTTGGGGGCGGTGTTTTCTGCGCGATGGAAATACAAATAACTTCCCGCGGTGAGTGCTACAACTGTTATAGCAGTGGAAATAACTATCCCCCACGGGATGGCTTGTCCTTCTCGCACACCGGGTAATTCGCTCGTCGTTCTTGTTGCCCGGGCGGACTCTGTGTCGCGTTTCAATCGTTGCAGGTCAGTGCGAATGTCGGAGGCATTTTGATAGCGCAACTTTCGGTCTTTTTCCAACGCCTTGTTGACGATGCGCTCTAGTTCCGGCGGTAAGTTAGGATTGGCATGCCTCACTGGGGTCGGCGTTCGATTCAGAATCCCATCATGGATCACTGCAGCGGTGTTCCCGAAGAATGCCATCCGTCCTGTCGCCATCTCATAGAGAACTGCACCAAACGAGAAGAGGTCCGTCCGTGCATCCAATTCTTCGCCGCGTGCCTGTTCCGGCGACATGTAAGCCACTGTACCCATCGTCGTGCCGGGACTCGTAAGAAATTCTTCCGTGGCAACGGTCTGCATGGCAGAAATACCGACACCCCGCCGGCCAGAACCTAGCTTTGCCAAACCGAAATCGAGAATCTTGGCATGACCCCGCTTGGTGACAAAGATGTTCGCCGGCTTAGTGTCGCGGTGGATGATGCCTTCGGCGTGGGCAGCTTCGAGGGCCTCCGCGATTTCAACCCCCCAGTCAATCACTTGCTCAACCGCCAGCGACTTTTCTGCGATACGATGCTTCAGCGTCTCGCCGTCTAGATACTCCATGACGATGAACGCTTGCCCGTCCACCTCGTCAATCTCATGGATGGTGCAAATGTTCGCGTGGTTCAGCGCCGAAGCCGCTTGGCCTTCACGTTGAAAACGGGCGAGCACTTGAGGGTCTCCGGCTACATCATCTGGGAGAAACTTCAGCGCTACAAAGCGATTGAGTTTGAAGTCCTCGGCTTTGTACACAACGCCCATGCCTCCGCCGCCGAGCTTCTCGATGATGCGGTAGTGCGAGATGGTTTGACCAATCATGGGTAGAAGGGGCACCACAATCTTAGTTTCCAACGCCGCTTAGGCTATTCAAGCAATACTCAGCATGGTCGCGTGAACCCAACTGCAGTTGGGGCGCCGCCTCCTTTGGGCCAGAGTCTAGAATTGGCTGACTCCGCGGACGGCGGCGATCCCGAGCCGCTATTGCACAGTGCCTTTCAGGAAGACCGTCTGCGGACTGTTATTAGCGTTGTCGTTTACGACTATCTTCGCCGTTTCCTTCGTGCCGCTTAACGCTGTGGGTGTAAGCGTCACTGTGAAATTGCAAGTGGCGCCCGCCGCAAGAGTATTCGGGCTGATTGGACAGTTGTTCGTCTGAACGAAGTCTGAGGCATTCGTGCCCATCACCTGAATGCTGCCGATGGTGTACGGAACGCTGTCGTTGTTGGTGAGAACGATGGGTGTCGACGTGATCGCCGGCGTGCCGTGAGTGACGCCGCCAAAATCATAGCTACTCGGTGACATATTCAGCGGTGCGATAGTGGGAACGACGCCTGCGGTGCTGGAATACAAGCCCGTGTAACCAGCGCCCGTGTCGCCAAACACCAGATTCGATTCGTAGTTCACAGGCGTGCCGGCAGGCACGGAGCTATCAAGCGGGTTGACCGTCAAACCGGAGTAATTGCCTTTGTCACCGGTCGCAGCGAACGCATTGTAAACCGCTTCACCCCATTGCCAGTTGAAACTTAGCCCAGTCGCACTGGTGGAATAAGCAGCCTGCCAAGTTACATTTTGTATCCCGTTCGGGAATCCGCCCGACGGCACCTGGTACGCAACGCCGTCAAAGAAAGTGTGAATCGTAGCATTTCCATTGACGCTCGATGTGGGGACAAGCGTGGACCATCTGTTATTCGTGGCATCCCACGTCGTGCTCTGGGAAGTGGCCGTTGGGGAGAAAGTGACAACCGCGTTTGGCACTGGCAAATTGTAGTTCGTGCCGCTCGCCGTAAAGCTTATGCTGGCGTTTGTTACGTATAGTTTAACGGTCGCAGTGTTCGGCAGGTTCTTTACGTTAAGCCCGGTGCTGCTGAACCATATGTAGTTGCCGCCGTTGATCGAGGGCAGGCCAGCGTCGTAATGAATTGCGGTGTTACCGCTGGAATTGACGGTGCTGCCTACAATGGACCCATAGAAGTGAGACCCGCCGGAAATGTTGATGGCCGCATTAGGCGCGTAAACAATGGCATAGCTGCCCGTGCCGCCCGATAGTTTGATGGAGCTCGAGCCAGCATAGTAGAACTGTAAATTGCTCGTGATCCCGCTGGGATTCACGATACTGCCGCCGCTGAGGTCCATCACTGGGCTGGAACTATTCAAGGAAGCGCCAGCCAGATTGATTACGACCGAACCTGAATCGACGTAGAGAATGCTGTTCCCGCTCAGTGTAAGACTGTTGATGTTGTAGGTGCCATTGCTCAAGAGGGCAGTGGTTCCGCCGCTGATGGTCAGGTTTCCATACTGCTGCCCAGATGCTAGAAACACGACCTTGGTTCCCATATTGGCGCAGCCCGACACGGTCCCACATGATCCAGCGATATTTTGGTTTACGGTCGGCGGAACCGGGACCGGCGTTGGAGGCAGCGCATAATTGACGGGCGCGGAGAGCGTTTTGAGCCCACCAGTCGCTTGAGCTTTCCCGCTCGTGCTTAGGCCCGTGACAGTCTTGCTGCTGCAACTGCCTGTCCCGCCAGTGGGTGAATATACGGCGCCACTAACTACCGGGTTGCCGTTGAGAGTGACGTTTCCGTTGGTGCCTATGTTCCCGCTGTTTGACGCACCATCGAAGCTGTCCACCGTCCCATTGCCGCTCACGTTGATGCTGCTGCATCCGTTCGCGGTTGCGAAGACCGCATAGGTCGAAAGAGAACCGACGCTGCTAATAGCGCTTGTTCCGGCACCAATAAGGGACAAGGATTGCATACTTCCACTAACATTTTGATTGTTATCTGTGACTGTGAGAAGGGCTGTAGCAATGCCCTGGGCGTTCAATGGAGGTGCGAATTTCACGTTGACGACGCAACTGCCGCCGACGCCGACTGTGTACGGACTGATTGGGCAGGTGTTCGTCTGTGTGAAGTAAACCGAGCTCGTGTTCGGATTCGTGAATCCGATCGCGGCGATCGCTAGCGGCGCGGTAGCAACAGGGGCGTTGAAACACGCAGAACCGGGCAGACCGCTCGGGCCATTGCAAACGGTGATGGTCTGGGCGCCGCTTGTAGTGCCGCCCTGCTGTCCGCCGAACGACAGACCGGCAGGCGCAAACGTCACTATCGGCGCAGGAATTACTGTCTGGGCCAATGTTGTGCTCGTACCGTTGCCGGTGCTGGTTGCGAAGAAATTAGTATCCCCGTTGTAGCAGGCTAGGATTGTGTCGGTACCAACCGGCAGTTTGGGAGTGCTGGTCGAGGCCACGTATGGGGACGTCGAAGACAACGGCACAGTATCAATAGGCATGATAGACCCCAACGTGGAGCAGTTTGTGCCATTCGGTACGTTGTATAAGCCTACCGTACCAGTCGGAACACCAGAGCTGTTCATGCTGCTGTTGCTTACCGTCGCCGTTAATGTCACTACATCTTGCCAATTCGACGGATTTAGTGAGGAAGCGACCGCAGTCGTTGTCGTCGCGGGAATAATGGTGAAAAAGGCAGTAGTGTACGAAACATTGTAGTTCACAAGAGCGCTCGTCGGAGTGAGGATCGCGCTGATGATGTAAGTACCGCCAGGCGTCTCACCAATCGTGCGCGTGTAGCTTGCTACCACGCCGTCGGACGCGACGAACCCGCTGAGGCTTCCTGTCAACGGCGGATCAATACTCCCGTAAACCTTGCCAGCTGGGATGGGCGTGACAGATGCCAGAACCCTCGCAATGCTGTCGCTCACCGTGCCGGTCGTATTGTTGTAGTTGCCCGTCACATCGGTGAATGTCCAAGGATCAGTCGCATACGTACCCGCATTAGTGTGTGTTGTTCCAGTTACGACCAGACCGCTCAAGCTCTCGCCCTTCACCCCTTTGGCCGTGCCCGTTGCCGTATGCGCATTCCCGTCGTAAGTCACACCGTAGGGTGTAACCACAATGACTGCGTTAGCCTTGGCGATGGAGTCATGCGTGGTGCCGCTCGCATTGTTGTAATTCCCGGTTACATCGGTGAATGTCCACGGGTCGACCGGATAGTCCCCTGCGCTCGTGTGCATGGTGCTAGCCAGATTTATCCCAGTGAGGCTTTCACTCTTTACGCCTGTCACCGTTGCCGTCGAGGTATGTGAATAGCTATCGTAAGTCACGTTGTACGGTGTAACCACGATGACTGCGTTGGCCTTAGCAATGGAATCATGCGTCGTGCCGCTCGCATAGTTGTAATTCCCGGTTGTGTCGGTGAACGTCCACGAGTCGACCGCATAGTCTCCCGCACTCGTGTGCGTGGTGCCCGATAGGTTCAACCCGCTTAGGCTCTCGCCCTTCACGCCTGTCGCTGTGCCGGTCGTTGTGTGCGCATTCCCGTCGTAAGTCACACTGTAGGGCGCAACCGAGATCGTCGCGGTCGCCTTCTTGATAACATCACTAACGGTTCCTGTGGCGTTGTTGAAGTTCCCCGTCACATCAGTGAAAGTCCAGGTGTCCGTGGTAGTGCCGGCGTTGGTGTGCGTGGTTCCAGAAAGGTCTAGACCACTCAAGGTCTCGCCCTTCACGCCTGTCGCTGTGCCGGTCGCCGTATGCGCATTCCCGTCGTAAGTCACACTGTAGGGTGTAACCGAGATCGTCGCCGTCGCCTTCTTGATGACATCACTGACGGTTCCTGTGGCACCGTTGTAGTTTCCCGTCACATCAGTGAAGGTCCAGGTGTCGGTGGTAGTGCCAGCGCTGGTGTGCGTGGTTCCCGACAGATCTAGCCCGGTCAAGGTTTCGTTGAACGCACCTTTGGCTGTTCCGGTCGCAGTGTGCGCGTAACCGTCGTAAGTTACGTTGTACGGCGTGACCACAATTATCGCGCTCGCCTTATTGATGCTAAATGTCTGTGGAACATCAGTCGCCGGGTTATAAGTGTTATCGCCCGCCTGTTGTGCCGTAATCGTGCAGTTTCCTGCGGCGGTGATGTGCACCGTCAATCCGTCAGCTGTCGCCGTGCAATTGCCTGAAGCGATAAAGCTAACCGTCAGGTTTGAGCTCGCGGTAGCAGTTACCGAGAAGTCGGCATTGCCGTAGGTCTTGCTGGCCAACGGGTTGAACGTAATGGTCTGGTCTTTTTTCACGATGGTAAGCGTTGTGCTGCCGCTCACTGAAGTGGCCGTACTGGTCGCCGCAATGCTCGCCGAACCTGCGCTTGCTCCCGTGGCCAGCCCGCTGTTGGCATCTATCGTTGCAACAGAAGTATTGTCACTACTCCATGTCACGTTATCGGTATCAAGAATTTCGAGCGCGTCTGAATTAGAAGTGGTGAAGCCGCCCCCCGCATAAAGCAGCCTATCAAAAGTTGCCAGGCCAATGCCCCGGCGACCTTGCGAAAGCGACGGCCCGGTGCTCCAAGTGCCCGCCGCAGGGTCGTAGACGTAAACAGAAGATTGCGGATTGCTGCTGTTGTCCAATCCGCCGACCACATACAGTTTGCCTCCCGTGACTCCGCCGCTCAGTTCACCCCGCTGTGCGGGCATCGAAACGAGCGTGCTCCACGCTTGTGTTTGGGGATCGTAGACTTCGGTAATATCCGTGGCATTCGAGACGTCATACCCGCCCGCTACGTACAACTTGCCGCTAATGGCTCCTCCAGCGCCTGAATTATGCGCGTGTGTCGGAGAGGCCAAATTGCTCCAAGAGTTTGTCGCTGGATTGTAGACGTCAAACTCTTTCGAGAAACCGGGGTTCCCATCGCAACCCGTCAAAACATAAATCAGTCCATTGATGGCGCCGCCTATCGAGCAGGCGCTCGGATGTGGCAAGCTCGCCAGAGACGTCCAAGTATTGGCGACAGGGTCATACGCCTCTACGTAATTCGTAGCTGTGCTCTGCGATCCGCCAATTACGTAAATCTTCCCGTCGCCAGGGTTTACTGCTACTCCCTGGTAACGTGCTGTCATGGCTGGAGAGGGACTAAGAGTATTCCACACGCCGGTCGCGGGGTTGTAACTCTGGACAAAATTCTCGGCGCCCCCGCCGTCCTGCCCGCCGAAGAAGTAAAGCGTGCCATTGTATCCAGCAGCCGCCATCGGAGCACGGACCGCTGTAAGAGGGCTTCCAACCGCCCACGTTCCGCCGGTCGGCAGGATCGCCGAACTGCCGTCCGCAAATGTTCCCGTCGCCGTAAATTGCTTAGTGTCGGTCACGAAGATAGTCGGGGTAGCCGGAGTCACAGCAATCGAGCTGAGCGGATTGTTCACTTCCTGAATAAGGAAAGACGAGGTGCTGGATAGGAAATTCCCGTCGCTGGCGTACATTGCCGTAACGGTGTGTTCACCCGGTGAGAGCGTGGTGATGGCCGTGCTGGTGGCGATTCCGCCTGACAAACTGGCCACGCCAAAGTTAGAGCCGTCAATTATGAACTGTACCGTGCCCGTGGGCGCGCCGCCCGTTGAGGTGATCGTAGCGGTAAAGTTGACTGAGCCTCCGACAGTTGATGGATTCGCAGAAGAGATCACTACAGTCTTCGTGGCCGCCTCGTTGATAACATCATGGACGGTCCCCGTCGCGTCGTTATAGTTTACTCCGCCGGCGAACAGCCAAGAATCACTCGGGTAATCCCCCGCGTTAGTGTGCGTGGCACCAGCCAGATTTAGTCCGAAGCTTAAGTCAACACCGCCTACACCTGTGGCTATCCCGGTGGCCATGTGCGGGTTGCCGTCATAGGTCGCGGTATACGATGTGACCACGATCACCGCGTTGGCCTTGTCTATAGCGAAGGTCTTGGCGTCCGCGCCGCCGGTATGGTTCGCGTCGCCCGCAAAAGTGTAGCTAGCCGAAGCGGTCCCTGCGTTGACGTTGTTACCGTACATCGGCGGAGGTGAGAGACTCAATCCGCCTGCACCCGTCACGGAAACCGAACAGGGCATCTGCGCCGTCCCGTTGTACGGAACGCTCGCTGGGCAGGTAATCACCGTTGAAGAGCCAGCCTTATTGATCGTAAACGTCTTCGTGTCCGTACTTCCGTTGTGGTTCGCATCACCGGAATACGTCGCGGTCGCATTCGCTGTTCCGGCGTAGGTGTTGTTGGTGTAGCTCACAGTCACTGCCTGGCTCAAACCGCCAACTCCAGTCACCGAAGCAGTGCATGGCGTTTGCGCGGTCCCGTCGTAGATAACGGTGGCGGGGCAGGTGATCACTGTCGACGAGCTCGCCTGATTCACATGCAAGGTGCCTGATGCGTAGCTACCCAGGAAGTTATTCTGCGCCGCAAAATTGGCGTTCAACGTGTGATCGCCCGCCCCTGGTTTGGAAATCGTAAAAATAGCAGACCCATTCGTCAGCGCCTGACTAACCGCCGCGCCACCATCCACCATGAGCGTCACGTTCCCGAACGGGGTGCCGGCAGCAGCATCCTGTGCGGCCACCGTAACTGTCACCAGTCCGTCTGCGCCATAAGTAATCCCCGGCGCAGAAATGGAAGTCGTCGTAATCGCCGACTTCACTAACTGACTGATCGCCGCGGATGTGCTGGTGAGGAAATTAGTATCGCCGCTGTACACGACGTTAATGGAATGAGTACCCACCGACAGCGTCGAAGTCACCAGTTGCGCCGTATATCCACCCGTGCCGCTGGTAAGCGTCACCGCGCTTCCCAGATTGATCCCGCCGTCCTGGAACTGCACTGTACCAGTCGGCGCCGTGGAGTTCCCGGGGACCACCGTTGCAGTAAACGTCACGGGCTGACCGGAGAATGACGATAGATTCGAGGACGTAACCGTTGTGGTCGTGTTTGCCTTACTCACCGTCAACGTAAACGTCTGAGTCGCATCGGCTCCATATCCGTTGTGAGCCGTAATCGTAATCGCGGAGTTACCCGCCACTTGTGTCGTCCCGGCTATCGTGGCGGTGCCATCACCGTTGTCTTTGAAAGTCACGCCGCTCGGCAATGAACCAGTCTCAGTGAGCGTCGGAAGCGGGAAGCCGGTCGTCGTGACCGTAAACGTCCCAGACGTGCCGTTCGTAAAGGTCGTGCTGTTCGCGCTCGTGATCGCCGCTCCTGTGGCGATCGCTACTGTCGGTTCTAGGCCCGCCAAGGGCAGCGCCGTCGTATACGCCGCGTCAGCGAACGCCGTCGTCGTCCATATCTCACTTACCGCCGCACCATTGACAGCTTCAGCGGCCTTCGTCATGAACTGGATCGTAATTGTTCCGCCGGGCTGCACATCATTATTGCTATTCCCATAGCAGGCATCACTCGCCGTGCACTCGCGGAATCGCAGGAATCCTTGGAGCGGTGTGGGTTCAACCGTCCAATTCGCTGGACTCGTCGCCGCTACCGTAACACCCGTCGGCACACCGCCATTCGCGGGAATCGCTACCGTCACGCTCTTCAAG
>Ga0193728_1001413_pt1 | contig 12198 bp, 9 predicted proteins | sample U1c1metaG_FD_143037 | JGI IMG/M metagenome (GOLD analysis project Ga0193728, IMG submission 143037) | Soil microbial communities from a riparian zone of the East river system, Colorado, United States - U1c1 | ecosystem: Environmental > Terrestrial > Soil > Riparian zone | place: USA: East River...
TCGGACGTGCGACATCGATCTTCACCATGGTGCAGCTGGCGCTGGGGGCAGTAGGCGCGATCGTCCTGACGACGACGGTCGCCTCGTTCGGAGCACGCCCCGTCAGCGTCATCGTGGGCGTGACGATAATGGCAGTAGCCGCGTTTTCTATCTGCACGCCGATCACAACCACGACATGACGCAAGCGTTTATCATGCGGGGCGGAAAATTTTCGATCTTGTTATGGGAGGAATAACCGTGGAAATAGGCGTTCACAGTACTGCGAAGGGCGGGACCAGAGAATTGCGGCGGGAGATGAGACCTGGCCTAAGGGGAGTGGATCCCGCGATCGCCTACCTGCCGTCGATGTCGCTACGGGAATACCTGCGCGACGTGGCCGCGCTGTACCCGTCGCTGTGGTCGGTGCTGGACTTCGACCGGCCAGGTGCCGCCACCGCGCTGGACGTCCTGGTGGGGACCGCCTCTTACCGGCATGCCCAGAAAGACGCCTCCGTGCGGCTGACCGGCATACTGCAACTACTCCGACTGGCCAGCCCGGCACCGTCTTCGAACTCGGCGATGGTACTTGACGTCCTCGGCGGGGACGGCACTGTGGCCAGAGCGGTGGCCAGTCGGACCGAGGACCCTCTGTCGAGGATCACGGTCCTGACTGGGGACGCCTCCGGGGAGATGGTGCGGCAGGCACTGGCGCAGGGGCAGCCCGCGGTGCGACAAGCGGCCGACTTCCTGTTCCTGCGCGAAGATTCTGTCGACGCTGTCATGCTCGCCTATGGCACGCACCATATCGCGTCCCGGGAGCGCGCCGCCGCGGTCGCGGAGGCCTTTCGCGTCGTGCGGCCCGGCGGACAGGTTGTCCTGCACGATTTCGCCGAGGACAACCCGATGGCCCGCTTCTTCGCGCAGGTCGTGCATCCCAACTCGGCCGCTGGTCACGACTACCCGCATTTCTCGCGCGAATACCTTGACGAGTTGTTCCGGCAGGCCGGGGCGTCCGCCCGGGTGATCGATATGTACGACCCTTTCATGGTCAGAGCCGATACCCCGGAAAGGGCGCGCGAAATGATGTGCGACTACGTCGGGAACATGTACGGCATCCGCAGCCTCTTCGACGAACAGGACGATCCGGACGCGGCATGGAGCATTCTGGAGCGTTATTTCGATCATTCGGGCCATCCGGTCCGGATTCTGAAGGAGGTCGGCGCGGCCGTTCGACCCCGGGTTTACCAAGCCGGGGCACAATTCGTGGCCGAGGTGCCAAGAGTGGCTATCGTGGCCGTCGCGCGGAAGGCGGTCTGACCGCCCTCCGATATAACACCTCGCTATAACGCCGCGTAGTTGTTGTCCATCCATATACGCCGTCGCTTCGCGGGTGCCGCTTCCCACGCGCATCCGTTCCCTGGGGGCCGGCCACGGCGCCCGGTGGCTGGCGGCCTGCCGCGCCGTCCGCGGCTGGGCGCTGGCCCACCCGCAGGAGTTCGCGCTGGTCTACGGCTCGCCGGTATCGGGCTACGCCGCGCCTCCGCGCGACGTCCCGTGTCGAGATCGCGCGTGCGGTTGCGGAGCGGTAGGCCCGGCCGGCGGGCGGGTGTCATGGCGTGATGTCGGTGCTAGAACCCGCTGCCACGCCAGGCCCGTCGCCCGCAGGCGCCCGGGCATCACCCGAGCCCCGCGCAGCCCGGGCAGAGGCAGGCACGGGAGGCTCTGCCGCGACCAGCCCGCCCTCCCAGGGCACCTTCTCGTAACAAATCTGCCCCATGCCTGAACCATCCGCATCAGCGAGCCGATAACATATTGGGCTCCCTGGCTCGGACGCCCCAGGAGCAGTCCGGGAGGGACTCATCCTTGACGGTAGATAGGACCAGGGCCAGCTAGCGCGTTCTGGCATGACCAGGCTGGCCGGATAGTCCGGCGGGCCCGGCCCCCCGGCCCTGTTCCGTCTGGTGCGCCAGCCGTAGCCATTCCGAAGCGGTCAATGCCTCGTACCGGTCGCCGTCGGCACTCCGGCCCTAGCCCGGTCCTCCAGGGTGTCCGAGGGGAAACGCCGGTCCTAGTATGGCCCGGAGCATGCCGAAGGGGTGCCGTGTGACGCTATGGGGCCGCAGGCAGCAGTGCGAGGCCATCGACGGGCTGCTCGCGGAGGTGCGGGCGGGCCGCAGCCGGGCGCTGGTGGTGCGCGGTGAGCCGGGGATCGGCAAGACGGCGCTGCTGGGTTACGCGGCGGATACGGCCCCGGATTTCCGGGTGGCCCGGGCTGAGGGCGTGGAGTCGGAGATGGAGCTGCCGTTCGCGGCGCTGCACCAGCTCACCGGGCGGATGCTGGGCCGCCTCGATGCGCTGCCCGCCCCGCAGCGCGACACCCTCGGCGTCGCGTTCGGCCTGCTGTCGGGCAGTGTGCCGGATCGTTTCCTGGTCGGCGTGGCGGTGCTGGGCCTGCTGTCGGAGGTGGCCGCGGGCCAGCCGCTGCTGTGCCTGATCGATGATGGGCAGTGGCTGGACCGGGCCTCGGCGCAGGCCCTGGCGTTCGTGGCCCGCCGGCTGGACAGCGAATCCGTCGCCCTGATTTTCGGCACCCGTGATCCGGTCACGGCAGGCGGCCTGGGCGGCCTTCCCCAGCTGGCGCTGGAGAGGCTGCCTGACGGCGACGCCCAGGCGCTGCTGGCCTCGGTGCTGCCCGGCCGCCTCGACGAGCGGGTCCGGGAACGGATCATCGCCGAGGCCGGCGGCAACCCGCTGGCCCTGCTCGAGCTGCCCTACGGGGTCACAGCCGCAGGACTAGCCGGCGGGTTCAGCACGGCAGGCTCGCTCCCGGTAGCGGACCGGATCGAGCAGAGCTTCCAGCGGCGGATCGCGCCGCTCCCGGAGGACACCCAGCGCCTTCTCCTGCTGGCCGCGGCCGAGCCGCTGGGCGACCCGGAGCTGCTGTGGCGGGCGGCCGGGCGGCTCGGCATCGGGGCTGGGGCGGCGGACGCCGCTGAGTCCGGGGGATTGCTGAGAGTCGGCGCGCGGGTGACCTTCCGTCATCCGCTGGTCCGCTCGGCGGTGTACCGGTCGGCCCCGCCGGGGGACAGGCGGGAGGTGCATCGCGCGCTGGCTGGGGCGACCGATCCGCGGCTTGATCCCGACCGGCGTGCGTGGCACCGAGCGCAGGCGGCGTCAGGACCCGACGAGGACGTCGCCGCCGAGCTCGAGCGGTCGGCCGGCCGGGCCCAGGCGCGCGGCGGCCTTGCCTCGGCGGCCGCGTTCCTCGAGCGCTCGGCCGCGCTGACGCCCGAGCCGGGCCGCCGGGCCGAGCGCGAGCTGGCCGCCGCGGGGGCAACGTCTGAGGCCGGCGCGTTCGATGCGGCGCTGCGGCTGCTGGCCGCTGCGGAGGCGGGGCCGCTCGACCAGGTCCAGAGCGCCCGGGCCGACCTGATGCGCGGGCAGATCGCGTTCGCTTCAAGACGCGGCAGCGACGCACCGCCGCTGCTGCTCAAGGCGGCCAGGCGCCTCGAGCCCTTCGACGCCGGCCTGGCACGCCGGACATACCGGGAAGCGCTGGCCGCGGCGATTTACGCCGGCCGTTTCGCGACCGGCGGCGGCCTGCGCGAGGCGGCCGAGGCCGCCCGGGCTGCACGCCTGCCGCCGCCTCCGGGCGCGGACGATCTGGTCATAGACGGCCTGGCACTGCTGATTGCCGAGGGCTACACGGCCGCGGCGCCGGCCCTCAAGCGCGCGCTCCGCGCCTCCGCGAGCGGGCCGACGCTCACCGCCTCCGCCGTCGAGCACGTTTCCGCGGAGCAGGGGGTGCGCTGGCGCTGGCTCGGCGTGTTCGCCGCCGAAGTGCTGTGGGACGACCAGGGCTGGGACCTTTTCTCAGCCCGCCACGTCCAGGTCGCCCGGGATGCCGGCGCTCTGGGCGTGCTTCCCGTGGCCCTCAGCCAGCGTGCCGCACTGCATCTCCTGGAAGGCGACTTTGCCGCGGCCGCGTCGCTGATCGAAGAGGCAGAAACCATCAGCAAGGCGACGGGAAGCCAGCGCCTGCTCGCCGTTCGCGTGGCGCTCGCCGCGTTCCGCGGCCAGGAGCAACAGGCCTGCGAGCTGACCGAGATCACCACGAAGGACGTGGCCCAGCGGGGAGAGGGAGCGGGACTGACCTTCCTCCAGTGGGCAACCGCGGTGCTCGGCAACGGCCTCGCGCGCTATGAGGATGCCATGAATGCGGCGCAGCGGGCGGCGGCGGACCCGGACGAGCTGGTGTTCTCCACGTGGGCGGCGGCCGAGCTGGTCGAGGCAGCGACCCGCAGCGGGGTGCCCGAGCGGGCGGCCGGCGCCCTCGAGCGGCTCTCGGACAGCACCCGCGCCAGCGGCACCGACTGGGCGCTCGGCATGGAGGCCTGGTCGCGAGCGCTGGTCAGCGTGGGCGAGGCGGCCGACAGCCTGTACCGCGAGGCGCTCGACCGTCTCGCCCGAACCCGGCTGCGCGTGCTGCTCGCCCGCGCCCATCTCCTGTACGGGGAGTGGCTGCGGCGGGAGAACCGCCGCACTGACGCGCGCGAGCAGCTCCGCACGGCGCACCATATGCTGGCCGACATGGGAGCGGACGGGTTCGCGGAACGCGCCGCCCGCGAGCTGCGGGCCACCGGCGAGCGAGCGCGCAAGCGCACGGCCGATGCCCCCGTCCTGCTCACCGCCCGGGAGGCCCAGATCGCCCGGCTGGCCGGCGACGGCCTGTCCAACTCCGAGATCGCGGCCCAGCTGTTCATGAGCCCGCGCACCGTCGAATACCACCTGCACAAGGTCTTCGCCAAGCTCGCCATCAAGTCCCGCAACCAGCTGCACGGGGTCCTGGCCAGCTACAGGAAAGCCGAACAGGGACAAACTCCCTCGCTGAGGTAGAACCGGGTGCCGCGGGGGGCTGGGAGCCGGGATGCCGGCTAGGGACTCTACAGACGCGAGCGGGTGGGCCGGGCCCACCAGGTCATCTTCGACTGGCTCGACACCACGCTGAGCGCCTGACCGGCAGTTGGAGCAGGGCCAGCGCAGACGCGGCGGGCCGGTGTGCCGGCTAGGGATCCCGCAGACGCGAACGCGCCCGCTCCGGAGCAAGGTTCTGTCATGGGCAACCGCCTGCAACCCCCCCGCGCCCGGGGGATCACCTGGTGCAGAGGAGCACGTCATGCCGCTGGTCACTGTCAAGCTCGCGGCGGGCGCCTACACCGAGAAGCAGAAGCACGACCTGGCGGCCAGGATCACCGAGGTGATGGTCGACTTCGAGGGTTCGGAGGCCTTCCGGGAGGTGGTCTGGGTCCTCATCGAGGAACTCCGCCGCGATGGCTGGCACATCGGCGGCCAGCCGTTTTTCGGGCCACCCAGCCTGATGAGCACCCTCGGCCGTACCAAGGCCGCGTACGAGGCCATCGACGGCACCCCGACCACTCGGGAGGACCTGGCCACCCAGGCTCCTGTGCGGCGCCGCGGGGGTGCCGGCTAGGGATCCCACAGATGCGAACGCGGTCGTCCTGGGCCGATGGTGATGACCACCTGGGTGATCCGCCCGGGTTCGGTTCATGGAAAGTGGGCTACGCAGCCCTGAAGGAGGGACTTCATGCCCGCTGATGGCCTTGATGGCGCGACGATGACTGAGCACGAAGCCGAGCAGGTGGAACGCGCGAACGCCGCCGGGCTCACGCCGGTGGTGTTCGTTCACGGCCTGTGGCTGCTGCCCAGCAGCTGGGACCGGTGGGCGGAGCTGTTCGAGGCCGCTGGATATGTTGCACTGACTCCCGGCTGGCCCGACGACCCCGAGACGACCGAGCAGGCCAGTGCGCATCCCGAGGTATTCGCCCACAAATCGATCGGCCAGGTCGCCGACCACTTTGCCGCGATCGCCGGCGCCCTGGCTGAGAAGCCCGTCATCATCGGGCACTCCTTCGGCGGGCTGCTGGCCCAGATTCTGGCCGGACGCAGCCTGGCCGCCGTGTCGGTGGCCGTCGACCCGGCGCCGTTCCGCGGCGTGCTGCCCCTGCCGATCTCGGCCCTGCGGTCAGCGTCAGTGGCGCTTGGCAACCCGGCCAACCGGCAGCGCGCGGTACCGCTGACCTACGATCAGTTCCGCTACGCCTTCGCCAACGCCGTGCCCGAGGACGAGGCGAAACAGCTGTATGAGACCTTCGCCGTCCCGGCCTCTGGCCTGCCGATTTTCCAGGCCGCGGCCGCAAACCTCAACCCGTGGACCGAAGCAAAGGTCGACACGGAGAACCCCGACCGCGGACCGCTGCTGTTCATCTCCGGCGAGAAGGACCACACAGTCCCGCCGGCGGTCACCAACGCCTCTTACAAGCGGCAGCAGCGCAACAAGAACGTGACCGAGATCGCTGAGATCCCCGGCCGCGGGCACGCTCTGACCATCGACAGCGGCTGGCGCGAGGTCGCCGACACCGCGCTGGCGTTCGTGCGGCGCTTCGCCGGGCCATCCCGCTCGACGTGACGCTTCGGTTGTCGGTCCTGGACCAGTCCCCGGTGGGCGAGACCTCGTCCCGGGAGGAAGCGGTGCGCTCGACTGTGCGCCTGGCGACCGCCCTGGACGGTCTGGGTTACACCCGCTTCTGGCTGGCGGAGCACCACGACTCACCGGGCTTCGCCGGAACGTCACCGGAGATCCTGGTCGCGGCCATCCTTGAGCGCACGAAGTGGATGCGGGTCGGCACCGGAGGCGTACTGCTGCCTCTGTACACCGTCGAGAAGGTAGCCGAGGTCTTCCGGGTGCTCGCAGCGTTGCATCCGGGCCGCGTCGATCTCGGCCTGGGACGCGCCGGCGGCCCCTCGGGTGGCTACCCGAGTCAGCTTGCCGCGCTGCTCAGGCTCCTGGCACCGGCCGGGCCGGACGAGGCTGCGGCCGGCCCGTATCCCTGGCTGCTCGGCACCAGCCGATCCTCATCCGACCTGGGCGCCAGCCTGGGCGCGGGATATGCCTTCGGGCATTTCCTGAACCCTGCTCCCGCCATCGAAGCGCTCTCCTGCTACCAGGGCTCCTTCGTGCCCACTTCGGCGCGACCGGAGCCAAGAGCAGCCCTGGCCGTGCGGGTGGTGGTCGCCGAGACCGCCGACGCGGCCAACGACCTGACCGACACCGTTCTGCTGTGGCGAGCGCGCAAAGACCTCGGCCTGGACCTCCCGTTCCCGACAGTCAGCACGGCCAAAGCCCACGTATGGACCGAGGCTGAACTCGTCAGGCGCGGGGCAAGGAGCAAGAACCTGGTGTACGGCGCCCCCGACTCGGTACGACATGACCTCGAAACCCTGGCGGCAAGACACCACGTCGACGAGATCATTGTCAACACGCCTTTGCCGAGCTTCGGTGACCGCCTTCTGTCCTACCGACTCCTGGCCGACTCCCTCGACCTCCGCAACGAATCAAGGGACCCCGCAGATGCCAAGCTCAGAGATTCCCGAGAGCCATAGAGACCTGCTAGAGAGAGCGCTCTTCGCTCATCTGGCTACCCTTCGACCGGATGGAAGTCCCCAAAGCAGCGTTATGTGGTTTGCCTGGGACGGGCAACGAGCCCGCTTTTCGCACACCCGGAATCGGCAGAAGTACCGCAACCTGGAAAACGACCAGCGGGTCTCGTTCCATGTCCAGGATCCCGATAATCCATATCGGACGCTCGAGGTTCGCGGCCGGGTCGAGTCGATGGTCCCCGACCCTCAGGCGCTCTTCTACCGGAGTCTCCAGAAGCGATACGACTTTGTCGCTCCTGTATATGACGCCGATATCCGGGTCATCATCACGGTCGCTCCCATCTCGTTCATAGCGGTGGATGCAGGACTCACCCAGAAAGAGCTAAACGACCTCACCGACCTCATCAATAAGCAGCGAGCGAATCCATAGCATAGCTGCGGCCCGCATCCACGGCCGCCTGACCGGGAGAAATGACTTATGAGCAGGCAGCCGACGTCCCCGCCCCCTAGTGGCAAGCCCGTTAGAACAGCACCGCCGCCGCCCCCCCGGTGGCGATTCTCGCTGTGGCCGATGGCGCTCATCGCGGTGGTGCTGCTCTACATTTTCCTGCCCGGGATCAGGATCGGCACGCCGGTCAGCCTGAGCTATTCGCGGTTCATCGCGGACGCCAGCGCTCACAAGATCAAGACCGTGGACTTCGGGAACGGCGCGAACGGGGGGAACACCACGGCGACCGGGACCCTGACCCACGGCCAGGCGTACACGACCGTTATTCCCGGCCAGCCGACGGCGGCGCTTAGCCAGCAGCTCACCGCGGACGGGGTGAAGTCGGTGACCGCGGAGCCGCCCAGCTCCGGGCTCGGTACAGATTTGCTGTACTGGCTGTTCCTGCTGCTGCCGTTCATCATCGTGTTCTGGCTGTCCCGGCGGATGTCGCGGGCCAGCGGGGGAGCGGCGGGCCTGCAAGGCGTTCTCGGCGTGGGCCGGAGCCGGGCGAAAGTCTTCGACGCCGACCGGCCGGAGACCAAGTTCAGGGACGTCGCCGGGTATGAGGGGGTGAAGTCGGAGATCGGCGAGGTGATCGACTTCCTGCGCAAGCCCGAGCGCTACCAGCGAGCTGGCGCGATCGCCCCGCGCGGGATGCTGATGATCGGCCCGCCGGGCACCGGCAAGACGCTGCTGGCCAGGGCGGTGGCCGGCGAGGCGTCGGTGCCGTTCTTCTCGGTCACCGGGTCCAGCTTCGTGGAGATGTTCGTCGGCGTCGGCGCGGCGCGGGTGCGGGACCTGTTCAGCGAGGCGCGCAAGCGGGCGCCGGCGATCATCTTCATCGATGAGATCGACGCCATCGGCCAGCGGCGGTCGGGCTCAGGCGCCGCGGTGGCTAACGACGAGCGGGAGCAGACCCTTAACCAGCTGCTAGCCGAGATGGACGGGTTCGACGTGACCCAGGGGATCGTGGTCCTGGCCGCGACCAACCGTCCGGAGATCCTGGACCCGGCGCTGCTGCGGCCGGGCCGGTTCGACCGGCAGGTCACGATTCCGTTGCCGACGCTGACAGAGCGGGCGGCCATCCTGGCGGTGCACTGCCGGGACAAGAAACTCGGCCCCGACGTCGACTTGAGCGTCGTGGCCCGCGGCACTCCCGGGTTTTCGGGGGCGGACCTGGCGAACCTGGCCAACGAGGCGGCGATCGTCGCGGTGCGTGATAACCGGGAAGTGCTGTCGGCGGCCGACTTCGACGCGGCTCGCGACCGGATCCTGCTCGGTCGCCGCGAGGGCTCTAATGTCCTGCTGCCGGAGGAGAAGAACGCGGTGGCGATCCACGAGTCGGGGCATGCGCTGGTCGCGGCGCTGTCGGAGCACGCCGACCCGGTCGCGAAGATCACGATCTTGCCGGCCGGCCAGACGCTGGGGGTGACCGAGCAGCTGCCGCTGGATGAGCGGCACCTGTACCGGGAGGACTACCTGACCGATTCGCTGGCGGTGCGGCTTGGCGGCCGGGCAGCGGAGCTGGTGGAGTTCGGGCAGGGCTCGACCGGGGCGGCGAACGACCTGGCCAGCGCGACCGACCTGGCGACCAAGATGGTCCGCGAGTTCGGCCTGTCGCCGGCGCTTGGCCCGGTCGGCTACCCCGAGGGCGGCTCGGTGTTCCTCGGCGGCGGCGGGCCGCCTGGGCTGTCCAGCCGGCCGTTTGCCGAGGCGACCCAGGCCAAGATCGACAGCGAGGTGGCCCGGCTGCTGTGCGAGGCCGAGCAGGCCGCCGTCGAGCTCCTCCGGTCGCACCGGCCCGAGCTCATGCAGCTCGTCGACCTGCTGCTGGAACACGAGACGGTGGACGGCTCGGCGGTGTACCGGATCATCGGCAAGCCGGTGCCCGAGCACAGCCCTGAGGAGATGGCGATTGCCCCGCACGCCAAGGCAGCGGCGAGCGCCGTGGCCAGCGACGGATCAGGCCCGGGTGCGTCACCGGGGCTGAGGAGCTGACGGCGATGTTCGGAACGTCCTGGCGGGTGGCAAGGATCGCCGGCATCGACGTCCGCGTCGACAGCTCGTGGGTGGTGATCGCCCTGCTCGTCACCTACAGCATGTACCTGCGCTTCTCGTTCCTGTACAAGGGTCTGTCCACCGGGGGAGCGGCCGGGATCGGGATCCTGGCGGCGGTGCTGTTCTTCGGCTCGGTCCTCGTCCACGAGCTGGCGCACGCGCTGGTCTCCCGGGCTCGGGGTATCCAGGTGCAGGACATCACCCTGTTCCTGTTCGGCGGGGCGACGCGGGCCAGGGTGGAATCTCGCGGGCCGGGCGACGAGTTCCTGATCGCGGCCGTGGGCCCGCTCACCAGCGTGCTCCTGGCGGCGCTGTTCTGGGCCGTCGATGTCTTCGCCCGTGGCGCCCTGCCGAGCTCGCTGATCGGGATGTTCGGCTATCTTGCGTGGGTCAACCTACTGCTGGCCGGGTTCAACCTGGTCCCGGGATTTCCGCTGGACGGCGGGCGGCTGCTGCGCTCGGTCGTGTGGAGGGCCACCGGCAGCTTCCGCCGAGCCACCCGGATTGCCTCCCTGGCCGGCCAGGCGGTGGGATGGCTGCTAGTGGCGGGCGGCGTGGCCTTCCTCCTGGCCGGGAATCTCGCCGGGGGCATCTGGTTCGCGTTCATCGGGTGGTTCCTGGTCCAGGCCGCCCGAGCCTCCTACCAGGAAGTCCAGGTCCGGCAGATGCTGCGAGGGGTCCAGGCGCATGACGTGATGGCCGACAACCTGGTGCGGATCCCGCCGGACCTTACCCTGCAGGACGCCGTGGACCGCTACTTCATGCGCTATGACCACAGCTCGTTCCCCGTGGACGAGCAGGGGCGGACCATCGGCCTGCTGACCTTGCGGAAGGTCCGCCGGGTGCCCAGTGACCAATGGCCCACTAGCCGCGTGCGAGATCACATGGTCCCGCTCAGCGACCAGGTCGTGGTGGCGCCGGATTCCCCCATGGATCAGGTGATGGCCAAGCTCGAGGACGGCGAGGCCGGGCGGGTGCTCGCGGCCGAAGATGGCGAGGTGGTGGGGATCATCACCTCCTCAGATCTGACCCGGTGGCTACACCGCTGGCGGGTCCTCGACGGCAGGGCGCTCGACGGCAGGGCGCTCGACAGCAGAGAGCGCTGAACGCCCAGCCGCCGGCTGGATAGGTGGCACCCGGAGGGGCGCAGCGCCTCGGCGGCGCCGTCCTCGGCCAGCCGCCCGCACACGAGAAAGGAAAGCGACATGGAAACCCATCACCCGGAGTACACAGCGGAACTGCTGCGCCATTTCGCTGATCTGCGAGACGGCACTCATGGCGGCGCCAGTTCCCGGCACGACAAGGAACGCCTCTTCACGGCCGCCGTCGCGCTGCTCGATCCGCATGCTCGGCAGCCACTCGACGAGATCAACACAGACTTGCTGCTTGGCACCGGCGAGGTGACCGCGACGGGAATCCGCCGCAGTGGCGACGGCCTCGACGCGATCTGGGCTCTTTCGTGGCCCGAGCAGCGGGACGCCGCAATCAGTCCCATAGTCTTGCGCGCCTATTACGGCCCCGGCTTCCACCACCCGCATCTGAGGGGAGGGACGGCCGGCGATTGGCCACTCAACGTGTTCAACAAGGAGCAGGCGGCGGCGCAGGTACCGACCCTGCGTGCGATAGCCTCAGCCGACCTCCACAACCTGGTATTCCAGCGGGACTACCGGATCATTCCGGCCATCATGAACGGATGGGCACCGTTGCCAGCGGCAGGCCGCTGAGGAGTTTGTCCTGGTCCCCTCACCCATGGCTAGGCAGGACTCTTGGGTGCCCGAGCGAGGACCACACATACGATAGCCTGCGAAAGAGGGTGTCCAGCCAAGGTGCAAACCCGACGTCTGCGGTCCGCGAGCACGAGCCCATCTGTTGCGCCGCGACAACGGGGGGTGACGGCGCTTCAGCCCGCGAGGCGACGGCCGCGGAGATTAAGTCCGAGCCGGGTCGCTAGAAGCCGCGGTAGATGCCGTCGGCGTCGGCGTCGGCGGCGTCCGCAAAGTCCGCGAAATCCATGTTGGCCAGCGACAGGTTGGCGTGAATGGTCCACACCTCCACCGGGACGGTCCGGAAGGACCGGCCCGGCTCTTCTTCCCAGAGGTCGACCGCCAGGACCGGGTAGCCCGGCCGAGTGATCGTGGCGTGGTCGACCAGGAATGCGAACGTCCGTTCCTCGTCGTCAGCAGCTAGTTCTATGAGCTGATCTACCGTCAGGCCCT